>Ga0207019_1059_pt1 | contig 27827 bp, 26 predicted proteins | sample Alteio_BWMinCont_50_FD_153483 | JGI IMG/M metagenome (GOLD analysis project Ga0207019, IMG submission 153483) | Enriched cells from forest soil in Barre Woods Harvard Forest LTER site, Petersham, Massachusetts, United States -... | ecosystem: Environmental > Terrestrial > Soil > Temperate forest >...
ATTTCGACATGCTTGTGCTTCCGGGCGGCGAGCGTGGTACGGCCAAGTTGAAAACCAATCTGCACACACGCCGTATTATCACACACTTCCTTGAAGCCGGAAAACCGATCGCGGCAATTGGCGATGGCGTCGCATTATTGGCTTTGTCTGAATTTATTTCAGGGCGCACTGTTGCCGCATCTGCCAGCGCGCAAGAAGAATTGAAAACTGCGGGGGCCATCATCGGCATAGATGCAGAAGAAATCGACGGCAATATCCTGACATCCAACGGCGATGATATGGGAATGTGGGTCGAATCCGCAATGGCCTTTTTTGCCGACGCCGATGTTATCGCACGCGCAGCTTAACCCAACACACCACGCAATTCTTTTACATCTCGCCATCCATCGGGCGCTTTCCGTCGTGCAACAGTCACAATAGGAAGCCGCGTCCAGCGACCGAGTTCTTCGACGATATCTTGCAACGGCACAGATATATCCTCGGATTCATTCACGATCACGGAATGAATAGGGATGCACCGTTGTTGCAAAACCGCGAGCGCGGTCAGTGTATGACTGATGGTGCCGAGATAACTGCCGACAACCAACATCGCCTGAATCTCAACCGCCTCGACCCAATCCACGATTGTATGGCGATCATCAAGTGGCGCCATAACGCCGCCAACACCTTCGATCAGCACGATATCTTCAGCCATCGCGATAATTTTACGGCTATGATTAACAAGTTCATCGAAATCAATTTTACGATTTTCCAATCGCGCTGCCATTGACGGAGCCAAAGGCGCAGAAAATTGCCACGGCGAAACGCGCGCGCTATTGTCAGACATCAACGGCAATTCCTGGCTTTGCAACAACAAGCCAGTATCGCTATTCGCGGCATCAGCCGGATCAAACCCGGAAATCACTGGCTTATAGGCCGCCACACTTTTGCCGAGTGCTTTGGCTTGCCGCACCAAAGCTGCGGTGATAAAGCTTTTGCCGATGCCGGTGCCGGTCGAGGTTACAAAAAATCGCTGGTTCATATGGATAATGATATATCATGCCCGACAGCACGACAAAACATCTCTGGCTGCCTTACACGCAAATGAAAACCGCGCCGTTGCCATTGATGGCGGCGGCGACAATGGGCAGTCGTATCCACCTTACCAATGGGCGTGAACTGATTGATGGCGTAGCATCGTGGTGGACGGCCTGCCACGGCTATAACCATCCACACATCGCCGACGCTATAAAAAAACAGCTTGAGATCATGCCACACGTCATGTTCGGCGGCATGGTACATAAGGCAGCTATGCGCCTGGCTGAACGTCTATCCAAACTTGCCCCCGGCGATCTCAATCGCGTGTTTTTTGTCGATTCCGGCTCTGTCGCTGTCGAAGTCGCGCTGAAAATGGCGGTACAATATTGGATCAACAAAGGCGAGCATGGACGCACAAAATTCGTCAGCTTCCGCCACGGCTATCACGGCGATACGATGGCATGTATGTCACTGTGTGATCCTGAAGATGGCATGCATACACATTTCAAAGACTATCTGCCGGAACAATTTGTCGTCGACCTGAATTCAGGACTCGAGGATTTATTACGCCGTGAACAATCCGGCATCGCAGCTGTTATTATTGAACCTTTAGTGCAGGGCGCAGGTGGAATGAAATTTCATGCTGTCGCAAAACTGAAACAAGTCGCAGATTTATGCGCCAAATATAATGTGCTTCTGATTGCGGACGAAGTTTTCACTGGCTTCGGGCGCACCGGAAGCATGTTTGCATGCGAACAGGCTGGTATCGTTCCCGATATTATGTGCATCGGCAAAGCCCTGACCGGCGGCACGATAAGCCTGGCCGCAACGCTGGCGCGCGATCATGTATTCGACGCGTTCTGGTCCGATGATCCGAAAGCCGCACTGATGCACGGCCCCACTTATATGGCTAATCCTCTCGCCTGTGCGGCGGCAAACGCTTCGCTTGATCTGTTCGAAACCGAGCCGCGATTGCAGCAAGTCAGAGCGATTGAATCTGCTTTGCGCGAAGGGCTTGCGCCATGCCGGAATTTGCCGGGTGTTATTGATGTGCGCGTCAAAGGTGCGATTGGCGTCGTGCAACTGCAGAAAATTTCCGATGTCGGCAAACTCAGGCAAAAGTTTATCGAACGCAGTGTGTGGATCCGTCCTTTCGGGGATGTTGTTTACCTGACTCCAGCATTCACGATTGACGAAAAGGATTTGAAACAGTTGATACAAGCTGTTTACGATGTTATCGCCGCGATTTAAGACGCCAACCGCTCCATCTCCTCGGCGGGTATATCGAAATTGCCGGTGACGTTTTGCACATCGTCGTCATCGTCGAGCACATTCAATAATTTAACAAGCTGTTGCGCCGCTTCGCCCGTGATCGGCGTCAATATGTTCGGCTTCCATACAAGTTTTGCACTTTCGGGCTCGCCAAATTTCTTTTCCAGCGCATTGCGCACGGGGCCGAAATCATCAACCGACGTTGTGATCTCATGCCGTTCGGACCCTGACTCAACATTTTCACCACCAACTTCTAAAACCACCTCCAAAACTGCGTCGGCTGAAGCAACGCCGGCGGGATAAAGGATTTCGCCGATACGGTTGAACATGAAGGCGACCGAACCCGTTTCGCCCAGTGTGCCGCCATTTTTTGATAAAGCCGTGCGCAACTCCGAAGCCGTGCGGTTGCGATTGTCGGTCAATGCCTCGATGATCAAAGCGCAACCGCCGGGGCCATAGGCTTCGTAACGCACTTCTTCGTAATTGGCTCCATCGGCAGCACCTGGCTGGGCCGCCTTTATCGCACGCTCGATACGATCGCGCGGCATATTGCTTTTGCGTGCTTCGGTAATGGCCGTGCGCAGACGCGAGTTGATGGCGGGATCAGGCACACCTTGCTTGCATGACACCATAATTTCGCGCGCAAGCTTATTGAATATCTTACCCCGCTTGGCGTCTTCCTTACCCTTGCGGTACATGATGTTTTTAAATTGGGAATGGCCAGCCATGGTCAGAACTCACAGAAGTTAAGTGTTGGTCATTCTAGGAAACTTTTCGACATAATCCAAATCCACGCCATGTGTTTCACGCAAACAGCTTAACGCCAGAAAACCTACAGCATAAAGCACGACACCGATCAGGGCGGCGGCATCGGTAATACTCATAACTTCACGCAGCCTATGGAATGCAAAAATCATGGGGATAGTAAAGCCGCGCACAAGGTTATTGGTTGCGATCGATGTTGTCGCACGAACATTCGTGCCGAAATGCTCGGCGGCCATCGTTGCAAATAAAATCCAAGCTCCAGCAGCAAGGCCTATAAGAAAATAAATTCCGTACAAAGCTTCGGCCGCCAGCCGAACACGTGGCGCGATCAGCAGATAAGACATACTTAGCAACAACCCAAACACCAAAAAAGCGAGCATCGTTTTGCGGCGGCTGCGCCAGAATTGACTGATGGCGCCGCTAAGCATATCGCCGCAACTTGTGCCAAGAAAAAACAGCATAAGGCAAATTTTCTGATTAAAGACCTCACCTGGTTTCAAAACAGCAGAACTAAATTCCATAGAAAAGAAATTCAAAAGACTCCAGCCATAGATCATGGGCAAGCCCGTGAGAATGCAACACAAAAGAGTAAACGCTTGCCTGGGTTGTGCCAGCAATTTTAGAGAGATGCGTTGTTTTTTACTTTCGATAATTTTCAAAAACATAGCTGGCTCAGTCAATCGTATTCTCAATATGAGAAGCAAAAGCCCCAGAATTCCCGCAAAGATGTAGACCTGCCGCCAGGGCAGAAAAAGCGCAGTCAGAACAGCAAAGACAGGGCCAAGAAACCCAAAACCCGCGATAATGGTTATTCCCCAACCACGTTTTTCACGCGACATCATTTCGGCAACAAGGGTAATGGCCGCACCTGTTTCTCCAGCAAGGCCAAAACCCGTGATGAAGCGTAACAGACCATAACTTATGGGATCAGAAACGAAACTGCAGGTCAATGTACCGAGCGAATAAATTAATATCGAACCATATAACGCCTTCAATCTGCCAAAACGATCACCAAGCCAACCCCACAAAAATGCGCCCATAATCATGCCCAGCATTTGGACATTCAGGATATAGCCGCCTATGGCGGCCAATCGATCCGCTGCAACACCAAGATCCGTCAAACTTGATACGCGCAACACAGCAAAAAGCTGGATGTCAAAAACATCAATAAAATAACCAAGCGCACAAATGATGATCGCGCGTCGGAGAGAGGATGAGGACAAAAAGACCGATCCTTTACTTCTTCGTCTCGGTAGCAACCGAAGCCGATGGTAATGCCGCAAGCACGATATGCGCCGTCTGCATAATTTTCTCGGCACGTTCCATAGGTTGAGCCGATGATGATGCTTCTGGTACCGAAGCAACTGCCGCGGCCATCATCTTACCTGCATATCCACGCACGATATGTGGCATCGGAGCGGGTTCATCGTCATTGCCGTTAAAATTAATGACAGCAATGCGATAGGTGCGCCCCGGCATTGCTGTGTTCAAAGTCGCTAACTGGTCATTGGCTTGTTTATAAATGCGCTCGCGCAACGCGCTGCGTGCCGCTTCCATTTCTTCCAGTGTCGGCGTGAAACTGATATCGCCGACCGAAAGTTGCAAGCCTGCTTTGCTGACTTTGCGGGTCGTTTCGCCAAGACCGTTGAGAAAATTCTCTGGCAAGCGCGCTTCGTACAGAGCGCTCCAGCGCTCCAGGCCGGTTTGATCCTGACTGCGATTGAACGACGTCAAACGCCAATCACCTTTTGCGACATCATTGACTGCCTTCATCATATCGCCGCGCATGGTGCCGGCATTGGTTGCGCTGACAGCGGCTTCGACATTAATTGTGACGCGCGCGGTCTTTGCTACCACCCAATCTTCGGCCGTGACATCGAAAATAACGCGATCATCGGGTTTCGGCATTTCTTCAGCCAACACGCTATGTGCAAAAAAGACAGCGGCGATCAGAGCTATGGCAAATAGGCGTTTCATGTTGTCCTCGGGGGCTAAGGTTCAGAAATCCAGATCGGCATAATGGCGCGGCGGCGGAAAACCGGCAATATGATCGCCCAAAAGGCCACGAAAAGCAGGGCGCGATTTCAACCGCGCATACCATTCTTTGGCTAGCACATGCGAATCCCACGGCACATCACCTAAATAATCAATAACGGAAAGTTGGGCTCCAGCGGCCAAATCGGCAAATGTGATGCTATCGCCCGCCAGCCAATTACGGCGTTCCGTCAACCAGGCAATGTAATCCAGATGGCCGCCAATATTATGAATGCCCGTACGAATAAGAAGACTATCCGGTTCGCCCGCGCCCATCAGGCGCTTCCATGCTTTTTCTCCGACCAGGGGTGTCGTGACTTCGCGTTGAAATTTACGATCGAACCACCCAACCAGCCGCCGCACTTCGGCACGTATCGCTGGATCTTTGCCAAGCATTGTCGCGGCAGCCTGCGTTTCATCCAGATATTCGCAAATCGCCTGCCCGTCGGACAACACCAACCGTTCTTTACTTTGTTCGACAACGAGCACCGGAACTTCACATGCGGGATTCAATGCGCGAAAATCAGCGCTGGGATCCCAGGATTTTTCGATCACCAGATCGCAGACAACCGCCTTTTCTGCCAGTGCAAGACGCACGCAGCGCGAAGTCGCATCAAGCGGATGATGATAGAGGCGATAGGTGGTGGCAGACACGACGAACAAATATCATGTCTTCGGCGGGAAGGCCAGTAGCGCGGCCTAAAGCACATACAAAAGGGTCAGAATCGTGGGGTGTTCAAGCCGCCCCATTGAATGTCCCATCCTCTAGGCCGCGGGGAGTCTGAACCATTTGATTTCGAACCACTGCCCCATTGAAAGCCGAACCTTATAAGATTCCAATGACCTTTTCCCGGTCTTTCGTTAGGCCATATAAGACGGTGGTTTTCTGCTAACTTATCAAAGACAAGGGTAACCTTTAATTTTTTGAATTTTGCAAAAATAGGCAGATCCCTATGCGAAAGCGCGTATGGATGAAATGGTGCCACATTGATCGAAGCTGGTTCTGCTTTTTGTTGCGCCATCGCTGCGAATGGCAACATGCACACCATTGCGGCGTGGGCCAAAAAAGTCTTTCTCATAATTCATTCCCCTCAAATTGCTATTTCTTCATTCATCCTAAAGTCCGATTTCAAAAAGTCCATAGCCCATGCGGGCATGCGGCTTATCCCCTCTCCCGGAAATAATCATGGATTTTCTGCGCAACACTATGGCTGATACCCGGTACACGTGAAAGTTCTTCCAGACCCGCACCCGCCACGGCTTTTGCCGAGCCGAAATGGTGCAACAACGCGCGTTTGCGCAACGCGCCAATGCCCGGCACGTCTTCCAATCCTGACTGGCCAATCGCCTTAATCCGCTTGGACCGATGCGCGCCGATAGCAAAGCGGTGCGCTTCATCGCGCAATCTTTGTAAATAATATAATGCAGGGTCATCCGGCGGCAAGCTGAACGGCGCGCGACCTTCCATGAAAAACCGTTCACGTCCCGCATTGCGGTCTGGCCCCTTCGCAATACCAACCACGGCGATGTCGGGCAGGCCAAGTTCCTGCATCACGGCCAACACCTTGCCAAGCTGCCCCTGTCCGCCATCGATCAGAACCAAATCCGGCCACAGACCGGATTGCCGCATCGGATCTTCGTCGATCAAACGACGGAAACGGCGCGTCAAGACTTCATCCATCATCGCATAATCGTCGCCCTCGCCTTTGGCACTGCGAATATTGAATTTGCGGTAGGTTTTTTTCAAAAATCCATCTGGTCCCGCCGCAATCATCGCACCCACGGCATTGCTGCCGGAGATATGCGAATTGTCATAAACCTCGATGCGCCTGGGCACTTCTGCCAAGCCAAAAATATCCGCCACGCGGCCAAGCAACTTTGCCTGCTCTGAATGTTCGGACATCCGCCGCGCCAATGCTTCCTCAGCATTTTTGCGCGCATGTTCGAGAATATGTTTTTTATCACCGCGTTTCGGCACAATCAGTGCGACGTTATGCTGAGCTTGCTCGGACAAGACTTGTTCTAGAATTTCCGCATCGTTCGTCTTGTGGTTCAGCAAAATGGATGGCGGCGCGATTTTATCGGCATAAAACTGCGCCAAAAAAGCTGACAGAATTTCACCCACTGGCAATTGCTTGTCGTGCGATGGGAAGAAGGTCCGCGCGCCGTAATTGCGATCGGCGCGGAAGAAGAAAACCTGAATTGCCGTCCGACCCGCATGTTGATGCAGCGCAATGATATCGGCGTCTTTAAGGCCGGCAACGTGAATATCCTGCCGCGCCTGCATACTGGTCAGCACACGAATGCGATCACGCAATTTGGCGGCAAGCTCAAAATCCAGTGCATCGCTAGATTGCTCCATTTCAGCAGCGAGTTGTTTTTGAATTTCTTGATTTTTGCCCTTCAGGAAAGAACATGCTTCCTCCACCTGTTTTGCATAATCTTCTTTCGTTACCTTGCCGACGCATGGCGCCGTGCAGCGTTTGATATGATATTGCAAACAAGGCCGCGTACGATTGGCGAAGAAACTGTCCGAACAATTGCGCAGCATGAATCCACGCTGCAAAAGCGTGAGCGTTTCATTAACAGCACCCGCCGAAGCGAATGGCCCGAAATACCAGCCCTTGCGCTTCTTCGCGCCGCGATGCTTGAGGATTTGCGGAAAATCATGATCGCGCGTGATGAGAATGTAGGGATAGCTTTTATCGTCGAGCAGCAGCAGATTAAACGGCGGCTCGAAACGCTGAATAAAATTTGCTTCAAGCAGCAGCGCTTCAGCTTCGGTGCGTGTTACAACAATTTCCAGCCCACGCGTTTGCGCCACCATACGTTGCAGCCGATGCGGCAAGCGCGCGCGTTGCGTGTAGGACGATACACGCTTCTTCAGATCTTTCGCTTTGCCAACATACAAAGCGCCACCCTTGTCATCGACCATACGATAAACGCCCGGTTGCGATGGCATGGTTTTGATTTGCACGCGCAGAACCGCAGCCCCAGTTTCAAAGCCGGTGCGGGGACGTTTTAATTTCTGCATTCTATCTTCCGACATCTGCTTTCCGGCCTGTGGATAAGTCTGTGAACAACCTCATGGATTTGCTTTATTTTGTGGCAAAAATCAGCGTAGCTGAAGCATGTTTGGCAAAAATACACCGATATGGTTAAGTCTTTGAAATCAATGCCTATTAGTGTGGCAGAAATGTGATTTTACCCACCAGAGGGCCTGAAAAGGCGGCCCAGAGCCATTTTTTATGGGTACTGTGAACAATCCCCCTTCCTGCACTGCGACAGCCGAAAAAGGGAGTCAAGGGTTTTTGTAAAAGAGCCCGGAATAAGGAACTTAGCATTTGAGAAGCTGTGAATCCAAATGTCGAATGCCATGCTTGCCATAAGCAAAGATTGGTCCTAATCAGGACGCAGCTTCAAAACACAATCGGGAGATTCGTCATGGCTCGGAAGAAAATCGCTCTGGTCGGTGCAGGACAAATTGGCGGCACATTGGCGCTTCTGGCCGGACAAAAAGAATTGGGCGATATCGTTCTGATCGACGTGGCCGAAGGCATCCCCGAAGGCAAGTCACTCGATCTTTACCAAGCCAGCCCATCTGAGGGATTCAACAGCCGTCTGACCGGTGGAACGGATTACAGTCTGATCCAGGGCGCCGATGTTGTGATCGTCACCGCCGGCGTGCCGCGTAAGCCGGGTATGAGCCGCGACGACTTGATCGGTATCAACACCGGCATCGTCAAGGCAGCGGGTGAGGGTATCAAAAAATACGCACCGAATGCTTTTGTCATCGTCATCACCAATCCGCTCGACGTGATGGTGTGGGTGATGCAACAGGTAACAGGCTTTTCTCCCAAACGCGTTGTTGGCATGGCGGGCGTTTTGGACAGCTCGCGCTTCCGCACATTTTTGGCAATGGAATTCAACGTGTCGGTTGAAGATGTTTATGCCTGCGTTCTTGGCGGTCATGGTGACAGCATGGTGCCGATGGTGCGTTATTCCAGTGTCGGCGGCATTCCCCTGCCCGACCTTATCAAAATGGGTTGGATTACAAAAGAAAAACTCGACGCCATTGTTCAGCGCACACGCGATGGCGGGGCAGAAATCGTCAAGTTGTTGAAAACCGGATCGGCGTTTTATGCGCCTGCGGCATCAGCGATTGCGATGGCGGAAAGCTATCTTAAGGACAGCAAGCGCATCCTGCCTTGCGCCGCCTACCTCAATGGCGAATATGGTGTGAAAGATCTTTATGTTGGCGTACCGGTCATTCTCGGCGCAGGTGGTGTCGAGAAAATTGTCGAGATGCAATTGAATGCCGAAGAAAAAGCCATGTTCGATGCTTCAGTCAAGGCCGTGCAGGATTTAATGACCGCGACCAAACCGATTTTAGCGAAAGCCGCTTAACCTCAACCTGAAAGGAGATTTCCATGTCTTTTTCTGCACAACTTCAAGAATCCATTCGCGACCTGCATTTGCTGTCGCATCCGTTTTATCAGGCCTGGACCGAAGGTAAACTTGCTAAGGAAGAACTGCAAGAATACGCCGTTCAATACAAACCTTTCGTTGAAGCGTTTCCGCGTTTCGTCAGCGCCTTGCACAGCAACTGCGAAAACGAAACCGCGCGCGCTGAAATTCTTGAAAACCTGATGGATGAAGAAGGCAAAACCGGCCGTTCTGCTCCGCATCCACAATTGTGGCGCGATTTCATGGATGGCCTCGGCGCAAAAGATCACGGATCTTACGGCAACGCTGCTCTTAAAACCAAAGACACGTTCATGAATCTTTGCCGGTCTTCTTACGAAGAAGGTCTTTGCGCGCTTTACGCCTATGAATACCAAACGCCAGCGATTTCAAAAACAAAAACCGATGGGTTGAAGACATTCTATGGCTTGAACGATCCGCGCTGTCTTGAATTTTTCAATGTGCATGAAATGGCGGATGTCTATCATTCGCAAAGCTGCGCGAAAATGATCGACGCTATTCCAGCTGATAAACAAGCTGTTGCACTACAAGCCGCCCGCGGTGCGGCACAAAGCCTGTGGGACTTCCTGAGCGAAGCCTATGGCGATAAACCCATGGCCTGTTAACATTACGCGCACGATTTTCGATTTCGGTTGCTTAGGCAGCCCACTGACACATGTGTTGCCAGCCCTGACGGGCGCAATCGCATGTGTTATTCTTACTCTCGGCCTCGCAGCGTTGGGACGTTACCTGACACGCAATGATCGCCTGCATGGTGATGATATCCTGTATGGATGGGGCATCGTCGCAGTGTTAATGACGATAGCGGCCGTATCCTTTCTCCATGCCCTTGTTTTTACCGCTTACGGCATCTTTGCACTAATGTTCTGCGCCGCAATGCCGGGGATCCGGCGCGGATATTTTATTTCTCCATTTTTATTGCTGGCCATTTTTCCCGGCCTTGTCGTGATGACGGCGCTAAATGCCTCTGGCATTGCGATATGGGATGATTTTTCGCACTGGACTCTCAACGCACTTTATTTGTTTCAAAACAACGGTGTCCCCAGTCAGGATATGCCACCACCCCATTCAATATGGCCGGGATACCCTTACGCGCTTCCCTTTTTGACATATCTGGCATCGCAAATTGCCGGGGGATTTTTGATGCAAGGCGGCGCCATGATCAATTTTATGTTGTTGCTTAGTTTTGCTTCGATATTGGCGGAAGTAGGGCGACCGGCTAAAAGCAAATTTTCTATGGGCCTGACAAGCTTGGCTTTACTTGCTGTGACTCTGATGAACCCAAGCTTTAACGCTAGCATCACCATGACAAGCCAGGGCGATACTTCAACCATGATCCTTGTCGGGGTATTGGGATTGTTGTTCTGGGATATGATCGATGCACTTACACACAAAAAGAGCGCCGAGGTTAATCAGCTTGCACTGAAAATTTCTCTGATTGCCGTTACGCTTGTTCTGATTAAACAGGTAAACATCGTATTGCTTGGCTTGAGTATATTCGGGTTCTTGCTTGTCGCCTGGAAAAATAAAATCCTGAATGTGGCGATAAAGTGGTTACCGATGATATTATTTCCAGCGCTTGTTCTGCGTTTTCTATGGCAACACCACGTTAATACGCAAATGGCTGTTGGGAGCGTTAACATCCGCCCACTTCATGACTGGCGCTTCGACCTGCTTGATCCGTTTTTAAACGCCATGATTCACGCAATGCTCAAAATGAATGGTCAATATGGATTGATGCTAGTGATTATGGCGTTCGGCATTGTCAGCCTGTTCCGACCACCGACACGATTGCGCAATTACACCGTTTTGGCGGCAACGGTGTATGGCGGTTATCTGGCTTTTCTAATCGTGGCTTATATGGGCGCAAGCAACTTTAGCGAAAATGAAATTCGTCGGGCGGGATCGTTTTATCGTTACGGTACACATGCGGGTTTGCTCGGTATAATTTTTGTGTGGCTTGCGGCGCCTTTGATTTGGAAATGGTTCAAAACAAAGTTTGTCGAACGACGTTTTACTGTATTACCTATCTTTCAAACTGGCACCGTTGCGGGATCCCTGCTCATACTTCCGTTGGTAATCGTCTTCCACATCAATTGGCTGGCGCCACAGCCCAGTGCTGAAGTCTGCGAATCTCGTGCAACAGGGCGCTGGATTTCCTCGACACTTCCCGACCACTCACATCTCGGAATTATCGCACCATCCGGCGACAGCTTCCCCTCTTATATCCTCAATTTTGAATTAGGGATGGAAGAGATACGCAGTGGCCACACTTCAACAGCGACCAAGCAGGTCGATAATCCCAGTGTGGATGCCATTTTCATACAGAAGACAGAAAATGCCCCCAATAAAATTCGCGGCTTTGATATCCGGAAAGGACATGTGTTGCTGGAGCGCAAGGGTAACAATTGGGTAAGAATTCACCTGCCACCATTATAAATGGTAGGGCTAGACCCCCAGCAGCAAGCGCTCCGGATCCTCGATGCATTCCTTGACGCGCACGAGGAAAGTAACTGCCTCGCGTCCATCGATGATGCGATGATCATAGCTAAGTGCCAGATACATCATCGGACGCGCTTCGACCTTACCATTCACAACTACGGCGCGTTCCTTGATGGCATGCATGCCCAGAATGCCGGATTGTGGTGGATTCAAAATCGGCGTCGACATCAACGAGCCGTAGATGCCACCATTAGTGATGGTGAATGTACCACCGGTCAAATCAGGCATCGAAAGCTTGCCATCGCGTGCACGGCGACCAAGATCACCAATGGTCTTTTCGATATCGGCGAAATTCATGGCATCGGCATCACGGATGACGGGAACCACTAATCCCTGCGGCGTACCGACGGCAACACCGATATCGTAGTAGTTCTTGTAAACCAAATCATCGCCTTCAATTTCGGCATTCACGCTGGGGATTTCCTTCAGCCCCAAAATGCAGGCCTTGACGAAAAACGACATGAAGCCGAGCTTTGTGCCGTATTTCTTTTCAAACACTTCTTTGTGTTGATTGCGCAACGCCATGACATTGGTCATGTCCACTTCGTTAAAAGTGGTCAGCATCGCGGCTGTGTTTTGTGCTTCCTTCAACCGCTCGGCAATGCGATGGCGCAAGCGCGTCATCTTGACGCGTTCTTCCATATCAGCACGAGAACGGGGACCAGATGAAGCTTTTGGTGCGGGGGCAACCGCCGGTTTTGCCGTCCTGTCCTCCGGAGCTTTAGCGGAGGAGGACTGATTAATAACATCTTCTTTCGTCACGCGGCCACCTTTGCCGGTGCCGGGAATTTCGTACGGGTTCATGCCGCGATCTTCGGCCTGTTTGCGTGCAGCAGGCATAACCGAAACTTCAGCTGATTTCTGCTGCTGTTGTTGCTGTTGCTGTTGTTGTTGTTGAGGAGGCGGTGGAGCCGATGTGTTGGCCGGGGCTGGCGGAGCCTGAGGTGGAGCTGAAGTTGTCGCCGAAGCTGCAGGCGAGGAAACCGATGCCCCGCCTTCCTGAATCATGCCCAAAACCGCGCCAACACCGACATTGCCACCGGTCGGCACTTTGATTTCACTGATGACACCTGCGCTGGTGGCGTTTACTTCCAGTGTTACCTTGTCGGTTTCAAGCTCAACCAACGGTTCATCCATACGCACCGCATCGCCAACATTTTTCAGCCACTTAGCGACAGTCGCTTCGGAAACGGATTCACCCATCGGTGGAACGAGAATTTGCGTAGCCATAAAGCCTCGGTTTTTTTGGTAAGAACGTGCGCGTTTTGAAGATATATTAATAATCGTAAATCGCGAGATAGTCAAAGGTTCGATGATGTCTTGCCTTAAAAATCAGTACATCTGCCCTTTTGTTCCCAGTCGCCATAACGTGTTGGCTCGGGCCCTTTGGGGCCACCAATTTCACGGGGTTTGGCAACATCAGAACCTTCCGATTTTTGCGCTGGAATAGCTGGCGGCGAAGGCCTTTCAGATTTTTTATCCATATCAATCCCCCCGCCCAATGCTGACATACCGAAATCCAGCCGCGATCATATCTTCGGGTTGGTAGATATTACGCAGATCGACAAGTATGGGTTGTTTCAGCGCTGCAAGCATTTGCGCCAGATCAAGCGCACGAAATTCGTTCCATTCGGTCAGGATAGCCACGGCATCGGCACCCTGCATCGCATCGTAGGGTCCGTTGCACCAATGGACATTCTGCAACAATGTTTTTGCTTCTTTCATTCCAGCGGGATCATAGGCGTGGATAATAGCGCCTTCATCCTGTAAATCCGGAACGACATCAAGGCTGACACTATCACGCATATCATCGGTATTCGGTTTGAAAGTCAGTCCCAGAATGGCGATGGTTTTTCCTTTCACCGAACCGCCGCAGGCATTAATGATGCGCTGAGCCATATTCTTTTTACGTTGCTCATTGACGGCAATCGTCGTTTCGACAAGACGCAATGGCGCACCCTTATCCTGTCCGGTGCGTGCGAGCGCGAGCGTATCTTTAGGAAAGCACGAACCGCCATAGCCCGGCCCAGCATGAAGAAATTTCCGCCCAATGCGTCCATCAAGCCCAATGCCTTTAGCCACAATTTGCACATCAGCCCCGGTCTTTTCACAAAGATCCGCAATCTCGTTGATGAAGGTGATTTTGGTTGCAAGAAAAGCGTTGGCGGCATATTTAATCAGCTCGGCGGTTTCGAGTCCTGTCATTACCATTGGTGTTTCGATCAGATACAGTGGACGATAAAGCGCTTTCATGAGAGCGGCCGCACGTTCGCTTTCGCAACCAATGACCACACGATCCGGCCGCATAAAATCATTGATCGCCGAGCCTTCACGCAAAAATTCGGGGTTGGAGCACACATCGAATTCAGCCTTAGGATTGGCCGCGCGCATCCGCCGTTCGATCTCGCGGCCGGTACCAACCGGCACCGTGGATTTGGTGATAATCACAGTGTAGCGCGATAAATTTTGTGCAACCTCTTCCACGGCGCCATAGACATAAGTCAGATCAGCATAACCATCACCACGTCGCGCGGGGGTACCAACGGCAATGAATACTGCATCTGATTGTTTTAATGCAGGCGGCAAGGCCGTATCAAAACGTAACGTGCCATTTGCGATGTTACGCGCAACAAGCTCGTCAAGACCGGGCTCAAAAATAGGTATCTCGCCTTTTTGCAGGGCAGCAACACGCGCGGCATCCTTATCAATGCAGACGACTTTGTGGCCAAATTCAGCAAAGCAGGCGGCCGAAACCAGGCCGACATACCCTGCTCCAAGTATGGTGATTTGCATGGGTTAGTGCATAAAGCGCGCCGCCTGTTCACGCAAGCCAAAATCTCGATCAAAAGCCATACAGATGATTGCAGAATATATAGTTTTTGGTTACTGTGCGCCCAAGCGGGGCGTAGCGCAGTCTGGTAGCGCATCTGGTTTGGGACCAGAGGGCCGCAAGTTCGAATCTTGCCGCCCCGACCATCCAGTCCCTCTCTGCAGGGACCTATGCGCAATTGCGCCAAAAACCCCGCTGTTACGCGACCTATTTGTCCTAGGGTTTTCTCTGAAGAATGGCTACTGCCGAATTTTACCCTCTTTCGGCGTTCTTTCTCTGGGGCTGAAATAGAGGGACGGCTACTCGGTTGCAAAGTGGGCGGTTCAGACTACAGAGAATCCCAGAACCTGCCGCTGCTGTCACCAGTCGATTGGCAAACGGGGGGAACACGTTAAAGGTTTCGCCGTAAGGGGGCAACGGTTTCTCCTAGCCTGGTATCCGGATCGAGGCAGCATCAACTTAAGCTTTTCTTAATCACCACCACCCTCTGCACATAACAGAAGTGTTATTTTGTCATTGACAAAACACAACAGATTTGTTATGTTGTAAAAGCACTAAGGATTGAAGAATGAATAGCAATGAATTCAAGCGGTGGCTTGCAAAGCAAGGGTGTAGTTTTGGCACCCAAAAGGGAAGTCACCTCAAAGTTTATCTAAATAATAAACAATCGGTATTGCCGATGCATGGAAAAAAGGAACTTGGCACGGGCCTTGTTAAAGCAATCAAGAAACAGCTTGAAATAAAAGAATGAGAGAGGTTGCATGTTTGAATATCCGGTAGAGTTAAAGAAAGATACGAATGGGACTTATCAGGTAAGTTTTCCTGATATTCCGGAAGCTCATACTTTCGGCGATAGCCCTGATGAGGCTTTAGGGCATGCTATTGAAGCTTTGGAGGTTGCTCTTTCTTTCTATATTGATGAAGGAGAGGCATTGCCTAAGCCTTCAGCAAAGCGGGGGCGCCCCATTGTTCGCCCTTCTCTCATCGCAGAAATGAAACTAGGCATCTATCAATCTATGCGTAACGCCAAAATTCGTAAGACAGATTTAGCAAGACGCATGGGAGTCGCTTTAATGCAAATTGACAGATTGCTAGATTTAACTCATTCCAGCCGTGTCGAACAGCTTGAAGCAGCTTATGGAGCTCTTGGTAAACGGGTTCATGTAGAATTGGGAGTCGCTTAGCCTATCTACTTCTTCTATTTGCCAAAAAAATACGCATGCGGCAGGATTAATTGGCCATATCTGTAGGGGAAGCCATGTCAAATACCACTGCCATTTATCAGCTTCGTCTATCCCTCGTTGAAATCGAACCAGAAATCTGGCGGCAGATTCTTGTGCCGGCGGACATAAAGTTGCCCAAACTTCATCTTGTCCTACAAGCGGCGATGGGATGGCGCAATTGCCACCTGCACACATTCCGCGACGCTGAGAACAGTTACAGCCCGATGCCCGAAGAAAATCTTTTTCTGGATGAAAAGAACATCCGGCTTTGCGATCTGCTGCAAGACCAAGGACAGATACTTGAATACGAATACGACATGGGCGACTCATGGCTCCATATCGTTGAAATCGAGAAAGTTCTGAAACCAGAGGCTGGCAAGACCTATTCTTCCTGCATTGACGGTGCCAATGATTGTCCGCCAGAGGATTGCGGGGGTGCCCCCGGGTATGAAAATCTTTTTGATGTTCTGGCTAATTCCAAACACCCTGAGTATAAGGATATGAAGCAATGGCTGGATAACTATGGCCCTGAGCCCTTTGATCTCAAGATCGTTAACCGTCATTTGGCCGCGCTGGCTCCGAAAATCCCGGGGAAAAAGGCCTCGACCAAAATAGATACGGCCAAAAAACGGAGCCCTCGTTATGTTTGGGCGCCTGATCTGCGTAAAACCAGAAAGAAAGCCGGGTGAATTAAAAACTTGGAGTCTGTTGCGGATGCTAAAGGAAGATTTGAATCCAGAAAAATTGATGATTTTTTCCAATCCCTAATACACCCTGATATTTCCTTGTTATAAAAATAAAATTCCCCGATACGTGAAAAACTTTCGCTGTTATTATTTTAGGGAAATCCGCATCTGGCGCCTTGTAAGTGCTGGAGATAACGTGATAATTTCTGACTGGCCGGTCAGCGTGAAGTTTGAAATCGCAGAAATTCCCTGTTTTTTCCCTGTTAAACAGGGGGTTTTGGTCCGAGAGAGTTTAGCGATAGACTGCGCACACGACCAATTTTCCCGTTAAAACTGCACCGGCAGCAGAAACAAATGGGATATACGACAGTTTTTGTGACCCAGGTGCTGTGCCATGACAAAAGAATATTTCAAACCAATGTTAGACGTGGGAAGCCCCCGCGTCTTTAACATCAACGTCATGACACGCCGGCTTGCGGCCAAAGATCCGGCCATGACGCCGTTTTTTCGTAACAAACCTCTCAACAACCTTGTTCTTGTTAAAGACAGCGTACCAGAAAACGCAGGAGGCCCAGACATGATGGCCATCGGCACCAAGCTGTATATACCCTTCAACGAAAATAATATTTATGAAGGTGGGCGCACCATTTTTGCGCATGACAAACATCTATCACGTGCTCTACTCGATCATTTTGGCGAAGGCGCATTGGCAAAGGAAGATTTAGCCGAGGATTTGCGCTTGCTTGCCATCCTTGACCGGCTGCCGTCACTTGATCCCTTTTTGCTGAAAGATGTGTTTCTGAACGAAGGAATTAAGGTTAACCAGGATTATTTCGAGGTTAGTGAAGAAATTTGGCGCGAGATCGAAACTTTCATCTTGCTGAGATTCGAACCCCTTGTAAGGGCCGCTTTCCCCGACATTATGCAATCCGATGAAAAAGCGCGGCAACTGGTTGAAAAAATATGGGAAGCACGCGATTTGGACGCACTCGACCCGCTGATCAAGGCTCTTCGCTTACCACGGGAAGAGGCGCTACAGATTTTCTCCGCATGGAAAGGTATTATTTTCTATTCATTTCAGTCGGAACAGGCAAAGCCGCTTTTCATCGAAATGCTGACCTGGATTAAAGATTTGGAAATTCCGATAGGCGTTTCGGTCGGCGAACGCAATGAATTGAAAGCGACGCTTGATACCGTGCGTGGTCAATTACGCAACGACTGGCAAAAGGCCGACACCATTTTGCGCGAATATCAGGATAGCTACGACAAAATGTTTAAACTCAAAGTCACCTCGGCTGACTTCGTTGCTTTCCTGAGAAAGAGCCGTAGCCTCTATTGGGAACTGGGCAACAGTCTCGGCAAAACGGGCCATGCTTCTTATTGCTGGGATGTTTCATCGAGGCGCTTCAAGGAGCGCAAACTGCCGTGGGAACAGCTGAAAGAGATAATTCAACTGCTTACCAAAATTTTCAAATCCGACAAAAAAATTGCCAACAGCATGACCTGGTAATTGATTTTCCATTAGCGTAATTTCTGCATCCATTTGGTAACAAAACTCACCGCCTCTGGCGAAGACCAATCGGCTTCACCTTCAATACGGCCAATTTCCATACCCCGTGGGTCAATGAACAAGGTTGTGGGCAAGCCCGCTACATGGAGCAGTGATGGCACGCGACTGGATGTATCGATGAAAATTGGCATATGCTGCAAACCATGGCGTTTGTAAAAAGCCCCGGCGGCGGAAGATCCATCATGGTCTTCGTTCAACGCGACGACCTCGAACTGCCGATAAGTGAATTTGTTGCGCAAAGCATCCAGCGCTGGCATTTCGTGCACACAGGGGCCACACCAACTTGCCCACAAATTAAGCAGAATATAACGTCCCCTGAAGTCCTGAAGACTGAAGGTCCGGCCATGACTATCTTCGAAATTTAACATCGGCACAGGGCGCGGCGGGTGGGTGGGAATAAACTGCTTGGTAAAAGAGTCGGCGGCCGCGGGTTGTGCGCTAAAGCACACAACAACCAACAGAGTGATTGCGAAAAGCCGTGAAAACATCTTTAATACCTAATGCAGGATTCAAATCGCGCGAGAGATTATATGTCAGATCACCACAAGCGAACGCAAGCCGGTCTTTTGCTGGTTTTTCTGGCATTGGGGCTTACCCTTGCCGCCTGCGGCAAAAAACCGGGGCAAATCGATCCGCCACCCGATCTAACAGAAGATCATTTCCCACGCACATATCCTGATCCAGCCATGGATCCGAAACCATGATCCTTACTTCAAAAATCATGACCGCTGTTCAGAAGCGCGCCAGCCAGAGTGGTACGCGTAGCTTCTATTTGTATGACACGTCCATCATGCGCGCGAAAATCGCGAACCTGAAATCCATCATGCCCGCTGGCGTCGAGGTTTTTTATGCCATGAAGGCGAACCCGCATCGTGCTTTTTTAGATGCCGCGAAGAAAGCCGGCGTTGAGGGCATCGAGATTGCCAGTCTCGGCGAAGCAACGGCGGCTGTTGCAGCAGGATTTGCACCCAAACAATTGATTTTTACCGGCCCCGGCAAATCGCCAGAGGAATTGGAATGGAGTATTGCCAACGGCGTTCGCACCGTTCATATCGAATCCCTGACCGAAGCGCATCGGCTGAATATGATCTGTCGCGCAAAGGGTAAGAAACAAGACATGCTGGTGCGCGTCAATCCGAACTTTCACATTGACGATGCGCAAGTTAGTTTTTCTGGTGGATCCAGCAAATTTGGGATTGATGAAAACAGACTGCATAGTGATCTTTCAGAGATCCTGAAACTGGATCATCTGAATTTTCGTGGATTGCATGTTTATGCGGCGACCGGCTTGCTTAAAGTCGAAGATCTTCTCAAAAATTGCGAGCTGGTTTTTACAATGGCCCGCGCCATTGAAGAGAAGTTCAAGAACGCCATTTGTGACATTATCGACTTCGGCGGTGGGTTCGGTATTGATTACCTTGAAACCGGCAAGGATTTTTCTCCGCAGGATTACGCCGCAAAACTTCAACAACTAATCACCCAATTTGGCTTCGGTAACCGGCGCTTTATGCTTGAGCTCGGCCGTTACCTGGGGGCCGACTCCGGCTGGTATTGCACTGAAATTCTCGATATCAAAAGCAGCCTCGGCAAAAAACAGATCGTGTGCGCCGGAGGGACCAACCATTTCCGCCGCCCTGCCGCCTTGAAAATCAATCACCCGGTGGTCATTGTGCCGATGAACCGCTCACCGATATTTGATGCCCAGGAAAAGGTCCATGATGAACAGGTTTATATCGGCGGCCCTCTGTGTAGCTCGATCGACAAGATCGCCAATGATATTTATGTGAAGGATGCTACCATTGGCGACATCGTGGTGCTGTGCCTGGCGGGTGCCTATGGCCTCAGCATGTCACACGTCAACTTTTTAAGTCACGAACCGCCGGAAGAGGTTGTCATTTGATACAAGTTTTCGAATTTGAATCACCCAAGCCCGGCCCGACCTTACTGTTCATGGGCGCCATTCACGGCAACGAAAAATGCGGCACACGCGCTATTCGCCGCGTCATACGCGAAATGAAATCAGGAAAAATCAAATTGCAAAAGGGTAGCATAACTTTTGTTCCTATTGCCAATCCGGCAGCCTATACAAAAGACGTTCGTTTTGTTGAAAAGAATCTGAATCGTATTTTTAAACCAACCAAGAAGCCACGTTCGTATGAAGCAAGACTTGCCAACGAATTGTGCCGCATCGTTGATCGCTGTGACGTGATACTGGATATTCATTCGACTACAGCAAAAGGTCAGCCTTTTATATATCTGGATTTTCCGACTGCCCGTAATCGGGCACTGGCAAAAAGTCTTGGGCCCCCGGTTGCCGTCACCGGCTGGCCGCAATTGTATAAAAAACTTGGGCGATCAAATGAAGCGCTCGATACCCCGACCTATGCCGCACACCAAAAGAAAGACGGCGTTTTGATCGAATGCGGCCAGCATAAAGACCCAGCATCACCAAAGGTCGCTTATGGCGCCATTCTGAATACAATGCGTCACTACGGCATCATCAAGGGCGCTGCGAAGACGAAACGTTTAATCGAGATCAAAATAAGCGCGGGCTTTTTCAGAAAGCACACCGGTGATCAGCTTGCCGGAAACTGGCGGCATCTCGATACCGTGCGCAAAGGCGATCCTATCATCCGTCACGTGGATAAGTCCGTCACAAAAGCCCCTTACAACGCCTACATCATCATGCCAAAATCGACCGCCCGAGTCGGCGACGACTGGCTGTATCTGGGCAGGAAAAAAGGGTAAGTCGGCAATAAAACTTTCCCGCACTGCGAGATAACAGGGCTTTCTCGCAGGTGCACACAAAAAACCCTTGTACAATGGGCGTTTTGTGCGGTGCTTCAACTTAAATCCTAATGTTTTTTTTAACCTTCCTCGGCATACTAGGATGGTGAAGACACGTAGCAGGATAAACAAAACAGATTGAGCGGTTTTATGGTTTCGCGCACTTACAGCGCCCGTCACACCTCCGAAGCCGGAATTTCCGGACAGCCTCAACTCACATTCGCACAACTCATCGTCTGGTCAGAAAATATTCTGAAGATTTTTGTTCGGCCTTTGGCATTTCTGGTTATATTCATTGCACTGGCTTGGCTTGGCGTTTTTTCGGTATTGCCGCCGTGGGTACATTTGGTGGCGCTGGCCGGGTTCGTTCTGTTTTTCTTTGACGCTTGCGGCAAGGCACATATTCATTGGAAACCTATTTCCCCTTCCATCGCACGCCGTCGTGTGGAAGAAGCCAGCGGACTGCGCCACCGTCCATTGGACGTTATCACGGATCGCCCCGCCACATTGGATGAAGAACAATGGGCTTTATGGCAGGTGCATGCGGCGCGCGCGCAGGAACAGGTTCAAAAACTGCGTTGGCCAAAATGGAAACCCGTTTTCGCCGATCATGATCATTACGCTGTACGCTATGCTCTGCTGATTTTACTGATGGCCGGAATGCTGTTCGGTTGGGGCGCTTTGGGAGGCAAGCTGATTGCCGCGATCAATCCGGAGATCGCCAAACTGCAAATTATCAAACCGGCGCTCGACGCCTGGATTACGCCACCGGCCTACACTCATATGCCGCCGATCATGATTGCCACACCTGCCGGCATGCGGCACGACGGTGACGTGATCGAGGTACCGGAAGGGAGCACAATCACCGCACATTTGGCAGAAAAAGATGGCGATGCACCGGAGCTTGTCGCCAATGGTGAGCTATCCGATTTTACATCCGACAGTCACGGTGATTTCGAAGCTTCCGGCATTATCCGCAGCGGAAACCAGATCAGCATACGTCGTGGCTGGCACGATCTGGGTTCATGGCATATTCATGTCGTACCTGACTTGGCACCACAAGTTGCCTTTACTGACTCGCCCTCGGCGACCGAACACAAAACCGTGCGTTTGGCCTACGAAGCGACGGACGATTATGGCGTAACGTCAGTGTCAGCACGCATCACACCACGTGAATCTCTTCCCGGCGCCAGCAATGAGCCTCTTGATATTCCGCTGGGCGCCCCAGACGCGAAACAAATCAAACGCATAACTTTTGAAGATCTAACAGCGCACCCCTGGTCGGGACTGCCCGTACAAATTCAACTTGTCGCTACCGACGCTGCTGGGCATACATCCATCAGTGATGCCGTGGACTTTACGTTGCCGGAACGCATCTTCTTCCAGCCCATCGCGCGCGCGCTGATCGAAGAACGCCAGAAATTGCTGCAAAATCCGGATGATGATTCTGTCCGCAACGAAGCCGCCAATGTCATGGCCGGCATTGCGCACCAACCTACCAATTATCGCAGCGATCCGGTCGTGCTTATGGCCTTGCGTTCGGGTGCGGTGCGTTTGGTGCTTGATCATTCGCGGACGGCACTGGCATCAGCAAATGACATATTATGGCAAACAGCCATAAGGATTGAAGACGGTGTCTCAGGTCTCGCGGCCCAGAATTTGCGGCAAGCGCAAAAAGATCTTGCGAACGCCCTCGATCGCAATGCCAGCGAGAAGGATATTCAGAAATTGATCGACCGATTGCATCAGGCGATGGCACAGTATTTAACCGAGCTGTCCACGCGTATGGCATCTCGTCCGGGCCCAGTCGAGGATTTTAGTCAAGCTCTAGGACAACAAGCCAACATACTGACACCACGTGATCTTGATCGCATGTTGGAGCAAATGCGGAATCTTTCGGCTTCGGGCAATCGCGAAGCAGCACAGCAAGCTTTGTCACGCTTGCAGCAGCTTCTGGAAAATCTGCGCACCGAACGCCCACAATTCACCGAGGAACAAAAGCAGCAAATACGCAATTTGCAATCTCTGCGGGAATTGACCAAGCAGCAACAACAGCTTCTTGATAAAACCTTTCGCAGCGCCGAGGCGCATGATGGCAAAGACACACAAAAACTGTCATCTGAACAAAGCAATCTGCTCCACCAGTTAAAAGAATTGATGAAGGGATTAGATGAAGGAAAATCGGGGAGCCTGGAACGCGGCGCGAATGCCATGCAACAAGCAGATGGCGCGTTGAAACAAGGTGCTCCACCAAAGGCTGTGCCACATCAGACAGAAGCTGTCGCTGCTCTGCAAAACACAGCTAAAGAAATGGCTGATGCCTTGCGTTCCAGCATGATGATGTTGCCGCACCCGGGCATGGGGGCACTCGAGGGCAACAGTGATCCCTTCGGCCGCAACGTTAGCAATTTAATGAATGATGACGGCACGATCAAAGTGCCCGATCAAATGGAAACTCGGAAGGTCCGCGAAATCCTTGACGAGCTGCAACGTCGCGCCAGTGATATGGCCCGTCCTAAGACCGAACGCGATTACATTGATCGGCTGTTGCAGAATTTTTAAGGAATTTTAAATAAGTCACTGATATAGTTTCTTACCTTGTCACCCTTGAACCAATCCCTTAACCTGACCGCTCGATCCCATGAATAAGATATTTTTCCTTTTCGCGATCATATCTTTGGCGCTGACTTCTACTGTGCGCGCAGAACCAATTCCCGATTACGTGCTCGATAAGGACTATTCTTCCTGCATGGGTGGAACCGATGCCGCGGCCGATGCCGCACGAGACGCTTATTGCAATTGCGTCCGCGATGGAATGCGCAGTTGGGATCTTGAAAGCTATGCCAACATTGCTCTGGAACAATCAAAATCGGCAAACCCTCAAGCTGCGCCGCCGAAAATAGAAGAGTTAGCCAAAGAGTGCATTGCGAAGGTCTTGAAGTAAGACCGCCTTCCCATAAAGCCCTTATGAAGCCCTTCATCAGGCTCTCGGTATAGTGTAGATCAAGGCATGCCCTTGGTCTTCGCCTTTCCCACCTTGCTCGGCTTCCTCGCCACATTGCCGGTATTGTGGTGGCTGTTACGTTTAACGCCACCTTCGCCACAAAAAATTGTTTTTCCGGCATTGGCGTTGTTGCATGGCCTGGTTACACCCGAGCAGACACCCGCACGCACGCCGTGGTGGTTGCTTTTACTGCGATTGATCATCGCCACGCTCATAATCCTTGCTTGCGCGCGCCCACTGATCGATCCACAACCCGTTTTACCCGGCGCGGGCCCCTTGCTGATTGCGATTGATAACGACTGGGCGGCGGCGCGCGCGTGGGAAACACGCGAAACCACACTGCATGACATTATCCATCGTGCCGAGCGAGAAGGCCGCGCCATCATCCTTTTGCCGACCGCCCCATCCGCAAACGGAGAGTCACTCCAAATCATCGGCCCCATCGCCGCTACTGCAGCTTATGCCGAATCTGCCCGTATCCAGCCACAACCCTGGCCCAGTGATTGGCGACAAGCATCCACACTGATACAAAAATTTGATCGTCCACCAAACATCAATGTTATTTGGTTGTGCAGTGGTCTCGGCAGCACCGATGCAAAAACTTTTTACGAAAGTCTGCAACACGCCGGCGATCTTCGTGTCTTGGGTGACATCGAAACACCTATTTATCTTCTGAATCCACCGCAAAATGAAGGTGATAATCTTGATATTGGTGTTCTGCGCACCAATACAGATCATGCCGCAACGTTAAGTATCGCCGCCCTGGGTCAGGATGGACAGGTATTGGCACGCGTACCATTGACCTTTTCTGTGGGTGCGCCACGCGCAATTGCACCACTTGATCTGCCTCTTGCCATCCGCAACCAAGTTGCACGTTTCGAGGTTGAAGGTACACCTTCAGCCGCAACGACTGCGTTGCTTGATGCGCATTGGCAACGCCGTCCCGTCGGCCTCGTCGGCGACAAAGCCGATCTCGCACAGCATTCGTTGCTTAGCGGACTATTTTATATCGACCGTGCATTAAAACCTTTTACCGATATTCATGTCGATCCGCTTGCGACGCTATTGAAACAAAATATGGCTGTTCTGATTCAGACCGATGCAACCATATTAAAGGACGATCAAATTTCTCAAGTGACCGAATGGATCAAGCATGGCGGCATTCTGGTGCGTTTTGCGGGTGATCGGTTGGCCGCAGCGCCAAACCCGCAAGAAAGCGATTTGCTGCCAGTACCACTGCGCACAGGTGACCGCGCGATGGGCGGTACGCTAAGCTGGACAACACCACAAAAATTGCGCGATTTTCCGGCGGCAAGCCCATTTCATGGCCTTGCTGTTCCAGACGATGTCACTATTAGTCGCCAAGTTTTGGCTGATCCTTCACCCGATCTTGCCAATCGTACCTGGGCGGCGCTGGCTGACGGAACACCGCTCGTCACCGCAAAGCCGATGGGTCAGGGACTCAGTATTTTGTTTCATGTCCCGGCACGATCGGATTGGTCGAATCTGCCTTTGTCAGGATTGTTCGTCGATATGCTGCGACGGATTGTTGATTTATCGCACGGCGTTCCAGGCGAAATGAATTTCACATCTCTACCACCGTGGCGCATGCTTGATGCTTTTGGCGTGGAACAAAAACCGGATGCAGCTGCGCAGCCACTGACTGAAGATATAAGTTCTATTCATGTCGGTCCCCAACATCCGCCGGGGTTATATGGCATGAATAGTTTTAACCGTGCCTTTAACTTGGGAACCGCCATCGGCCAACCTGAAGGATTAAATGGAATTGCAACCGGCAGCTATCAACAAAATCATAATGAAATTGACTTACAACCCTATCTATTCGTTGCCGCGTTTCTGCTTTTGTTCGGTGATTTTCTTATCAGCCTATGGTTGAGGGGGATAGTGACATGGCGCTTAAGCCGCGTCTTTCTTGTTCCGCTGTTATTGTTATCAACTCTCAGCCCCGTCCATGCCGCTAATACAAAAACAGCTATCGAATTAACATCCAAAACCACTATCGCCTACGTCACAACATATGATCCCGAAACCGATCGCATATCCGAGTCTGGCTTGAACGGCCTTGCCCGTGTTCTTCAACGCCGCACATCTATTGATCGTATCGCCGTTGTCAGCATCGATCCGAACAGCGATGATCTGGCGTTTTTTCCTGTGCTTTACTGGCCGATTGTAGCGAATGAACACCCACTTTCGTCACAAGGCGCTACACGCGTGAATGATTATTTGCACCATGGCGGTATGATTGTGTTCGACAGTATGACCGGCGAAACTTTACCCCCTGGCCTTACGCAAAGAATCCTTGCCGGTGTCGATATTCCTCCCCTCATAAGATTGCCGGAAGAACACGTACTAAAACGCAGCTTTTATTTGCTTGATGATTTTCCAGGACGCTATGCCAATGATGATTTCTGGCTGGAGCCGCAAGAAGCGTCGTCCTACGACAATGTCGCCACAGTTCTGTCTGGCAGCAACGGCTGGGCTGCGGCATGGGCCGCGGATGATAACGGCAAGCCATTATTCCCCTGCACACCCGGCGGCGAGGCGCAACGCGAACGCGCATATCGCTTCGGCGTTAATCTTGTCATGTACGCGCTGACCGGTAATTACAAATCCGACCAATTGCACGCAACGGCATTACTGGAGAGAATGGGCAAGTGATCACCAAGCTATACAAAAATATCGTTACGCCGCCCTACCGCCTACTGCCACACGCGGTGTTTGCGTATTTTATATTCTGTTTTCTGCTGCATCCGTCTAGCCCGATTTATACCGGGCAGCTTTCTGATCCCGACGACTACATGCGGCTGAACGAGGTCATTAATTGGCTGCAGGGACAAGGCTGGTTTGATCTCAGCCACCCGCGCCTCAGCCCTGGCGCGCATACGATTGTGCATTGGTCGCGGCTTGTCGATCTGCCGATCGCACTTCTCATGTTGCCGCTGGTGAAGTCTTTAGGAATTCAAAACGCGGCGCTGGTCGTTTCATTTCTTGTCCCTCCGGCACTTTTTAGTTTGTTGCTGATTCTGGTTCCGGCGATGGCAAAGCCATTTGTTGGAAGCTCCCAAGCTAATCTTGCTGCACTTATGTTGTTGTTTGCGCCGATAGTTTTATTCAACTTCGCACCAGGGCGCGTTGATCATCACGGTTATCAGATTCTTATCGCCGGATTTGGCGTATTTTGTCTGGAACGTATTTTATACGACACAAAAGGCTGGCAATTTTCTATTTTGGCCGCGCTGGCATTCGCAAGTGGTCTGTGGATCGGCACCGAGGCTTTACCCTGGCTGATCCTTTTCATTGCCTGCCTCGCGGTTTTATCGGCATGGGAAGGGAGCACAGCACAACGCAACGCAGCCATTTTCGGCGGGACGTTGGCGCTCGCCGTCAGCGCGATCCTGCCTTTGGCCATGCCAGTCGAAGAATGGAACAGCCTTGCCTTGTCGTGGTTCTCACCTGCTGATGTTATTTTTGCCGCACTAACAGGCGCGATGTTTGTTGCAAGCTGGCTGTTCGGATTACGCGTCAGTAACAAAAATCTGCGGTTTGGATTCATCGCCGCACTTGGCATTATTGCTGTCGCGCTTTTTATTTATCTGATTCCAGATGCGTTGATCGGACCATTCGCTGACTA
>Ga0207019_1055_pt2 | contig 27179 bp, 26 predicted proteins | sample Alteio_BWMinCont_50_FD_153483 | JGI IMG/M metagenome (GOLD analysis project Ga0207019, IMG submission 153483) | Enriched cells from forest soil in Barre Woods Harvard Forest LTER site, Petersham, Massachusetts, United States -... | ecosystem: Environmental > Terrestrial > Soil > Temperate forest >...
CGGCTATATCAATCACTTTTCCCCTGGCTACTACCACGGCTGCCGCACTTGATGCAGGCACACAAGGAGCAGTTGGCGCTACGCCTCCGCCGCTTACGCCACCCGGGGGCGATGAGGAACCACCAGTGCTCCCGTTATCATCTGGCAAATCACAGGTTGCTACCTGGAAAGTATACAGATCCTGTTCATTGACAATTTCGCCATCTGCAGTTGTTTGGTATGAATAAACAACATATGTGTCTATTACACATGGGAGAATTGTCACATCGTTGATCTTTGCTTTAGGTTTTATATTGTTTTGAGTTGTGGGTGGCTGGGGCGTTGCCCCAAATGACAAGGTTTTGCTTAGGGTGCCGTTATCCCACACCCAACCATTAATAAACTGCCTGTCGAATGTAAAATATAAAATATTACCCGTAAAGGTTCCCGGTATTTGCTGGTAATGCAAATAATTTATAAACGGCTGATAGCCTGGTACTGTGCCATTCTCAATAGTTTTCATGAAAAATTGTGTACTGATAGTATCCTTGCGCAAAATAAAAACAGCCGTGGTTTTTGTGTAATATTTAAGAGTATCGTGGATGGCTGGCATGCCCGGCGTAAAAAGCGTAGTATCATCGGGCATAGCAAACTCTACTACCTGTGTGCTATCGGGATAGGTAAATATAGAGTAGGTCGTCCAATCCACATTTAAACTGTTAATTATGCTTTCAAGCGGTTGCAAATTTATATCATTTATGCTATGCTTGCCGTTGCTTGTGACTTTATTATAAGCCTTTTGTAGCATGGCAATATTAATCTTATTGTCGGCCAACACCTGCGCTGATTGGCTGGACTGTTTAATATCCTTTCGGCAACTGTTAACAATAAAAATGATTGGGATAAGGACAAGTAATAATAAAAGTAGCCTTTACTGAGAAGCCATTGCTTTTAATGGGGAATTTGTTCATCGGGGTATTGGTTTAGGTTGATACAATATATGAAATAAAATTCAATCTTTTAATCATCACCTAAATTATATGAAAATATAATTAACACAATACAAACACGATTGAATGTATTATAAGCCTGTTCAGTCGGACTTTGCTATCGTTGAAATAATAAGTCACACTGCCCGAATGCAGTTGAACGATTTTTAATTACAGGAATGTTGTAAAGTTGGATAATCGATTAAAAAAATTCGGAAGAACTATTGAGTTGGGGCATCGGTTACGTTGAAGATGCCTGTTGATGATTTAATGGTCCAATGCTTCATGTTCGCATCGCTTACAAAGCCCGTACCGTTCATTATATCGCCATTAGCCATAGTAATTTGCACCAGCTTATTGGAGTATACGGTTTTTGTAGTTTGGTTCCATATCAACTCGTCTGATTTGAAGGTTTCGCCTTTTATATTCCGGGCCACCACATTCTTGCGAAACTGGATATTTTTTTCAATATCGCTTTGTATGCCGGTATCGGCAGTTATGGTACCTTCCTGGCTGTTATTATCAAAAATAAGCGCGTTTACCGTTTTGGGCATCAGGTTGTACGGTTTTTTACCGCCGTATTGTAATAATAAAGGTGCCTGTATCCTGAATTTAACTTTGGCCGAATCGCTAAAGATAATATCAACACTATGTATGGTGTCAACATTCATGTTCACCTGGTTGGCCGATAGCTCGCGTACCTTATTCAGATCATTTTCGCAGGCTGATAACAGCATGCCTGTGAGGAGTGCCGGCCAACATATTTTTAACCAATGTTTTGCCACACTTAGCATATACGCGGGTTATTGAAGTTTATATTTCTTGAACCAGCCAGCATCATTAAGCGTGAACCCCAGGTGCAGGTTAACATAATTTTCTTTTACAAGGCCGTTGTTAAGCGTGCCGCGCCTGCCAACTTCTGCTGCAAAATTAATTTTATAAAACCCGTTACGATCGCTGCTTGGCCTTAAAGGCAAGCCTAAGCCAAAGGTAACCGCGTAGCTTTTAATATTGGTGTTGGTATTGGTTGCAGGGTCGTTTACCACAATATAGCTTTGGTCATATATAAAACCCAAACGGTAATCAATGGTAGCCCAGTAATTGTTTAAGGCATTGATATTGGGGGTTATCTGGGCACCTATATTGTAGGTTTTGCTGTCCTGTAAACCCTGGTTAACACCACCTATTGAAAAACTCGACCAGTTTGCAGTGGTATATTCAGCGCCTACCATGTATTTGGCATCGTTTACAAAAGTTAAACCAAAGTGGTTTATTTGCGGAAGCTGAATTTTTGTTTTAGGGTTTTTTGTGTATGCAAGCGTATCTAAAGCCGGGTTTTGGTTCCCGCTGTTATCATAAGTGTACTGGCTTATCACATACGAATATTGGCTGGTTAGCTGTGTATTAGCCGATGCAGAATAGCCTAAAACAATGTGCTTAGAAGTACTAAGGTCGACAGTATATTGCGCGCCATAATCATAATTAATGCCACCGGTTGAATATGTATTTTCAACCGTTGAATTTAATGTGCCGAAAAGGCCGGGGATCTCGGTTGAGCTAAAATTCTGTGTTTTACCAAATATGTACGAAACATTACCACCTAACGACAGGTGCCCTATGGCAAAGCCATAACCTATATAAGCTTTTGTTAAGCCGCCGGTGCCGCTATATATATAATTAACAGCATTGGTATCGGCGGATGAGCCTGTACCAAAATTCTTTTGTGTTGTTTTGTAATTATAGCCCATTTGTGTATAAGGCTGTACACCGAAGCTAAGCGCCGACCGCTTGCTAAGCGGGAAGGCAAACGCAACATGGTTGATCCTAAAGTTGCCGTTTGATTGTTTTACCTGCCCTGTTTGGTTTAAGGTAAGTACGCTGCCATATAAACCAATATCAATAGCCGTTAAGCGCAAGGTTGAGTATGATGCGGGATTAACCGGGTTTATGTTATAATACCCGTATCCGTTTGAGCTGTTTATAGCGGCGCCTAAACCGCCCATGCCAATAGTTTGCGGCAATGCCAGCGAATAAACGTCGCCTAAACCATAACGCGAATAAGGTGAGCTTGTAGTGGCAGTTGACGCTGTCTGTGCCCTGGCCTGGATAACAATAATTGCAAGTAAAAATGTTATAAGAGATCTGGTAAATTTAATCATTATGCTTTTGTATAGCTGCGTTTAATCCTTTTAGAACCAGCTGAGGCTCAATTTTTATATAGGGGGCAAAGATGCTATTTTTTAGCAGCGTATCAAAAAAAATACTATCGCCCCCGGTTAGTATGATATTCAGTTCCTTTTTATCGTGTTGGTAGCTTTCAATAAAGCCCTCCAATTCATATTTTATCCCGTTTTGCACACCCGATGTTATGGCGCTTTGGGTATCATTTCCGCTTGCATTATTAAAACCGGCATCTTCATTTAACAAAGGCAAAGCACCTGTATAATAATTTAATGCCTTATAACGCATTTTTAAGCCCGGCGATATACTGCCGCCTAAATAATTTGCACCGGCATCAACATAATCATAGGTAATGCAGGTCCCGCCATCAATTACCAGGTTATTTTTTTGGGGATACAGATAATTGGCACCCACAACCGCGGCCAGCCGGTCAAGGCCTAAAGTTTTTGGGGTAAGGTAATGGTTAATTATGCCTGTGGTCATGTCAGCATTAAAATAAATTAAGCGTATCTTCTCTTTTAATACTGTTTCCCATTCACCTTTTTCTTTTTTTACTGTTGATATAATGGCCCGGGTAACACCATACTCATGCAGTAAATTACCTATTGTTTTTATATCGGGTTCCTGGTACCGGTTGGTAAAAACTAACTCATCCTGCTTAAAAACAGCAATTTTTGTGTAGGTGTTACCAATATCAATAACCAGGTTGGCCATTAGGCTTTAACCAATGATAATATCGATTCAAAGATCGCCAGCCCGTCTTCATTGGCCAGTAAGCTATCGGCAGCGCGTTCAGGGTGTGGCATTAAGCCAAACACATTACGCTTCTCATTACATACGCCCGCTATATTTTCCAACGAACCATTAGGGTTCGCATCGGCTGTAACCAAACCGAATTCATCGCAATACCTGAACAATATTTGGTCGTTATCCTTTAGCTTTTGCAAAACATCGGGTTCGGCAAAATAATTACCTTCACCATGCGCAATAGGTATCTTCAATGCCCGCTGCGGATCGATCAGCGACGTTAGCAATGAGTTTGATGTTTCGGCCTTTAAATAAATATTGCGGCAAATAAACTTGCGGTTTTGGTTATGCAGCAGCGCGCCGGGCAAAAGCCCTGCCTCTGTCAGCACCTGGAAACCATTGCAAATACCCATAACGTAACCGCCATCGTTGGCAAATTTTATCACCTCGGTCATAATGGGTGAGAAACGGGCTATGGCGCCTGAGCGCAAATAATCGCCAAATGAGAAACCGCCGGGTAACACTATAAAGTCCACACCCTGAAGGTCATGGTCCTTATGCCACAGTTTTACTACCGGTTCGCCGGTCAAACGTTCCAGTGTGTAGATGATGTCCTCATCGCAATTGGAACCGGGAAATATCACTACTCCTAATTTCATCGAGCTATTTGTTTTTTTAATGTTGATGAGCTATCATGTGCCATATTTTATTACCAAAAGGCAGCACATGATGGTTCATCCTACAAAACTAACATAACGGCTGAAATTAGGACGAATTTAATAGTTAAAAAGTGTTAAACTGGAAGTAAATTATGCCCGCTACCAGTAAAAGAAACAAAGTTTCGTAAAACCATTTTTTACCGGCATATAAAAAATAATAGGCGAAAAACACCGCCGCGGGTACGGCGCAAAGCAAAAAGTGGTTTAAATTGAACTGTTGCTTCACATAAAACGCCAGTCCACCGATCAAAAAGAACCAGAATAAAAGCTGGAATGATTTGCGCACCTGCACATAGCTTTTAAAAAAGTTTTGGCGCAGCGTAATAAAGCAAAGCGCCAGTATCAATATTACCGGGATGAGTATTAAGTAGTTATAATAATCGATATGGATACTGTTCGGGAATTTTGTGCCCAGCGGCAGCCATATGCTGTAAAACCGGTTCATCTGGTCTTTCATGTAATAAATAACCGCCAGGAAGAAAAATATGGTGGCATAGCCGATGATACCCGCCATCCATTCGCGCCAGTTAAAGGGCCTGAATATTATTAGCGCAATCCATATCAGTAAAAACAGGTAAATAAACGGCAGGTAAATAAGCGTACCCAACGCCACTATCATGCCCACATCATAAGCGTTGGACATGGCATTGTCGCTCTTATAAAAGTCAAGGAGCTTAAACAGCATCCATATCACCAAAAAATTGCACAACAATGGCGGACTAAGCATCAAAAACGGCGTAAACAAACCCGACACGGTTACATACATCAGCGCCGGTAAAAAGGATGGCTTGCTTAACAAATTATCGCGGTTGACCAGGTAATTGAGCAGAAGCGCCTGTATAAAAACCAGCACCGCCGCCAAAAAAACATTAACACCCGGCGAAAAAAAGTGCTCATAATCCAGTGGCACCAGTGAACGGGCAAAGGGCTCGACAAACGTAAATTCAATATTTGCAGGGGCATGTAACATATACCCAACGCGCAGTGCAAACAATACAATTGCCAGCCATAAAGCGTTAAGCGGGTTAAACCTCCTGAATATACCTATCATTATAAATTATTGCGTGCGGCAATATTAGCAGAAAAACCGCGAAGGCTGAAATGCAGCTACGATTTTGCGTATTTATTTATCATATCATCAATTATCTGCGCCGTTTCATCGGGGAAATCCACCTGTATACGCTTATCATCGCTCAGCCAGTTGTTCAAATGTGCGCCGAAATGCTCATCTATCTCGTTTACTACCGGCACACCCAGGCGTGAGGCCGACAGCGCGTTGCAACGCTGCTCATACTGGCCTGTCATGGGTATCATCATTACCTTTTTTTGCAGGAAAAGCGCTTCGGCAGGCCCCTCGAAGCCACCGCCGGTAAGCAGGCCCGCGCTGCTGGCCAAACTGGTATTAAACTCCTGGTTGTTTACCGGGAATATCTGCACGTTCCCTTCGCGGATAGGCGTTTTTTGCCGTTTGGAGAAAATGTGCCATTCCACATCCTTAGCCCTGCCCAAATGCTTCAGCAGGGTTTTATCGTCGTAAGCGGGCAGGTAAACCGTATAATGCCCTAAATTTGATGTTTCTAAATTCCGTATTTCGCTGCGGATAACCGGCGTATGGATAAAATCGGCATAGCGCTCAAAATGGAAACCGATATGGTAAGTGGTGGGCGAATAATATTTAAACAGCCACTCGGCATAGTTCCACTTCCCGGGCCGTGGCGTATTGGGCGATACAAACGAACACTGGTGGCTTAACGATACGCTCGGTATCTTCTGTAACCGGCAGGCCCAGGCGCTAACGGGTTCAAAATCGTTAATGATAAGGTCGTATTGCTTTAGTGGCAGGTGGTGCATGTCCTTCCATAGCCGCGGCAGGTTCATTAATTTAAAAGTGGCCCATTTATCAACCCCGCCTTTGGTGCCAAACACAAAGCTAAAACCGTGATATTGATATTTAAGCGGCTGCGCCAAACTCACCTCGGCCTGCGTACCGCTCACCAGCAGGTCAAGCTCGCCATATTGCTGCAACAACGGCACAATTTCGCGTGCGCGACTGATGTGACCGTTCCCTGTACCTTGTATGGCGTAAAGTATCTTCATGCTAATAAATGCGCCGGAAAGTTAATAAAGATACCCGTAAAGGCTATTATTATTTTTATTCTCTATATTGTGTGATTAAATTCTATTTAAAAGTAATTACCCCAAATGATTTACGCAGGCAACCGAGTTTTTAATGCAAATAATATTATAGCCACGTTATTCGTGATAGCTGGCGCCGTATTATTTATTTTAAAACCAAGTGATAATTTACCTCTTTTTATTATAGCCGTAATTGTAGCGATTATAACAACTGCTGGCCAAGCTTTCTATTTTGAAATAACCACGAATGAGTTAATCATAAAAAATTACTTAATTCCCTTTTTTAACTTTAAGTATAAACTAAATGAAATAACAGAAGTTCAGTTATTAAATACGAACTCAAAGTCGACATCCAAAGCACGGCTAAAGGTTATAAGAGGTGACAAACGTTCGCTTGGTGTCAATGCTGCATCATTAAGCATAAAGGATTGGCAACTACTAGTCAACGACCTTAGTAATAAAAAAATACCTGTCGAGATTGAATCTCAAGGTTTAAAAGAAACTATAGGCATACCCGAAGATTAATCTATCTCACGCCTGCTCCTGCCTAAACCTTTCCAATAAACTCCTCACATCCAACTTAGCTTCCAGGTCCTCAGCATCGGTTTTATCGTCCTCGTCCGTATCCTTTATAAAATCTTCGGCGCGATATTGGAATATGGTCCATTTTTTATCGTGGTATTCCAGCGCGGTTAGGTTTTCCACCCAATCGCCTGAGTTGAGGTAAATCACACTACCCTTTTTCTCGGTCGATTCTATCTTCCTTATCTCGGCATGGTGAATATGCCCACAGATAACATATTTATAGTTTTTATCCACCGCGAGGTCGGCGGCGGTTTGCTCAAATTCGTTGATGAATTTTACCGCGTCTTTAAACGTAGCCTTCACTTTTTTGCTAAAACTCATTTTCTCGCGGCCGATAGCGGTTAAAAACCAATTGGTAAAGCTGTTCAGCATGATCAGCGTATCATAACCCACCGCGCCCAGTTTTGCCAGCCACTTGGAGTACTGCATGGTAACATCAAATACATCGCCATGAAATATCCATGCCTTTTTGCCATCCACGTTCAGCACCAATTTATTCAGCAATTGGAAACTCCCCATATTAAAATCGGCAAATTTGCGCAGCATCTCATCATGGTTACCGGTTAAATAATACACCGGGATGCCCTCGGTAACAAATTTCAATATGCGGCGCACCACCTTCATGTGCGCCTCGGGCCAGTACGACTTGCTGAACTGCCATATATCAATAATATCGCCGTTCAGTATCAGCATTTTAGGCTTTACGCTTTTTAAATATTTAAGCAATTCCTTTGCGTGGCACCCGTAAGTACCTAAATGCACATCCGATATAACTACTATATCAACTTCGCGCTTGGCCATAAAAGTTTGGGGGATAATGTTCCTTCCGGCAATGTAAACCGGTAATTTGTGTGGGGTTGAGTATGGCGACTTTTATTCGTTGTCGTCTTCTTCATTAACTTTTAGTTCGTAAGGGCTAAAATAGAATACCACCAACAAACACAATATGCCAATTACAACCAGGTATGAATATTGAAAGTCCATTTTTAAGCCTTTTTACAAAATTACAAGCGGAACATTATTTTAATATTAAGACTGCATTAATTGTCAATGGTTTAGCCGTTATAATTATTAACAAGCCAGAAAATCACAGCGCAGTTATCAACAGGCTAAAATCTTCGCCGGTATCCATCTTAAATATGTTATGAAAATAGCCGAAGCTTATGAAATTAAAGTGAAATCAACCCTTTGTGGAAAAGTTTCTATCTATCCTTTTCAATTGCTTCAGGTGGTGCTGCAAATGTATACGGATAAACTTTAGCCATTGAGCGGCATTCAGCATACCCAAACGGGGGTGTTTGGAGCGGTTTTTCAACGGGACGTTATGGATAGACGGGAAAGCATCCTCAACGCGCTTACGGCATTTAACGATCAGATTTTTAGCTTCTTCCTTGCTTATTTTGGTTAACGGCATTTTGGTCGATACCTTATCCGGCACTTTTACCTTTACAGGCGGGAAACGATGAAGTAGCATCACATACCTGCCCCAAAAATTCAGGCCGTCTTTAGTGGGTTTGTTGCCCGTGGTACACCTGTCTACTGCTATAAACGACAAAAGTGTAGCCTGCATAATATGTGAGTAAACTTCGGCGTATGACCAACCACCATTGGCCGGTGTAACATCAAACTCATCATCAGGAATAGTATCCAGTTGCGCGCGATAATTATCCAGCGCTGCGTTTACCAGCTTATATTCTTTTGCTAAACTCACCTGGTAAAGTTAGGCGAATAAAATTTATAATTGCAAGAGGCTACAATAACCCCACCAACTCCCTTAAACTATTTATCTGCACGGGCACATCATCCGGCTTAGGCGCATTATGCGGATTAAAATAAATGGCATCCATCCCAAAGTTTAAAGCGCCGCGTACATCAGCTTCAAGGCTGTCGCCTACCATTATGCTTTCTTGTTTGGTGGCACCAGCTAAATCAAGCGCGTGCTGAAATATCGCCGGGTCGGGTTTATTAACGCCCACCACTTCTGATATAATGACATTTTGAAAATACCCGCCAATATTTGTCCCCTCTATTTTTATTTCGGTCGATTCCTGGAAACCATTCGAGATCAAATGCAACGTATATTTCGACTGCAAATATTGCAACACCTCATGCGCGTCAGGGAACAGGTTGGTTTTTGTAGGACATAGCTTCACATAATCATCCTCAAAACCTTCGGGTATCGCATCCGGGTGCAAGCCAAGTTCAAGGAAAGTAGTCCGAAAACGCGCCTCCCGCAAATAGTCTTTGGTTATTTCGCCCACATGGTACTGCGCCCAAAGCTTATGATTATTGCGGGTATAAGTTTCAATAAACAGGTCGGCCGAATGCAGCCCGCTTTCCTTCAAATTATGAATAGCGTATAGCTCATGCAGCGTTTCCTCGGCGTTTTTATCAAAATCCCAGATGGTATGGTCGAGATCGAGGAAAATGTGGTTGTATTTCGAATTTCGAATGTTCAATTTCGGATGTTTAAATAGATAGAAAAGCCAAAAGTAACTCATTCCATCAATAAATTCGAAATTGAACATCCGAAATTCGAAATCAAAAACCACTCCTGACATACCGTTGTCACTCCCCTGTAATTACTTTACATCAAATCGAATGGAACATTTGAATTGCCTGTTCGTTATTAACTAATTCCGTATTTTTACATATTCTATGGATTTCAATTTAACTTCAATATACAAACCCACCGGCGACCAGCCCGAGGCCATCCGCCAACTGGTTGAGGGGGTAAACAATAACGATACTTACCAAACCCTGCTGGGCGTAACCGGCTCTGGTAAAACATTCAGTATAGCCAACGTTATACAGCAAACACAGCGGCCAACTCTTATATTAAGTCACAACAAAACACTGGCGGCACAGCTATACGGCGAGTTCAAACAGTTTTTCCCCGAGAATGCGGTAAACTATTTTGTTTCGTATTACGATTATTACCAGCCCGAGGCATTTATACCATCATCCAATACTTATATTGAAAAAGACCTGCAGATAAACGAGGAAATAGAAAAACTTCGTCTGCGCACCACCTCGGCATTAATGTCGGGCAGGCGCGATGTTATAGTAGTTTCATCCATTTCCTGCATTTACGGTATGGGTAACCCCGAGGATTTTGCCAATTCGGTATTCAAATTCGCGGTGGGTACGCGTATTAGCCGCAATGCCTTTTTGCACCGCATGGTCGAGATATTATACTCACGCACCACTGCCGATTTTAAACGCGGCACCTTCCGTGTTAAGGGCGATGTGGTCGATATTTTCCCGGCTTATATGGATCATGCCTACCGCGTATCATTTTTTGGCGATGATATTGAGGAACTCAGCACGTTTGATGTCACCACCGGCAAAACGCTGGAAAAAATGACCCACATGGTAGTGTATCCTGCCAACCTGTACGTTGCCCCGCGCGAACGTTTTGTACAATCCATATGGGCCATACAGGAAGAACTGGAAACACGAAAAAAGCAATTTATTGACGATGGCCGCTTTTTAGAAGCCAAACGCCTGGAAGAAAGGGTTAATTACGACCTGGAGATGATACGCGAACTGGGCTATTGTTCGGGCATCGAGAATTATTCACGCTTTTTTGATGGCCGCGCCCCCGGAGCAAGGCCATTCTGCTTGCTGGATTATTTCCCCGAAGATTATTTAATGGTGATAGACGAAAGTCATGTGACCGTACCCCAGATCAGGGCCATGTATGGCGGCGATAGGTCGCGCAAAATATCATTGGTTGAGTATGGCTTCCGTTTACCTGCGGCGATGGATAACCGCCCGCTCAACTTCCAGGAGTTTGAACGTTTAGCACCGCAGACAATCTATGTAAGCGCCACTCCCGGCGATTTTGAACTGGAAAAGTCGGGCGGTGTAGTGGTGGAACAGGTGATAAGGCCGACAGGTTTGTTGGACCCTGTTATCGACATACGCCCCGTAATAAACCAGGTGGATGACTTACTCGACGAAGTAGACAAAACCGTAAAAATGGGCGACCGCGTACTGGTAACCACCCTCACCAAGCGCATGGCCGAAGAATTGGCCAAATATATGGACAGGCTCGGTATCAAGTGCCGTTATATTCACTCCGAAGTGAAAACCCTGCAACGTGTGGAGATATTACGCGGCTTACGCTTAGGCGAATTCGACGTATTGATTGGTATTAACTTATTGCGCGAAGGCTTGGACCTGCCCGAAGTATCATTAGTGGCGATATTGGATGCTGATAAGGAAGGCTTTTTGCGTTCGGAGCGGTCATTGATACAAACCATAGGTCGCGCGGCACGTAACGACCGCGGCCGGGTAATTATGTATGCCGATAAAATAACAGATTCGATGCAGGTTACGATGGATGAAACCAACCGCCGACGCGATATACAGATAGCTTATAACACCGAGCACGGCATTACGCCAACAACGGTTGGTAAAACCCGCGAGGAAATTATGGAACAAACATCCGTGGTCGACTTTAAAGGCGGCGTACAAAAGGCTTATGTTGAAAGCGACATGGCCACCTTAGCAGCCGACCCTATTGTTCAGTATATGACCAAACCCGAACTTAAAAAATCCATCGAGAACACCAAAAAAGAAATGCTCGCGGCAGCAAAGGACATGGACTTTTTATTAGCCGCCAAACTCCGTGACGACATGTTCGCCATGGAAAAAATGATGGAAGAAAAATTTAATTGATTTGAAAATTTGGTGATTTAAAGATTAAAACACCAAACTGTCATTTTCAAATTTTCAAATCGTCAAATCTTCAAATTTATGTAACAATTAATGACTATGGTTCGTCATAAAAATACCGTACATCATAACAAAACAAATTCAACGTTATTAATCTTATATTTGTACGCTTAATTTTAATGTCATGGAATTAATAGATTTCCTGCTCGTAGTAATTGCCGTATTATACATCATCAGGTTGATAGCCCGTATTGTATTACCCCGTATTTTTCAAAATTTAATGAATAAGGCGCAGCAGCAACAACAAAATCATCAACAAAATTATACCCAAAATACTAATCCAACCGGTAAAGTAAAGGTCGACTATATCCCTCAAACCCCAAAAGGTAAGATCCCCGATTCCGAAGGTGATTTTATTGACTATGAGGAGATAAAGTAAAATGCTGCCCGACGACTTATATAAACGCAGGCATTACGGCACCCCGCAGTCTATTTTATTGATCATGGCAAACTGTGTGGTGGTTGCGGTAGCAACATCTATGTTCGGGTCATCTAATACTATAAACCCGTTCTTTTGGGTGGTACTGGGCGTACTGGCTATTTATAACTTTACCAATATCCGTAAGGACCGCGAACAATATAACCGTATCCGCATTATTGCCTACGTGGTAAGCCTTTTATTGCTAGTGGTTATGTTCATACTTTTTAGGCTTCAAATACAAAATCACTAAGCTGCTGCTTTTATAATTCCTTTTCTCATTCAAATTTCTATTTTTGAAGATCATATCCATTTAACAAACGCAGATGAATAATTGGTTCAAGCGCAATAGTATACACTTTATTATTGTAGCAATTTTAATAGCGCTTTCATACGCTTACTTTTTTACGCCTTTAATGCAAGGCAAAGCCCTATCACAGAGCGACGTAGTACAGGCGCAGGGCTCACAAAAAGAAATAATGGATGTATATGCCAAAACAGGCCATGCCCCTTTGTGGACAAACAGCATGTTTGGCGGTATGCCCTCATACCAGATATGGATGCCCCTGCCTTATAGCATAACTACATATGTTATTGAAGGCATGAAAACCATTTTCCCCAACCCGGTTGATACATTATTGCTGCTCCTATTAGGTGCATACCTGTTGTTTTGTGTGTTAAATCTTAACCCATGGCTTGCAGCTGCTGGTGCCATAGCCTACGCGTTTTCATCGTACAATTTTATTTTGATAGATGCCGGGCACGCCAACCAGGTTTATGCCATGGCATTCTTCGCGCCTATACTGGCGGGTATTATTTTAACCCTTCGCGGTAAATATTGGATAGGCGGCTCTATAACCGCGTTCTTCCTGGCGCTTGAGATACGTTCCAACCACATACAAATGACCTATTACCTGTTACTGGCTATTTTAGTACTGGTAATAGTTGAGCTATACGGCGCTATTAAGGATAAAAAGCTACCTGTATTTGGAAAAGCAGTAGCTTACCTGGTTGCGGCCACCCTCCTTGCCGTGGCAGTAAATGCTGCCATGTTATGGACAACCGCCGAATACGGCGGCGAAACAAATCGTGGCCAGTCGAACCTTACCCAGCATACCACCGAGCCAAGCAACGGGCTGTCAAAAGATTATGCCTACGGATGGAGCCAGGGCGTTGGCGAATGTGTTACCTTCCTTATACCTAACGCTTATGGTGGCGAATCGGGACTTTCATCGTTGAATATCCCCAAGGCTGCCATTACCCAGGCATTTATTACTAAGGGTGCTACCGAAGAACAAGCGGAAAACGCCGTACAGCAATTGGGCAGTATGGGCGTTTCAACTTATTGGGGCGAAAAACAATTTACCAGCGGCCCATTCTACTTTGGTGCCGGGGTATGTTTCCTGTTTATACTGGGGCTGTTAATTGTAAGGGACAGGATAAAATGGTGGATCTTGGCGACTGTTATTTTAACCATGTTGCTGTCGTTCGGCCGCAACTGGCCTTATGTGTCCGACCTTTTCTTTAATTATTTCCCGCTCTACAATAAGTTCCGTACCGTTGAATCCATTCTTGCCATAGCCGAACTATGCTTCCCTATACTCGCATTTTTGGCCATACAGGAGGTGATCAATAATCCCGATAAAAAATTAATCCTTAAAAAAGTACTGCTTGCCTTATACATTACCGGCGGCATTACATTGGTGTTAATAGCCATACCCGATGTATTTTTCAGCTTTAAAAACTCACAGCAGCAAAACCTTATAGCAGGCCTTACACAAGCCTTACAGGGCAACGGCGATTTCGCCAACAGCATAGTTAACGCGCTGGTTAGTGACCGTATATCACTGTTCAGGGCCGATGCTATACGTTCATTAATATTCATCATCCTCGCTTTTGGCATACTTTGGCTGTATTTAAAACAAAAGATAAACTTAACCTTAGCCGCAGCAGGCTTTATATTGGTTACTTTGGTTGATATGTGGGGAGTGGACAGGCGCTACCTTAGCGATGCTAATTTTGTTGCAAAAGACGATTACACCCAACCCATTAAACAACGCGAGGTAGATAATATCATCCTCCGCGATCCTGATCCTGATTATCGGGTGTTGGATATGAGCCAGGGTAACCCATTTACCAATGCTGCAACATCATATTTTTATAAAAGTGTTGGCGGTTACCATGCGGCCAAATTAAAACGCTTTGATGAACTGATCGATAATCAGTTTGCCAAAACCATGAACCATGATGTTTTGGATATGCTGAACACCAAATATATTATCACCGCTGATCCAAAAACAGGCGCTGCTAATATGCAGGCCAATGAAACTCGTTGCGGTAATGCGTGGTTTGTTAAAAGCATAAAATATGCCGATAATGCCGACCAGGAAATGCAGGCCATCAGCAGTTTCGACCCTAAAAACGAAGCGATCGTAGACAAACAATATAAAAGCCTGCTGGCTGATAAAAATTTGGGCATCGACACTTCCGCTACTATAAAACTAACCAGCTATGAGCCTGAGCATTTGGTTTATCAAACCGGTTCAACAGCAAACCAGGTAGCAGTATTTTCAGAAATATATTATAAAGAAGGCTGGAAGTTTTTGATCGATGGCCAGGAGCAGCCCTATTTCCGCACTGATTACCTGTTGCGCGCGGCAGTTATCCCGGCAGGTAACCACAAGGTTGAATTTGTATTCCACCCGGCCTCCTATTACACCGGCGAGGATATTTCGCTGGCAGGCTCCATCCTGCTAATAGCAGCCCTGGGTGGTGCCGCTTATGCTGAAAACAAAAAGAAAAAGCCGGGAGTGAAGAAAAAGGCTTAATTATAAAAGCATAATTGCGAAGGCCCTTGTTTTGTGTAAACAAGGGCCTTTTTATTTTAACTCCCGATGCCTGTGTCCCCACAGGCATCAACATTTCAATCGTTCGTCCTTCTATTCCTCAACCAATACCATCCTAAATTAAAGGCGATAACAAAATGATTTAAAATGGTGGGCACCAAACCATAATGCCGCTTCATAATATCAAAACGTTCCTCCAAACTCTGGCGGTGCTTCTTTTTCGACATACCCCCTACCAAATATTTAGCCACATAACGGTTCACGTTCACAATACTTTTGGCCTTTTTTGCCGCGCGAATTATCCAGTCTATATCTGAACTTAACTCGTATTGGCGGTCATACGGTTCAAGCAACGCTCGCTTAATATATATGGCCTGGTGACTAACGCTCATGCCAAACTTAAAACTGCGCCAGGTAAATTGCTTAGGCGCTTTGTGCCTGCGCTGACCCAAACTTTGGCCGTTCTCGTCTATCATTTCCGTTTCGCCGTAATAAATATCGGCATCATCACCAGCGGCAAAAACAGATGCTACCGTATCCACATCATAAAACTCATCGCCCGAGTTCATAAATATTACATAGTCGCCCGTGGCTGCTGCAAGGCCCTTATTCATGGCATCGTAAATACCTTCATCCCTTTCGCTGATGAGTTTGGCTATGCGGTTTTCATAGCGCTTAATAACTTCAAGCGTCCCATCATTGGATAAGCCGTCTACAACTATATATTCCACCCCCGTATATGTTTGGTTAAGCACCGAAAACATGGTACGTTCAATATCACTTACATTATTGTAAACAATAGTAATGACCGATAATATAGGTTTTATACCTGCCATTATTTTGAGATCGAACGGTAAACATTCATATATTGCTGTGCTACCTTTGCATTATTAAAATCGTTCAGCACCTTGTTGCGGGCATTTGCAGCCAATTCGGCGGCATTATCGGCGTAAAGTATTTCGTGTATCCCTTTGGCCAGATCAGCGGCCGATTCAAATTCGGCCAAATAACCATTTTGCCCATGCACCACCATTTCGGGTATACCGCCCACATTAAAGGCTACAACAGGCGTCCCGCAAGCTAAAGCTTCCATAACCGTATTGGGCAAATTATCCTCAACCGATGGCAGCACAAATACATCGGCAAGGTTATAAACCTGCGCCAGATCTTCGGGCGAACTAATCAGGTCAAGTTCTATCACCTTAAATGGTATTTGCGTAACATCAAAGTGCTTGTTCTTGCCAAATATTACCACCTCAACTAAATTGGAATCGGGGCAATGCGTATTAAAACGGTTCAGGGCCTCAACCAAATAATTTATTCCTTTACGCCTGTCGTTAATATTAGCGGCCCCAAAAAGCACCACCCGCGCAAACGGGTTAATACCCCATTCTTCGCGCATGGTTAATTCATCCTGCGGCGAGAAAACATCGGTATCAATAGGGTTTGGTATGGATGTAATGTTAAAGTCTTTCAGCAAAGGGCTTTGCTTCGCGACACCGGCAAGCCATGCGCTACAGGCCACAAAGGTTATATTTTTATTGCCGCTGTACATAGCAGCTTTGCGCAGCCAGCCAATATGCGAAATATCATTTGGGCTTGCGTCTTTCAAAAAATAGCAATTACCACATTCATGCGTAAAAAAATCGCAGGTACCCGCATAATGGCACCCGCCGGTAAACGTCCACATATCGTGCAGCGTCCAAACAATGGGCTTGCCGGTATCCACTAATTCTTTTAAGTCGGCTATGGATAAAAACCCTGAATTTGTCCAATGCAGGTGCAAAATATCAGCTTCCTGTATCAGTTTATTATCTGTTATACTCGTGCCTGCATTAGCGGTTGAGAAAGCAAAGCGCACCGACTTATCCCGTTCATGAAAGAAGATAAAAGGCAACCGCTCATATAAAAAATCAAATTGCGCTTTTAATTTGCTCCAGGTGCCTTTTACTACGGCATCCACCCCATCCTCGTCCGTTTTTTTGTATTGTACTAACAGCCTTGCATCCATGTTTTGCGAGCGCAGGGCTTTCAGCAGGCGCAGGCAGGCGGCAGGCGCACCACCCCCGGCATCGGATGTATTGATGAGGGTAACTTTCATTCACACAAGTATAGCATTATTTGCAGACACCGGATATTTTGCGCCTGTAATTCTGCCGAAAAACTTTACTTTTGAATCCATCAACATAAACAGCAGATCTAAAACCCTATAATGACCCCATTTGCTTATTTATTCCAGGATCGGCGGGCAAACCGCCAAAACTTTAAAGGGCAACTGGTGCTGTTTATGTTCAGGCTGGCGCAACTCATTAACAGGTCGATAATTACTAAGGTGATATTTTACCTCTACCTGCTATGGTACCGTTATGTGGTCGATTGGGTTTGGAACATTGAACTGCCGCGCAAACTTACCGTTGGCAAGGGCTTATCACTATACCACGGCCATGCGCTGGTGATAAACCAGTGTGTTGTTATTGGCGAGAATTGCGTACTGCGCAACTCCACCACTATCGGTCATAAAAAATTGGCTGACGGCAGCTTTAGCGCCTGCCCGCGTATTGGTAACAATGTAGATATCGGCGCCAACGTTTGCATAATCGGTGATATAACCATTGGTGATAATGTGATCATCGGTGCAGGGGCTGTGGTAACAAAAAACATTCCGGCGGATTGCGTTGTTGTTGGGAACCCGGCAAGGGTATTGGAAAAGAAACAGGCTGATTAATGGAGAATAATTTAACCGACCGCGCGTTTTGGAAATCGTTTTGGGAATCGAGAAAAAACCTCATTTTCTATATAAAGCCTGATTATGTTTTTGGCGATATACTGGCCAAACTGATTGCCGAAAACAATGTAAAAAACACCATTGAGCTGGGAGGTTTCCCGGGTTACTATTCCGTTTACCTGAAAAAGTACCGGCAGCTTGATACCACCCTGTTTGATTACTACATACACCCCGACCTTATAAAACAGCTGCTCGAAAAAAACGGGTTAAAAGAAGGCGATATAAATATTATTGAGTCGGACCTGTTTAACTACAAACCCGAAAAGCTGTACGATATGGTGCTTTCGTTTGGACTGATAGAACATTTTAGCGATACCGCTGCCATTATTGAAACACACCTGCAATTTTTAAAACCCGGCGGCGTACTGTTTATTACCCTGCCAAACTTTACCGGGGTAAACGGTTGGGTACAACGCAATTTTGATAAGGAGAATTACGACAAGCACTATATTGATTGCATGAACCCCGCCTTATTAGCCGAAACTGCAAAACAACTCGGTCTGAAAGACGTGGAATTCTACTATCATGGCCGGTTTACGGTGTGGCTCGAAAACAAATCGGAACAAAGCGCCGTAGCAAAAGCGGTGGTAAAGGCTATATGGGTTGCAGGAAAGGTATTTACTAAAATTATACCTATTGAGAGTAAAACGTTATCGCCTTATATTGTGTTGAAGGCAATAAAGTAACTAACCTTTTCTCACAAAATACTTCACCCTTATCTGCTGTATAAAAACCAATCCGCGTTTAAGCAAACTGCCCTTGCGGTTGCCCAGAAAATTACGGATAGCATGGTGCGCCTGCTCATTTTCTTTTATCATAGCCGGGAATTTTTTAACCGGTTTTTGTGAGATATCCGCCTTATAAGTGTTCTCAACATTTGAATGTACGCCTGTGCCATCGTGCCCAATATTATGTACCAGCGAGCGTGATGGATGCAGCGCCAACCCTCCCTTTAAAAATATAGAGGCATACCAGCGTATGGCCCACGAATTATTTTTACCTGTTTTAAACTCCAGCATCTGTTTCCAGAAATTCATGGTGCCATCGATCGAAAAACGGTTGATCTTCGGCTTGTCGAACTGTTTGAGTAATATATCAATATCAGGTTCAAAATCCTTCCAGGCGCGTGCCCAGGTAGCCCAACCCCAGCTGGTGGCAATGCGGTAAAAAAAGGTTTCGGGAAGTTTCTTGTCGGCCAGATCGAACATGTAGGCACCAATATGCATCACTTTTTCTTCGTTTGCATAACGGGTAAGCGCCTCGTTAAAATACTGCAGTGTATAAGGCGATGAAAGCAGGTCATCCTCAAAAACTATTACCTTGCCATACTCATTTACCAGTTGCGTTACACCCTTAATAATAGAATTTGCCAGCCCCAAATTTTGCTTGCTGCTGATAATTTTTACCGATTTAAACCCGCTTATTTCTTTTACCAATTGCCTTACCTGCTCTACTTTAGGTTCATCAGCCGCAGTTTTAGCGCCATCTGAAAACACAAATAGCCGTGATTCATCGGCCAGTAAATTTTTTTGCAAATAATTCAGCGTGCGGCGAGTATGGTCGGGCCGGTTGTAAACAAATAATGCAATAGGCGCAAGGTTCTGCATTTATTTTTTTAGGTAGATAATTGTACAGGTTGAACTATTATTTCTTCTTCAGCACATAAAAAACGCTCTGCGGTGCAATACGCTCCAGCTTTTTTGTAGCATGATAATGCAAATTCCAGGCAAACGCTTTCGACAGCCATTTATCAAACAATATATAGCTTTTATGGGCAAATATCTGCCCTTTGAATACCTTATGCCACGAACGTTGGAAAAATGCCGTCATACAAAAGCAAACGCCTTCGTTAACAATTTCCATATCCTGCTCCTTAAATATTTTTCTGAAAAGCTTTAGCGGTATGCCGCGCTCGTTGCGGGTAAGCCCTGTACGGGGCTTTGTCCAATCGCCCATTGATATAATGGGTTCGCGCAGCAAAATATAACCGCCCGGTTTGGTAACCCGGCATAATTCGGTTAATATGAACGATACGTTGGGCGTATGATGAATGGTGCCAAAGCAGGTAACCAAATCAAAATAATTATCGGGATAATCCAGTTTGCCGCTTACTGATGGCTTTACATATTTAGGTATAACCTCCCCAAGCTTAGCCGACCGTAAATTATCCGACGGCTCAATAATATGCAGGTTGGTAATATTATCAATTATCGGGAAAAACTCGTGCCCCCATGCGGCGCCAAAGCCCATTACATTTTCAAACTTCTTATCTTTAATATAATTAAAGCCATGCAGCTTGTTCAGATCATGGTAACCATAAATATACTCAGCAGCATCCTTGCTACCCAGGTTGGCGTAGGCCTCGGTCTCCTCATTATACCATTGCTGTATCTGGGCCAGGTCAAAATCATCGCCATAAACAACATCACCCGAAATATATTTATTATCCATTATGCTAAATTACTGTCCAAAAATAACATATCCTGCTCAAAAATCAGTCCGATTTGACCTTAAAAACGTTATTGATCACCACATTTATATCTTCAGAAATATTAAAAAAGTAAGCAATTACTACATATATCAATCCCATTATTAACGACCGTGTAGCTGCATCAAGCCATATATTGTGCGTATGAGGTATAAAGTATCCCACACAAAACGTGATTATAGTATTCAATATAATTAAAACATGTGCCTTGCCAAATGGCTGCAAATTGAATTTTATTTTCAGGAATAACCAATACATAAAGTTAAGCAGGAACATGGTTATGAGGTACGCTAATGCGGCCCCCATTATGCCATATTGCGGAATCAACAGCCAATTTGAAATTGCACAGCATATTACAGCACCACCAATTATAAATGTTGTTAACCTGTAATACTTTGAAACATTTATGATATAGCCGTTTATCCCTCCCGTCATATCAATTAAAAATGCGCAACCTACGATGATAAAGACATTAAAGTAGCTGGCATATTCGGGCTTATGTAAAAGCATAACAACAAAATTCCTGTCGACAATAATACCTGTAAATAATAAGCAACCTATCAGCATTTGTACCACCGAAGTTTTGTAATATATCTTATTGATCTTTGCAAGATCATTAGTGGCCCATGATTGTGAGATAATTTGCAGCGATGTACGGCTCAACGCTTTCGATGGCAGATTAATAACTACTGCTATACTAAAAAAGGTTGTATAAATACCTACCAGAGTAAGGTCCTTGGTAATGCCCGTAAGCATAATTATGTCGAGGTTTTGGATCAATACAAATGAGCTACTGCTCAGCAAAGTAAAAAAGCCATATTTAATAAATTTCTTTCGTTGACCTGCCAATGAACCCGACACTGGGGCAAGCCTGAAATCATTCCCTGCATATATGTTATACCATAAAACCACTACCATTACCACATTGGTAATTAAATAGATCATCAAAAAATCATTATAATCGGCTATGGAAAAAGCTATTAATAGTACACTTATGGTAGTAAAAGCCCGTAAAAAAACTTCGCGTAAAAATGACGGTAAAACATTTTTAAAAATAGTGCCCCCTATGCTTTCGAGGGTTGAGAATACCATTGTTAAAAATGATATGGGTATAATGTAATAGTAATATTTTACCAGCAAAGCTGATCCCTTCTGGTGTTGATAATGGCTTATTACAATATCTTTAAAAATTATAAAAAACACAGTGAGCACAGCAAAACCAATACTGCACCATATTAAAACCAAAGTAATGAAACCGCTGTGTTTTTTATCATCGCTACGATAATAAGGAAAAAACTTAAGTATTATATTACTGATCCCTGCCGATGCTATTTGGGCATATAACAATGATATGGCTATCATTAACGCAAAGAACCCTATTTCTTCAATACTTAAAAAACGTTGAAATAGAATGGCAAAATTTACAAATCCAAGGGCGGTCCCGGCATATAGTATAATGCTATTGAAAAAACCTTGCCTTTTTAACAGATCAGCCATTTTGTGTTGATGTGATTATCGCTTTACTATACTGTCCTTAATGATCTTGTTAAGCAAATTTATCCTGTCGTCCATTTGATAATTATTTATCATATGTTCACGACCTGCTTTGCCAAGCTGTACGGCAAGCTGTGGCGATTGTGCAAGTACGATCATTTTTTCTGCCATACCATTTATATCAAACTCATCGACCAAAAAACCGGTTACGCCGTCAATAACGGCATCTTTTATTCCTGTATGACCGGTGGCCACTACGGGCAAACCCGATGAAGCTGCCTCAAGCACGGTAACTGGTGTACCCTCGCTATCGCCATTAGCAGCGGTTACCGAATGTTGTACAAAGCAACGCATTTGTTTCATCAGCTCCTTTATCTGCGCTGTTTTTAACACCCCTGTTAGTGTAATATTATTGCCAAGACCTAAGTCTATTATCAGTTCCTTAGTTTCCTCAAACAGTGGGCCCCCGCCTACCATCCATAATTTAGCATCGGGGAATTTATCTACAACTAACTTAAAAGCTTTTACAAGTGATTGCGGCGATTTCTTCTCGACAAAACGCCCTACGAATAGAAAATCCTTTTTTGAGTTTGAGATATCTAACTGGGGAAAAGTGATTATGTCAACACCGCATGAAGCATTGAATATCTTATCTGCCGGCGCGCCAAGGGATATTAATTTGCTAACCATATCTTTTGATACAGCTATAATTGCACTCGCATACGCAAATGCCTTTTTGTAAAGCTCGGCGTATTCATCAATGTTCCTTTTATAGTATGCATCGGCCCCATGAAAATGAATAATAAGCGGAACACCAGCTAAACGGCAGGCTTCAGTAACCATGGCGCCAACCATACCATATTCCGCCAGAACTACATCTATCTTATTGATGGTAAAGTAATCTCTCAAAGCATTGGTTCTTACACCAATGCTTTTTTTACCCAATAGTTTTTTTTGTACCAGGTAGCTTAACAGGCTTAGTTTTGATTTGATCAGAAATTTATCTTCATGATCATACACCGGGAAAGCCCCCCCGTATAAAACCTTTTTATTACCGGCAAGGCGGATTATATGTTCCTGTATAAATGTTTCGGAAAACGCCGATTTATTTGGTTTTATTATGCACAGGTTATAGCTTTCGCTCATATTACCCTAATTTTTTGCGGACGTAATATTTACGGAAAATGCTTCCTACTGCTGCTTTAGCCTTGCCTATTATACGTTTGGTACGTTCTGCTGTGGTTACAGGTTTATTTTTGAAAAATGCCGCTTCAAAATCATCATTCTTTTCAAGAACGATATGAGCGTAATCGCCCGTGTTCCAAACGCTTTTTATATCATATAGCATTACTTCAGTATCTGTGCCTGAAGCAAGTTTGCCAATCACCTCAAATGAAATATGTTCATCAACAGGCTGCATAGTTCCGGGCTTATTTACTAACGACCATTTTAAATTATGCGGTGTGGGTACCGATAAAATTATGCGCCCTTTATTTTTAAGTATTTTTAATAAAGCCGCGTGTACTGCAGGCCTGTCGGTTACTGCAATATGTTCGTAAACATCCATAAACACTATCAGGTCAAACTGCTCATTAAAAGTTTCAGGAGTAAGAATGGTTTCTCTAAAATCAAGTTTCTTGCTCCCAAATAATTTCTGTGCTATTTGTATTGATAGGGTACTAATGTCGATCCCTGTAACCTGTGCGTCGGGCCAATGAGAGCTCATTCTTGAACTGATGCTACCCATTCCGCAACCCACCTCTAATATCCGCAGGGGATTGGCCGGAGCATTATTTGTTATGGTTTTCCAGGCAAACTCAATACGGGGGTTTACCTTAATATAGTCTATTAACTTATTTTTAACATGCTCGTCATAATAAGATACAACGGTTTCTTTATTTAAATTCTCGCTCATTACCAATATTTGGATGTATTACAGGCTTAACGTATCGTACAAAATTACTTAAATATTTATTAAAGTGGCTTTTGTGCAACCACCACATATATTGCGCCGTCGCGGTTGCGCTGGGCCTGTGAATTTATAAGGTTAAATAAACTTATCAGTCCTTGCATTACCAACCCAACGGGGGGCAGCAAAAACTTGGGGAGCTTTGCGCATATACCATCCTGCAATAATTGCAATCCGCTGGCCGCTAATCCCATTATACCAAAAAAACCGGTCACTTTAAATCCTTCGGCTTCAATGGTTTTTCTTAGCCCCGCACTTGTCCACCGCCAATAATCGTTTGGAGTAGGGTGATAAAACCAATAACCATGTGTTGATATAATAGCTGTCCCGCCTGGTTTCAAAATGCGAAACGCTTCCTGTAAGTAACCTGAGGGGGTGTCAACATGTTCTAACACCTGGTTCGATAAAATAATATCGCAGTAATTATCGGGCAAAGTGGTTTTGCTGTCGAAATCAATATGGTGTTCAGCTTTAGGGTTCATTTCAAGATCGACCCCCAAATATTTGCCCACTTTTGGTTCAATAACAGACCGATAAGGCATACCACCACAACCAAAATCAACAAGTAACAAATTATTATTGTTAGCTGTAAGTTCATTTATTGCCTTTAAAGTAGCATCCCTTAATTGAGTGAGTGCCACATAGCGAGTATGGTATATAGGGGGATTTAATCGGTCACTGTCAAACATAGCGCGAAATTAATATTTTATAACAGAATAAACATTTGAATATGAAATACCATAACAACAAAAGAGGGTTTATGGCCCTCTTTTGTTGTTATGGTATTAAAGCTTATTGCGCTTAGTTAGGCAGCGTGTAAAGCTTATGTATTTCTTCTGCACTTAGCGCGCGGCTGTAAACCCTTATATCATCAAGCGCGCCATAAATAAAATAACCATTGTCTTGAAGCGTTGGATCATCACGGCCAATGTAAATTTTGGCACCTACCGATGCATTAGGAGCTGCTATATTAGGTGTTATATTGTCTAACGTACCATCAATATAAATAGCCAGTGTTTGATTTTGATAACTATACACACAAGTAAGCATATGCCACTGATCAACCGGTATAGCCTTTGTACTAAGGGCATTATTAGCACTGCCACCACCCGGGCCAAAATGGGTAATACCTGCCGTAGGAAATCCTGCTGAACTGGTATATCCACCGATTGAGAAAGTATAGCCTGCATCAGCTACACCAGGTAACCTTTTACCAAGAATAACAGACCCATATGATGCATTGTAATCATCTAATTTAACCCACGCGCTTTGCGTAAAATCGGTTGCGTATAATCTCATATACACATTATCTTTTATTGATACGTAACTGCTTTGTCCATCAAAATGGTATGCGGCATTTTGGTTACCAAATCGGTCAGTTACTGATTTCAGGTTATAACCTGTACCATTATTTCCCAGGCCTGACGAATCAGCCGTGGAATTATTAAAAGGATAGTAAGCTATAAGCCCGAGTTTTAAACTGTCAATTGGAGCGGGTACTACTGTGATATGAGTATTTATAGATATGGTGCTGGTAAGGTTGCTGATAGTAATTGTTGATAAACCAACTTTTTTTGCTGTTAAAACCCCAACCTTAGAAATTGATATTACAGTGGTGTCAGATGATAAGTATTTTAATGAGTCCAGATCATAATCTGACGGTGAAATAGTAAGAGGTACATTTCTTGTTTCTCCAACGTATAATTGTAGGGTGTCTTGTAAAAGAAGTTTTGCTAACCTGTCGCGATGCGGTATAGGGCCCTTAATTTTACTACAAGCCACAATGGTTGTAATTATTACTATAGTTAAAAGTATAAGTTTTTTCATTGTATAAGGTTTTGAGGTATATATTAAAAAATTTAACACAAAGATAATAGTAAATAATTCAAAAAAAAGGGGCAACCAAAAGCTGCCCCACTTTATAACATTGTAACATTTTTGTTACTGCGCTTGAAACTTCTTCGCGTTTATCCTTCTTTCGTTCTCATTCAGATATATCTTACGCAGGCGGATGCTTTGTGGTGTTACCTCAATGTATTCGTCGGCTTGTATGTATTCCATTGATTCTTCTAACGAGAATTTAATAGCAGGCGCTATACGCACGTTGGTATCGCTACCTGATGCACGCATGTTGGTTAACTGCTTGCCTTTGGTAAGGTTGATCACCAGATCGTTATCGCGGATGTGCTCGCCTAAAACCTGGCCTTCGTATACATCAACTCCCGGATCGATATGGAAACGACCGCGATCCTGTAACTTATCAATAGCAAAAGCGGTAGTTTTACCGGTATCCATCGATACCAATACCCCGTTCAAGCGTCCCGGGATCTGACCTTTCCATGGTTCGTATGCTTTAAAGCGGTGAGCCATAATAGCTTCGCCACCTGTTGCTGTTAATACGTTGTTACGCAGGCCTATGATACCACGTGCAGGAATATCAAATTCCAAATGCTGTAAGTCGCCTTTTGGTTCCATAACCAGCAGGTCGCCTTTGCGCTGGGTTACCAGCTCAATAACTTTACCTGCAACTTCACCTGGTACGTCAACTATAAGCGTTTCTATCGGTTCACATTTAACGCCGTCAATTTCTTTTATAATAACCTGTGGCTGACCAACCTGCAACTCATAACCTTCGCGGCGCATGGTTTCTATCAATACTGATAAATGGAGGATACCACGGCCATAAACAAGGTATGAATCGGGCGATTCGGTTTCAACAACCTTAAGCGCCAGGTTCTTTTCCATTTCTTTATACAAACGGTCGCGTAAATGGCGCGAGGTTACAAATTTGCCCTCTTTACCAAAAAACGGCGAAGTATTGATGGTGAACAACATGTTCATTGTTGGCTCATCAATGTGGATGGTTTCCAGTTGTTCGGGTTTATCAAAATCGGCAATGGTATCGCCAATGTCAAAGCCTTCAATACCTACAACCGCGCAAATGTCGCCGCTGCTTACTTGTGTAGCCTTAACTTTTCCTAAACCTTCAAAAGTATATAGTTCTTTTATACGTGATTTTACAATTTTGCCATCGCGCTTAACCAGCGATACCGGCATGTTCTCTTTTATAGTACCCCGCGCAACACGACCGATAGCTATA
>Ga0207019_1060_pt1 | contig 26852 bp, 20 predicted proteins | sample Alteio_BWMinCont_50_FD_153483 | JGI IMG/M metagenome (GOLD analysis project Ga0207019, IMG submission 153483) | Enriched cells from forest soil in Barre Woods Harvard Forest LTER site, Petersham, Massachusetts, United States -... | ecosystem: Environmental > Terrestrial > Soil > Temperate forest >...
GTTTGGCAACACGTCCCCAGGCGGTGGTATCAACAGTGCTATAGTCGCCGTTCACAGGCAGGCCGTTCTCTATGCTTTTGCGGCCGTCCTTCAATATATCTTCTGATATACTGCCGAGGTTAAAGTACAAGTCGCCACCGGCTGAATTTGGTTTCCCGATAAAAGGATCAAGTACCCAAAACTCGATGTAACCGATATTAAGGTCTTCAAAATCGCTGGTCGAGATCGGGCGGAAAATGCCGCCCCACCTGTTAAAGGGGTTTTGCAGTGTACCATCGTTATTCAACCCGTTTGTTACGTAGTTATAGGGGCCGCGTATGCTTGGGTAAAAAGCAAGATCTAAGGTTGGCAGTATCAAAGGTTCGCCGGTAACGGATTGCTGGTACGGGAACACCTCTGTTTGCAATACCTCGCGCACGTATGGTTTCGACAGCTCATTGCGCGAAACGGAAGCTGTATTGGATGTATAAAATATAGGGTCGATATTGTAAAAGGCCAGGCGGGCGCGGTTATAGCCATAGCTTAGGTCGTCAAAACGCTGCGATTCGGGGAAAAGCTGCGGCGTACCCGAAATTTGCCATGAAATAGCGCTTTTCAGGTCGATGTCGGACTGGCTGTTCTCAAAATCATCAAGATACGCCGTGCCGTTCTTTGAGCCTGCGTAGTTCAATACTCCTGGCGCACCGGGCAGCAGCTGGGCAAATTCGCCACTAAAATTAACGGATGACGGTACTTTGGTATGGATGAAGGGCAGCTTATCAACCAAACGTGTGAGCATTCTTGACGGGGAATTGTAGTTTGCATCAAACCCCCAAATGGTGTTTGATATGGATTCATCACCGACAGCCTCGTTTTGCGATATGGGTTGCTCGGTTAAGTGCATGATGGTTGCGCCTAACGAGAAGTTGTTGTTTACCTTATAATCAAATCTTGAACCATATAACGATTTTTGCTGTACGCCGAATAATTCATTGTTCTCCAGGTTTACGCTTATAGGCTGGCCCGATGACAGGATAGACTGGTTGAGTATGCGGATGGTACCCGCGTTGTAATCAACCGTATAGTCGTTACCCTCCACCAGCTTGGTAGCACCCGCGGTTACCACCACCGAGCCCTGCGGGATGTTGGTAGCATTCAACTGGTATTCGGAACCGCCTACCGATGTAAAAGTACCCGAAATAGTATAGCGGTTTAGCTGCGGGTAAAATTGCTGCGCTACGGTTTGGGTTGAATCATACAGCGGCTGGTAAACGTAAGTATTTATTAAGCTCGTTTCGCCAGGCGCGAACTTGGCGGCGAGGTCGGCCCCAAAAGGCTCCACCTCCGGGAAGATCAGTAAGCCATTTTTTGAGTCAATAGTTATGCCTTCTAAATAATCGAAATAGCCATCGGGCTTTTTCTCATTTTGCTGGTCGAGGTTGTCTAAGCCTAATAGTTGCAGCCATAGGCGGCCAGTAGTCCTTGCTCCCTCGCCCATTATCGCTTTTTGAATGCCCGAAGTATTATCGAGCCGGGTAACCTCCATTTTAAAGTTGGTAGGGCTTATTTGGTACGCACCCAGGGAATAAATGTTTTTCATCATTAATTTCCAGATGGGCAGGTTGGTTTTGAGCAGGGTATTCTTTAATAATTTTACATACAAAACGTTTGGCGTATTGTTGTTGATGGGGCGGTCGCTTGAAAATTCACCCACCTGGTAGGTAACACCGTTGTAGGTGTATTGGTAAGCTACAGCCAGCACCTCATCATTATTCAAAGGGTAATTGAGCGATATATAGCCTAACTGCGCATGCAATGTAAAGTCCTTATCCTGAACTAACTGACGGGCATAGGTTACCTTGGCATAGTTATCGCCTGTGCCTGTACTATTAAAATAAGTGGCAACAGCGTTTGAATTTGTTAAACGGGCATCGGCAGGCAGGTTTTTAAGCAGGCTGTTTGATTGCTGCGTAAAGCCCGGTATATCAGTACCGGCAGGCAAAGCCGAAAAACCGCTTCCACCCTGTATTAAACGGGTGTTGTAAGGGGCATTTTCGCCCAGATCCATAAACGCCAGTATATCCCTTGAATTGGTAGTAGCATTTATACGGTTGGTTGTCCAAACCTCGATCTTTGTAATATTAACGTTGGAACTAATGATGGGTATGTTAGCCATTGCCGCATCGTAATTATTCCTGAAATACTGCGACAGGAAATAGTGCTTGTTGGCATCGTACTGGTTTGAGGTAAGCTTAAAATTACCCTGTTCGGAACCGTTGGTTATGGTAATGGTTTTTGATTGCGAACGCTGCTGCGACATGATGGAAGTAACCTCGAGCTTGCCGAATTTTAGCTTGGTTTTTACGCCGAATAATGCCTGCGTACCGGTAATAAGCGTGGTATTTAAAGGCATGCTTACTGTACCAGCCTGTATCTCCTGTATAATGTCATCGTCCTTACCTTTGTAGTCGAGCTTTATCTGGTTGTCGAACTGGAACTGGGCATTGGTATTGTAATTGGTGGCGATGCTTAGGTTTGTGCCGATGTTACCTACAACATTGAGCTGTATTTGCTGATCAAAATTAAAATTGAACTGATTGCGTTGCTGGGTATCAAATAAAGGGTTTTGGTTTTTGTTTAGCTGGCCGGCAAAAGTAGCAGCCGCAGATCCCTGCGCTTTTATATCGATATTCTCGCTGCCAAATATCCGTTCGAAAGTTTGGCTGCGGACCTTTATCTCGGGAATGAAGCCGGGTTGTTGAGATTGATAGGCATAGTTATCGGCCAGTTGCTTAAAATAATCGCGCTGGGTTTCCTGTTGTTTTAAGGCCAGGTATTGTTGAAAACTAAGGTACTGCGGCGGGCGGTAGAGCATGTTGCCTACACGTTCGTACAAAATATACTGGTTGCTGGCCGCATCATACTCAATGGTACGTACCAGGTTAGGCGGATCTGGGTCGAAAATACCCTGCCTAATGCGTATGCCGTTTGATTCGGGTAAATTGAGCGGGGTGGTGACAGTAACAGAATCTTTTTTTGCCGTGGGCGATTGCTGCGCAAAGGAATTGCCAAGCCCGCAAAACGCAGAAATGACAAGCACCAATATTACAATCTTACACGTAAAGATCCTGCTCAAAAGTCAAATCAATTTTAGACGTAATTATAAGTTTTTTAGGGCATATTTAATTAACTGTTCTACAGTTAATTCCGCATTATTTTTGCTTATTTCCTGCTCCAGCACCTTCTCGGCGGCATTCCGGGCAAAACCCAACATCACCAGTGCCGACAGTGCCTCGTCTTTAACTGTTTTATTTAATGGCGCTGCTGTAAGCGTATCAGGCCCCTCTTTGCGTAATTTGTCCTGCAACTCGAGTATAACCCGTTGTGCCGATTTTGGTCCGATGCCCTTTATGCGCTGTATCAATGCCACATTACCACTAATTATGGCCGCCTGTATCTCTGCCGGGGTAATTGATGATAACATCATACGAGCCGTATTGGGGCCAATACCCGATATTGATATTAAATGCAGAAATAAGCGGCGTTCGCCTTCATCGGCAAAGCCATACAAGCTATGCCCATCCTCTTTTACGTGAAGCCACGTGTAAAGTTTGCAACGTTCGGCGTTGCCTAGCAATGAGTAGGTGTTTAAGGAGATATTGATGTGATAGCCTACTCCGCCGGCATCAATTACCACATACGAAGGGCTTTTAAAAGCTAATTTACCATCAATATAAGCGTACATTTTTTATCGATATAATTGTGTAAAGTTTAATAGGATATTGCATCCCGTTGTGTTTCGTACCTCCGGCACGAGACTATATAATTAGCGTGTTGTGCGATATGAAGTTAAAAATAAAACGATTCGCGGTTTCCTGGTAGCTTAACCTCATTTTCGCCTACATTAATACCATCCATTAACATAGGTCTCGATCGGTTACGGATAAGCGTAAAATCGTCATCTTTTGAACTTAGTTCTTTTTCATTATTGTCGTCACATTTTTGCGTATTGATGCTGGCTTTTACCTTCCCTGTTGAAAGGTTATAATCGTAAACGCATAATTGCAAACATTGTCTACCCCAAGTAATATGTGCGCCAATTAGATACCAATTATTATTTTGATATCTGTACCGGTGTGCATACTGCCATTTATCAGCATCGCCGCCAGAGTGGTAAACCACAATACAGCCATGTTCTATTGCAACGGATAAAAAAGGGTCGCCCATCATTCCACCATGTTCGCTTGACAATACCGGGCCAATACTTTTATGCCAAAACTTCCATGCTGAACCATTTTGTTTATATATCCATAATTGTCTTTCAGTACCCAACTCAACTTTTTTAGGTGTATCAAACACCACCACCAGTTCGGCAATGCCGTCTTCATCCAGATCGCCCTTCACCTCCATTAATTTTTTAAAACCAGCAGGTACAGTAATATCAGCTATTTTTGAAGGAGCAGACTTACCCGCAACTATTGTAGAAAATAACATCAAAAAGGCAGAAAATAATAACCGGTTCATCATGGCTTATTTAATGGGAATAATTTACTAAAATAAGTGTCCGGTGACATAAGTCTTTGTTTTGTTCCCCCTTTATTTTTTTGCAGCTACGTCTACTGATTTTTCCTGCGCATCAACCACTGCTATGGTGATCATGTTCACTATCTCGCGTACGGAGCTACCTAACTGTAATACGTGTACGGGTTTTTTCAAACCCAGCAATATCGGCCCTACCGCTTCGGCGCCGCCCATTTCCTGTAATAATTTATAAGCTATGTTGCCCGATTCAAGCGTTGGGAATATCAGCGTATTGGCCGGTTTGCCCACCAAATTGGAGAAAGGGAAATTATCATGCAGCAGGTCGGGGTTTAAGGCAAAGTTGGCCTGCATTTCACCATCTACCAGCATGTCGGGATATTTCTCGTGTAAAACACGTACGGTTTCGCGGGTTTTTTCGGGCACTATGCCATCATTCGACCCAAAATTTGAATACGACAGTATAGCTACACGCGGGCTGATGTTAAACTGTTTAACGGTACGTTCTATCAGCACGGTAATATCAACCAATTCCTGTACGGTTGGGTTTACGTTTACCGTGGTATCGCCAAAAAATACCGGGCCTTTTTGCGTTATCATCATGTACATACCCGCTACCCTGTTCACCCCCGGCTCGGTACCTATAATTTGCAGGGCAGGCCTTATGGTTGTAGCATAATCCTTGGTTAAGCCCGATATTAAAGCATCGGCCTCGCCAAACTGCACCATGCACGCGCCGTAATAGTTACGGTTGCTCAGTAGTTTTTTCGACTCGAATAAAGTAACCCCCCTGCGCTGGCGCTTAGTATACAGGTATTCGGCATATTCCTTCATGTGCGGAGCTCCGCCGCCCCTTATGTCAATAATTTCAACATCATCGCCTAAATAAAGGTCATTGTCCTTCATCAACTGCCTTATCTTCGCTTCGTTGCCTAACAGTATCGGCGTAGCTATACCCTCTTCTTTTACTATTTGTGCGGCCCTTAATATTTTATAGTTATCGGCCTCGGAGAATACTACGCGTTTAGGGCTCTGTTTAGCTTTATTGGTAAGTGTGCGCATGATCTTATCATCAATACCTACACGCGCCCTTAGTTCTTCGATATAAGCATCCCAATCGGTTATGGCTTTGCGCGCAACGCCCGATTCCATTGCTGCTTTGGCAACGGCCGATGAAACCTCGATAATGAGGCGCTGATCCATTGGTTTTGGAATGATATAATCCCTGCCGAACTTTAAGCTTTTGGTGTTATAGGCCAAATTAACCGCTTCGGGAACGGGCTTTTTGGCTATGCAGGCTATGGCATTAACGGCGGCTATCTTCATTTCCTCGTTTATGGCGGTAGCCCTTACATCAAGCGCGCCGCGGAAAATATACGGGAAACCCAGCACGTTGTTCACCTGGTTAGGAAAATCAGACCTGCCAGTGGCAATAATAATATCCTTACGGGCCGCTATGGCGAGGTCATACGCTATCTCAGGTTCGGGATTGGCCATTGCAAATACGATGGGGTTTTTAGCCATCGATTTTAACATATCGGGCGTAACTACATTGCCTGCTGAAAGACCTACAAATACATCTGCATTCTTCATGCCATCAGCAAGGTTTTTTATATCCTTGCGCGGAGTGGCAAATTGCAGGCGCATCTCATCAAGGTCGGTACGTTCGGGAGTTATCAGCCCGTTAATGTCGAACATGACCATGTTCTCGGGCTTTACGCCTAAGGAGAGGTACATTTTTGAGCATGATACTGCGGCTGCACCGGCGCCGTTCACTACCATTTTTATTTTTTCGAGCTTCTTACCCTGTATCTCGCAGGCATTTATCAATGCCGCGCCCGAAATGATAGCCGTACCATGCTGGTCGTCGTGCATTACGGGTATTTTCATTTCGGCTTTTAAACGCCGCTCGATCTCAAAGCACGTTGGGGCCGATATATCTTCAAGGTTGATACCCCCGAAAGTAGGTTCCAACGCCCTAACAATATTTACAAATTCATCGGGTGTTTTGGCGTTTATCTCCAGGTCGAAAACATCAATATCGGCATAAATTTTAAACAGCAGTCCCTTACCTTCCATAACCGGCTTGCTTGCCTCGGGGCCTATATTGCCTAAGCCCAATACAGCAGTACCATTGCTAATAACAGCTACAAGGTTACCTTTAGCTGTATATTTATATACATCTTCAACATTATCGGCAATACGCAGGCATGGTTCGGCAACGCCGGGTGAATAGGCCATTGAAAGATCGCGCTGCGAGTTGGTGGGCTTGGTTGGCACCACTTGTATTTTACCCGGTCGGCCTTGTGAATGGTAATTTAAAGCGTCCTGTTTACGATTGGTTTTGTTATTCATCTTTTGGAGATCAGGGCTCAAAATTACATTTTTTTGGCGAGTGGTTGGTTAAGTTTATTAGGTTGATGGCGTTAAATAATTCCCGCGACCAACCAGATCAACTTAGCCCAATTAACCGTGACTGATGATCAGCCTTTGGCCTACTACGGCTTTGTTATGGTGCAGGTGGTTCCAGGTTTTTAGATCCTGTACATCAACACCATACCTGTCGGCAATGGCGGCCAATGTTTCGCCACGTCTAACTTTATGATAGGCAGGCATAGGTTCGGGCCTGTTTTCTTCGGGATTTGGCACATATGTTTTTTGCTGCGCGGCTGGTGCGGCAACACCGGCATTCAGGGCTTCATATAAAGCCGCGTAACTGTACATATTGGCATGCGGGATGATGAGCCTGCGCGGATTGGCCGGTGTGGCGTTTATAGCCTGCATACGGTAAGCAGGGTTTAACAGCGACAGTACTCTTATATCGACATTAATAATTGAAGATATGTTGTTTAGGGATATGTACCTGTTAACCATCACTGTATCAACGTTTGTTGCAAAGGCGCAGGGGCGCGGGGTAATGTTATGCTTGCCATAATAGTTCATTACATAAGCACAGGCAATATAGGCCGGTACATAATTGCGTGTTTCGGCGGGCAGGTACTGGCGTATGGACCAAAAATCATTGGCTCCGGCTTTTGCCATGGCATTTTCAACGTTGCTTTTGCCACAGTTGTATGAGGCTATAGCCAGCAGCCAGTCGCCAAATTCTTCGTAAGCATCTTTTAAATAAGCGGCGGCGGCATAAGTGGCACGCACAGGGTCGCGGCGCTCATCAATATAGCCATCCATGTTTAAGCCGTACAGCTTTGCAGTTGTACCCATGAACTGCCATGGGCCGGTAGCGCCAACACGAGAGATGGCATTGGGGTCGAGTTTTGATTCGACTATGGAAAGGTATTCTATTTCGACAGGGATGCCTGCGGCACGGAATATCTTTTCGTAGATAGGGAAATAATATTTCGACAGGCCGATAACCTGGCCCATTTCTTCGCGGTTTTGCGAATACAGGTCGATATAGTTTTGTACAAACTCGTTGTAATCAAGCGGTACATCTTTTTTTATGGAATCGAGCCGGCGGGCCATCATCGTTTGATAGCCGGTAAGGGGCAAAGGATTGGCGTTATGTGCGAATGTAGTATCGGTAGTTTTTTGGGGGATAGCGCCTGTTTTTGTTACAGCAGGCGAAGCTTTAACAATTTGTAGTGATAAAAGACAGATAACTAAAGTAAGAGATCTCTTCATTTATTGGGACTTTGGGGTATTGTCGCTACCCGGTTTCTACTAAAATATTAAATTTTTACAGCTCCAGGAAATATTTGGAGAAATTTAACAATTCCTGCTCCTCAAATTGCCTGGTCAATAGTTGTAAACCTAACGGCAAACCCTTGCTATTATTGCCTGCGGGCAATGATATTGCGGGTACACCTGCTAATGATGCTTGTACGGTAAATATGTCGGAAAGATACGTTACAACGGGATCTTTTTCTTCTTTACCTATGGCAAAAGCGGGTTCGGGGGCGGTTGGGGTTAGGATAAAGTCGTATTCCTCGAGTATGCTTTCAGTCTTTTCCCTGATGAGCCTACGCGTTTTCTGGGCCTTAGCGTAGTAGGCATCATAATATCCTGCGCTTAGCACAAAAGTGCCCAACATAATACGACGTTTTACTTCCTTTCCAAAGCCTTCGGAGCGGGAACGCTTGTAGGTTGATTGCAGGTCGGTAGCGTTGGGGCTGCGGTAGCCATAGTGTACGCCATCATACCGCGCCAGATTTGAGGAGGCTTCGGCGGTGGCTAAGATGTAGTAGGTTGGCACCATGTAATCCAGGTACTCAAAGCTGATGGGCTTTACGGTGTGGCCATCGGCGCGCAGTTTATCAATGTATTTGCTTAAAGTGGCTTTTATTTCAGGATCGACACCGGGGCTTGATAATGACTCTTGTAAGTACGCTATTTTCTTTTTGCCGGGTACTGCTATATCCGAGCTGAACGGGGTTACTTCTTTTGATGATAGTGTGCTGTCGTAATCGTCGCGACCAGCAAGTACCTCGAGTAGCAGGGCGGCGTCTTCAATTGAATGGGTGATGGGGCCTGCCTGGTCGAACGAGGAAGCGTAAGCAATAATACCATGCCTTGAGATGCGGCCGTAAGTAGGTTTTAAACCGATAACCCCGCAAAACGAAGCTGGTTGCCGAACTGAGCCGCCTGTATCGGTACCAATGGCGGCGTGGCACATGTTTGCCTGTACCGCAACAGCCGAACCGCCTGATGAACCGCCAGCAACTCTGGTGTTATCGGCATAGTTTTTTACGGGACCGTAGTACGAGCTTTCGTTGGTGGCGCCCATGGCAAATTCATCGCAATTGCAGCGGCCAATGATGATGGCGTCTTCGGCTAAAAGGCGTTCGACTATGGTTGATGAGTAGATGGAAGTAAAACCATCCAATATTTTTGATGAGGCCGATACTTTGTGACCCTTATAGCAAATATTATCTTTTATGGCTATAACCATACCGGCAAGTTTACCGGCCGAGCCCTGTTCCAGGCGCGCATCTATCTCTATAGCACGTGCTAATGCTTCGTGTTCAAAAACCTCGTTAAAGGCGTTTAAATGGGTGTTTTGTTTTATTTGGTCGAGGTAGTTTTTTACCAGACCCTGCACCGTAACTTCCCCGCTTTGCAAGTCGCCCTTTATTTGATCTAAAGAGGTATAGAATTTAGCCATAGGGCGAAAATAAAAAACTTATCCGATAATGATGTGCGGATGTGCAAATATGCGGATGTGCAGATGGGGTTGGGTGTGCGAATATGCAGATGAAATAAAAGATTTGAAAACCGTTTATGCAATTTTCAAATCTTTATTATTATTCTCTTATTAACGATGTGAGCTTTATTTAAATTTCTAATCTGCACATACGCACATCTGCATATTTGCACATCGTTTAATCTTCAAATTAAGCTTTTGGCTTATCGTCTGTGTCAGTAGTATTGTGCTCGCCGTTCGAGGCGTCTTTGAATTCTTTTACTCCTTTTCCTAAACCGCGCATAAGTTCAGGAATTTTTTTGCCTCCGAATAATAACAGTACAACAAATACTATTACGATGAGGGTTACCGGTGAATCTAATCCCATGATTTTTTAAGTTTTATATTATGATTTATATTCTACTATTTGATTATACGTAATTTATGACCCTTTGGTTGATGACTCAACGTGCGGCTCGATAGGTGTTTCCCTCAAATGTTCCGGTTCTGTTTTAACAGGCTCAACTTCAGAAGTACTGCCTATTTCTGAAACCGGCATTGAATTGGCCGGCGGTTCAAATTTTGGTTTTTCATCGGTTGCTACCAGGCTTTCATTTTGAGCAGCAGGCGCTTCGCTTTCGGCGGCCGGAGTTTCAACTTTGGCTGCCTCGGCCTGTTGTGTTTTTTTGGCCTCGAAATTATCGATCTGGTTGGTTATTTCGCGTTTTACGCCTTCAGAGGCATCTTTAAAATCGCGGATACCTTTACCGAGGCCACGGGCCAGTTCAGGGAGTTTATCGCCACCAAATAACAGTAATGCCACCAGCATGATGAACATTATTTCGCCCGCACCAAACTCAAAAAATAACAACACCGAACAAAACATACACTTTATATTTAAAGGTTACAAATATAAACATTTTTAATATCACAAAACTTAATCCTAATTAGGAGTGAGCCATGTTTTTGGGTCGAGGTAATTGATGCCTTTGGTTAATTCAAAGTGAACATTTGTCTCGCCCGTTGTAGGGTCGGTAGCTACTGTGCCTATTGCCTGGCGGGTGCTTACCTTTTGCCCTTTTGACACGCTTGCCGACTTAAGGTTGGAGTATGCTGTAAAATACTCGCCATGCCTTATCAGTACCAAATACGTGCCACTTATATCCATTACTTTTACCACGTCGCCATCAAACACCGCCCTTACGTTGGCGCCGGGGTTACTTTTTATATCAACACCCATGCTTTCGCTTTTTATGCCTTCGTTATAATAGATACCAAACCCCTGGGTTATAAAACCATTTGTTACCGGCCAAGGTAATCGCCCGCGGTTACCCAAAAAGTCGTTCGACAACTTAGCCGATTCAGGCGTGGCGTTCAATACCTCGCTCCTGCTTGAGTTGGCGTCAATGGCCTTCACTTTTGGTACCGACACATCGCGGTTCTCGGCTTTAGCTTTCGCTGCGGCTATCCGTGCAGCCTCCCTTGCGGCGGCTTCCTGCCTGCGCCTTTCTTCCTCTATCTCTTTACGTATGGCGGCATCTATCTCCCTGTTTGTCTCAGCTATTTTTCGCTGGACATCCCTTTGCTGCTGCTTTAACTGCCCCTCCTGTTTCGAAAGACCCACCAGTACCTGCGCCTGGCTGGTCCGCTCATCGCCCAGGGTTTGTTCTTCTTTTTCCTGGTCCTTCAACAAATCGCCCTTTTCCTTTTTGGTTTTATCAAGCTCGTTTATTTTCACATGCAGGTCCTGCTCGGTGCCCTGTATATATTCGGCCTGCCGCTGGCGGTAGGTACCGATCTGCTGTAAATACTTTAAACGTTTATAAGCCTGGTTAAAGTCTTGCGAAGCGAAAATGAACATCAGTTTATTATAGGCGCTTTGATTGCGATATGCAAACAACACCATTGCGCCATATTCCTTTTTTAGTTGCGTTAACTGGCTTTGTAAGCTATGTACGGAATTATTACTCTCAGAGATCTGATTATCGAGATTTCTTATTTCGGAGTTGATATTGCCTATCTTTTCTTCGCGCAGATTTATCTGGGCCTTTAGCAGGTCGAGCTGTTTTTTGGTTGATTTTTTATTACTCGCGGTTTCCTGGTATTCCTGGTTAAGCTGCTGCAGCTGCTGGTTCAATTCGTCGCGGCGGCGTTTGAGTTCAGTGCTGCTTTGAGCATGCGCCCCGAGAACCGAGAAAACAAGTGCAAAAAAGAATAATATTTTTAAAAATCTCATCCGTGCAATTAAGGGTAGTCCGCCAGCTGGCGGACAATAATTATCGTTATTTTCTTTTCAACAAAGGTGCTGGCCCTACGGGTCGATACGCCGTTGCTAAAAACAGGCTATGCCTTGGCAAATATATCGGATATGTTTTTGAATACCGCCCGCTTAGCCTTAAAAATAAAATTTAATTTGATGGCGAATAACCATCGGGTATATTAAAGGGGTAATCCTGCGGCAAATTAAAATCAACTTTAATATAGTGCAGGTTTACCTGTACCTTACGATTTTTTGCCACCGATGCTATGGCTATTTGCGACGGCACTTTTAGCGTACCGCCCATTATAAAACTGGAATTGTTTACTTGTAGCGACTGCCCCTGCGCATCATTTGACAGGCTGGTTTGGGTCACTTTTAAATCAACGCCAAAAGCCATATTATACACTATATCCTGCAAATTGCCGCTTAAAGTAACCTGGTTGTTAGCAGTAAGGTATTTGGTACTGTCATTCATCAATGAGGGTATGGCATTGCCTACCAATAAAGCCTGCAGCATTGGGAAATCGACATGTTTATTGGTGTAGGAATAAATAAAGCTGAACGGTTTTTTAAGGTAAACACTTTGCAGGCGGTTAATAACTAAAATACTATCAGGCGTTATAACGGCCCTTGCCACTTCAATGCCCAGCAACGCGGTTACCGACACCCATATTTTTTTATTATTGCTGATACGGATATTCAGTGTGCAATCATTGGTGTTGCCATCAACATTAAGGTTGGCTTTAGCTTTACCCGAAAAAGAATTGAAACCTGCCTGCTGCGTCCTGATAGCTCCCAGCTCTTTTTCAATATCATTTTTGTGTTTGGTTACCGGCGCCGTGGGGCGCGCTTCTACAATTTGTTTTTTTGCCTTACAGCTTACTATGGCCAGCAGGCAGCAAACTATTAATATTTTATTCAACGTATTTTCTTTCATTTATTTTTCGGTCTAAAACAGGCGATTGCTCACCAAACGACTTTGCTTTTTTCCAGCTTTCAACTGCTGCGTTGGTATCGCCCAAATAAAACATAATATCGCCGTAATGCTCGGTTTGTACGGCGCTGTTTGTTTTATCGTGCAGTATGGCCTTCTCTATCCAAACCTTGGCATCGGCATACTTTTTTTGCTTGAACAGTATCCAGGCATAAGTATCTTCGAACGACGCGGTATTGGGCTGCAACTCATTTGAATGTGCCGACATTTGCGCCGCCTTATCCAATTGCTCATTTCTTAACGATAAATAATAAGCATAATTGTTTAAGCAGAAAGCATTATCGGGATTATAGTTCAGCGCTTTCTCATAAGCATCGTCCGACTTCTGATCATCCTTCATCTCATGGTAACAATCGCCCAGCGATGCGTAACTTGATGACAATAAGTCCTTATCATCCGCTTCCATATCAGTAGTATTTTTTATATACTCCAAAGCCTCCTTATAATTTTTCTGCTGCAAATAAACTATGCCAACCAGGTAATTCATCCATGCTGAATTAGGGAAAAGTTGGAGTGCGTTCTGCCCGTCCTTCAGGGCGGCGGCAGTTTCAGACTGGCTTACTTCTATTCTTACCAACTGCTCATATACCTCGTACTTCTGGTTATTTATTTGTAATGATCGCCTATATGCATCTTCGGCTTCCTTTAGCTTTGCATTTTGTGCCAGCATATCGCCATACATGGCCCATGAGCGGTAATCGTCGGGGTTGGCCGTGGTTAATATTTTACTTAGTTCTAGCGCGCTGGCTTTTGCATTAGGGTCGGGGAATTTGGGCAGGTAGCCTAAAATTATTTTCAGCTTTTGATCGATAACTACATCAGGCAGAGCAAATGCCAGCGTTATCTGGTAATAGCAACGCTCATAATCCTTTTTATCGCGGTAAATATCGGCCAAAGCCAAATGTACCTGCCCCGCATTAGGGTTAATAGTTTGGGCTGTTTCCAATACTTTCAGCGCCTTATCGCCCTGGTTATTTGAATTATAAATTTCGGCAAGCAGCAGGTAATACCTGATGGTATTGGGGTTTGCCTTTATCATATCCTGTATGTCGGAAGCGGCTTTATCAACCTTTCCCTGTTTAAGATATATTTTTTGTTTCCCGGCGAGGATGTCATCGTCGAGCCCGGTCAGTTGCTCCAACTGCGTGTAAACCTGCAGGGCATCATCGTATTTACCTTCAATAAAATAGGCGTTGGCCTTGTCAAAATAATACTCGGGTTTATCAGGGTCCAGGCGTATCAGTTCCGAAAAAACATGCTCAAGTAAGGGCATATTGTTTGTTTTTTCGTAACACTCGGCAAGGCCCAGTAAATACCATTCGTTATCGGGTTTTAAGGCGACGGCTTTTTCAAGCAGGCCCTGGGCGTCGGTAAAATTCTCTTTTAATTTTTTAAGGATGGATAACTGGTAAAGGGCGGCATCGTTATTCGGGTCGGTTTGCAGTACGCGGTTAAACAATTCGGCGGCCTGTGTATAGTTCTCGATCACCTTGGCATCCATGGCCGAAAAGAAAAGCTGCTTTACCATCAGGCTGTCGAGGCCGGTCATGGGGCGCGGTTGTGCCACAGTGTTGCCGGGTTTGCTTTGTGGGAAAGCAAATGCAGGTAGTAGTAACCAAATAAATATTAACCGCCTGAATTCCATTCTATTATTTAACTAACCCCTGTATGTCCATAACCACCAACTCCGCGCGAAGTTTCATTTAAAACTTCCACTTCCTGCCAGTTTACTGTTTCGTGTTTCGCTACTATCATTTGCGCTATACGGTCGCCTGTATTTATTTCAAATACTTCGGTCGACAGGTTGATGAGCAACACTTTTATTTCGCCCCGGTAGTCGGCATCAATAGTACCCGGTGAGTTTACAATGCTTATACCATGTTTAAACGCAAGGCCGCTGCGCGGGCGTATCTGCGCCTCGAAACCTTCGGGTAATTCAATATGTAACCCTGTTGGGACAAGCTTACGCTCCAAAGGTTTAAGCGTGATGCTTGTTTCCAGGTCGGCGCGCAGATCCATGCCTGCGGCGTGTATAGTTTCGTATGCCGGAAGGCCGTTTTTTGATTTGTTTATTACTCTTATGATCATTGTTTGTTTGCCTCATCCTAAATCCTTCTCCAAAGGAGAAGGACCTGAAAAAGATTGTTTTTATATGCTTAATGCCCCGTTTGACCCCACCTAAATCCTCCCCGAGGGGGAGGACTTTAATAGCGATTTTTTATGCTTTAAATATAGCCCTTAAGTTTTCGCGTTCAAAATAAAATGCAACCGAAACATATACTAATAACATGGCATCGCCTATATAAATATTCCGGTTAAATACGTAGAACGATAAATAAACGACTATGATTGATGAAACGATATATACCAGGTTTTTTTTGAGGTTGTAGGGTATGGGATAATTTCTTTGTCCCCAAATGTAAGAGAGCACCATCATAACGGCATAGGCGATGAGCGACACCCAAGCCGATGCCATGTAGCTGTATTTTGGGATGAACATTACATTTAAAACGATGGTTAACAAAGCCCCAACACCCGAAATATAAAAGCCATACTTAGTTTGATCGGACAGTTTGTACCAGACAGATAAGTTCATATATATACCCAGGCTTACATAGCCGAAAACAAGCGGAGGCACTACCGGTAAACCTACCCAGTAGCTTTTATTCGGTATAAAATATTTGAGTATTTCGATATTAGCTATGAGGCCGATAAAAATTACGCATATGGCTATTACAAAATAATCCATGATACGGGCATAGGTTTGGCCTGCATTTTTATTTTTAGCATGACTGAAAAAGAAAGGTTCGGCACCTAACCTGAAGGCTTGTATGAAAATACTTAGGAAGAGGGAGATCTTGGCGCAGGCACCATAAATACCCACATCATCCAAACTATGGCCGGCTGGTAATAATTTGCCTAACAGCAACTTATCCATATTCTCGTTAATAATGTATGATAAATTAGCTATAAGTACTGGCCAGCTATAGGAATACATATTTGCCAGCATTTTGCCATTGAAATCGAACCTTATCTTTAATAATTCGGGTAATAAAATAATGAAAGTGACAATACTTGAAATAAGATTGGACAGGAAAACATAGCCTACCCAGCCTTTGACATACCATTGCGCAACAACACCCGAACCGGGTAAATGGTGGTTCATCCAAAATGGTAGGCCCCAGATAAAGATGAGGTTAAGGCTGATAAACAGGAATATGTTAATGAGCTTTATGGTAGCGTAACGGCCCGGTTTACCATCGGCACGTATTTGCGCGAAGGGGATAACGCACCAGGCGTCGATAACCAGTATGGCTATGAAATAATCGACATACTTTATAAAATCGGCATGCGTGGTACCTACGGCTGCGATATTACCCGAATGGGCCTTTATTGGGGTACTTACATTAATAAAATCGGCTATATGCCCGGTGAAAGGCAGGGTAAGCAATAAAAAAATAAGCGTAATGGCAAATACCGATGCAAATGCGTTGTTATAAACCTGCCGTTTGTTATCGGCATGCTTGTTCAAATATCTGAAAAAGGTGGTTTCCATACCAAAAGCCATTACCGCATTTAAAATGGATACATAGCTGAACATGGTAGTTAAAATACCGTAAGCGCCTGTGCGGTAGGCTGCTGTATAAACCGGGGTGAGAAAGAAACTGAGCACCCTGCCCGCAATGGTGCTAACCCCGTACACTGCGGTTTGGCCCGCGAATTTTTTAGCTGTTGACAATGATATGTATTTAAACGAGAATTTAAGAACCAAGAGTCAAGATGATCTTTAATGAAGCCGCCTGTCTTGATTCCTGCTTCTTGATTCTTAACTCTATTTTCCTACCACAAGAAGTTCTTTTTTACCACCTCAAAATTACGATAGTTTTTTAATTCACCTTCATTCGATTCGACAGAAATTACATCGGCGTGTTCCGGACCTTCGCGGCACCAGTCTAAAAACATACCGAGAGTAGCGTTATCCGCCTCGGCAGCAATGAGCACTTCGCCGTTATCGCCATTTTTTACATAGCCGCGTACACCGAGCTGGTCGGCTACGGCTTTGGTCGACGCGCGATAGAATACGCCCTGTACTTTGCCTTTTACGGTTATTTCGATGTGTTTGATCATTGGGTCATTAAGTCATTGGGGCATTTTTCCAATGACATTTATTAAAGTGCTAAAATAGTTGTTTGGTTTTGAATGGGGGATGAAATTTTGAGACAAAAAGGGCGAAAAACGGTTAAAAAAAGCATCAAAAACATAGTAAAATGCCACTTTTTTGAGTGTTTTTGGATCAAAAACGAGCCTTTTTTGGCGTTTTTTGTGCCGAATTTCGCCTAAAAACAGGCATTTTCGGGTCATTTTCACAAAAAAAAATGAAGTTTTTAAGCCATTTTGAAGGGTTATAATTATAGTTATATCAGCCGCCTTACCTTTGATCCGGGGGTTAATTGCATACCGTCTAAACCGGTGATGAGGTTAAGGCCGGGGGTTTTGCCGGGCTCAAGGGTGCCCTTATCGGCATCAATACCTAAAAATTTGGCGCCGTTTAGGGTGCCCCATTCAATAAGTTTGGCGGTGCTGATCGCTTTGAACTTATGCTGAATAGTTTGCATTTCGCCCAAAATACTAAGTCCGTGGTTCGATGCCATGCTGTCGGTACCAAGGGTGATGTTAAAGCCCTGGTCTACAAACAGATTGATCTTGGGCAGGCGGTTCTCGATGTACAGGTTGGCATTGGGGCAAAAGCACCAGGTTATCCTGCGGTCGAAACGCTTCAGGAAGTAAATGTCCTTTAGGTTAGTGCAGGTGTTATGCACCATTAAAATATCCTGTTTATTGGTGAGCAGCGGGATGATAGACTGCATGGAATTACGGGCCTGGGGCTTAAAATGGCTGATATCCATTCCAAAATATTCATACAGCTCAATAAATTGACCCAGTTTATAGCGGAAGAATTTGTTTTCATCATCGCATTCCTGGTTGTGTATGCTCAGCAGGTTGCGATGGTCTTCGCAGTATTTTTTTATCAGCCTGAATAATTCCTTCGACACTGAATATGGCGCATGCGGGGTTATGGAGCATGATTGCGGCTTAAATTCATCGAGTAATTTAAGGCCGTTGTTAAAAAGCTCTTCGGCCCGGTTTGGCAAAAAACCCAGCAGCTCAATAAACGTATGGTAGTGTATTTTACTATCAGCCTTTATTTTTATGGTGCCGTTTGTGTTTGCAATATCGCCCACAGCAACAATGCCGTTCTCGTACATTTCGTTATCAGCTTGCGCGGCTAAATCGGCAATGAGTTGTGTATCAGCTTCGCGATGCTTTAAAATATCTTTAATAAAATTAACCAGCCCTGTTTTGGTGGCTATCTTATCTTTCATATGCGATAACTCCAAATGGCAGTGTGTGTTCACAAAGCCGGGGCATATGATGCCGCTTAATTGTTGCGGCGGCGGCTGGTTACCTGGTTGATCGGCTGTAACGGAGATGATCTTTCCTACATCATCAACTGTTACAATTCCGTTTTTTATTGGATCGGCATGGACTGGAAAAACGTAATCGGCTTTAAAACTTTTCATTATTATAACTAAGCATCATCTACAAATCCCTTTTAAGAAACCGATCCATTTTATCCATATAAAAAGCAATTAACTTAAAGTTATTGTTTTTTAATTAGTAAAAAGAATTATCTTAAAAAAGCTACTATTTTAATTTGCTTATCTTTGCAGCGTGAACACTACAAAAGATAAAATTGACATCCGCAGCCTTAGCTTGCCGGCTTTGCAACAGCATTTTACGCAAATGGGCGAAAAAAGCTTCAGGGCAAAGCAGGTTTACGAATGGCTTTGGCAAAAATCATGTTTCTCTTTTGATGTGATGAGCAATATTTCAAAAGAACTACGCACTAAGCTGCATGAAAATTTTGTAATTAACAACGTTAAAATTAACAGTTCACAGTATAGTGCTGATAAAACTATAAAAAATTCTTTTATTTTACATGATACGCATCTTATTGAGGGTGTTTTAATTCCAACACCGGGCCGCATGACGGCTTGTGTATCATCGCAAGTGGGCTGCAGCCTTACTTGTAAGTTTTGCGCCACCGGCTATATGGAGCGTAAACGCAACCTTAATCCCGATGAAATTTACGACCAGGTGGTGCTGATAAGCCAGCAGGCCATGGAAAATTACGGACAGCCATTAACCAACATTGTATATATGGGTATGGGCGAACCATTGCTCAATTACAAGAATGTAATGGATTCAGTTGAAAAAATAACTTCGGAAGAAGGGCTTAACATGGCTGCCAAACGAATAACCGTATCAACAGCCGGTATAGCTAAAATGATAAAAAAACTGGGTGATGACCAGGTAAAATTTAACCTGGCGCTAAGTCTGCACGCCGCCAACGATGAAAAGCGCAACACCATAATGCCTATAAACGAGCAAAATTCGCTTAAGGCACTGGCCGAGGCATTAAAATATTACTACGCCAAAACAAAAAACCCGGTAACCTATGAATACATTGTGTTCGATGGGTTTAATGATACGCTACAGGATGCTATTGAACTGGCGAATTTTTGCAAACACCTGCCCTGCAAGGTAAATATTATTGAATATAACCCCATTGCCTTCGCCAGCTTTATAAATGCAGGCGAGGATAAGATAGAAGTTTTTGCCGATTACCTGCGCAGCCAGGGCATCAACACCAACCTGCGCCGTAGCCGGGGCAAGGATATTGACGCCGCTTGTGGCCAATTAGCCATAAAAGAAAACCAGAACTAATTTACTTTGCCGCTATTTGATTCATCTGGTCAAAGATCGGCTTGAGTATTTCCTGTCCTGCCTGTGCGCGGGTTTCGCTGGCACCAAAAGTTAGCTGGGTTTTACCATCTTTTAATTGGTTGAAGATCGATCCGATAAAATCGCTAACAGGGGGTGCCGCGTCATGCAGGCCTTTGCCGCCCAGGTCGGTATTCAATGCAGGGGGTACTACCTCTATCACTTCAATATTCTTCGACCGCAGCATCACTTGTAGTGATTGGGTGAACGAATGAAAAAATGCCTTGGTGGCAGAGTAAACCGGCACTTTAACAAAGGGAGAAAAGGACAAGCCAGATGTAACGTTCATGATAGTTTTGGCTGATCTCAGTTTTAAAAACAGCGTGGTTAAGTGTATCGGCGCTTCAATATTGGTAACGATCTCTTCTTTTGCCCGCTCAAAAAAACGAGCGTCAGAAATATCCATCCAGTTTTGTATGCCTGCATTGTTCACCAGTACATTCAGGTCGGGATGTTCTGTTTGTATCCACTCGAACAACTCTTCTCTTTCAGCGTTGTCGCTCAGGTCGCATTGCTTTGTAATAACACCGGGAAGCTTATCGGCTGCTTCTTTTAAAGCTTCGGCGCGCCTTCCGCAAATTATAACGGTATTATTGTCTTTTATAAATCTTTCGGCCATCCCAAATCCAATGCCACTGGCTCCGCCAGTTACCAGTATTTTATTGTTGCTTAGTTCCATCTTTTATTTTTTAGAGGCTTGATGATACAAAGGTTGACAAAATACCGCACCGGTTGTTTGCAAAAATCGATCCGTTATTTGCAAAATTCAAAGCATTTCCTTTTTTCAATTCCGCTCCTTAACTTAAACCCGTGAAACTTGCCCAAACCTATCTTGCCGATCTTGCCGCGCTGATGTTCCCGCAGTTGTGCCCGGCCTGCGGCGAAAGTTTAATGGCTGGTGAGCACATTATTTGTACGGATTGCCGTTTTAACTTGCCATTTACCAATTTTCATTTGCAGCCCGATAATATAGTTGCCCGGCAGTTTTGGGGCAAGGTGAATTTAGAGGCTGCTTATGCACTGTATTATTTTGCAAAGGGCGGCAAGGTGCAAAACCTGATGCACCATTTTAAATACAGGGGTATGCAGCAAATTGGTGTTCTATTGGGGAACATTGCAGGTGCGCAATTAGCTAAGAACGATGTATTTAAAACCGTAGATGTTATTATCCCGGTGCCGCTGCATAAAAAACGGTTGAAACAACGCGGCTACAACCAAAGTACCTGCTTTGCAAATGGCCTGGCACAAAAATTAAACGTTGTGGTTGATGAAAGCAGCCTTATCCGCGCCAAAGCTACCGAAACACAAACCCATAAGTCGCGCTTTTTGAGGTTTGAGAATATGCAGGAAGTTTTTGCAGCTATCGACCCTGAAAAATTAATAAACAAGCATGTTTTACTGGTGGACGATGTGGTAACAACCGGATCGACCCTGGAAGCCTGTGCCGTGCAGCTATTAAAAATTGAAGGGTTGAAATTAAGTATAGCTACAATTGCTTATGCGGAGTAAGGAACTAGGATTTAACGAATTTATCAGATTTACAGGATGTTAATTCAGCTTAACATAATGCACCTCTTGACTCTTGACTCTTGACTCTTGACTCTTGACCCTTGACTTACTTCTGGTACCTCGCCAATTTTTCGTACAGTGTTTTGGGGTCGAATGGTTTCAGGATAAAATCATTCATGCCGGCGCTGGTCATTTGGTTAACCTCGCTGCTAAGCATTGAAGCAGTTAATGCGACAATAGGCAATTGCTGGAAATAAGTTTCAGGATTGGCGCGCAATATCTGTGTTGCTTCAAGGCCGCCCATGATAGGCATATGCACATCCATCAGCACTACATCGTATTCTTTATTTGCTAAAATCTTTTCAACGGCTTCTTTACCGTTCTCGGCAAAATCAACGTTGGTGCCCCATTTTTGCAATACCTTATTAACCAATATCCGGTTAATTTGGTTATCGTCAACTACAAGTACACTTAAGCGCAATCCTATTTCCATTTTATTATCGTTACTAATTGAATTGTTATCGGCTTTGTTAAACGTAATAGTGAACCAAAAGGTTGAGCCCTGGCCCAAAACACTATCAACATTTATCCTCGAATCATGTAGCTCAATTAATCTCTTACTTATGGCCAGTCCTAAACCGGTGCCGCCATATTTGCGGGTAGTATCTGCTTCAGCTTGTTTGAATGACTCAAAGATGGTGTTTATTTTGTTATTTGCAATACCAATTCCTGTATCTGTAACAGCAAAACGTATACGAATGTTATTATTTGTTTCTTCTAAAACCTTCAGATCAATAATTACGCCACCCGTATCGGTAAATTTAAGCGCATTGCTAACCAGGTTCAATAGTACCTGTACCAGCCTCGCGCTATCACCGATCACAAATTCAGGGATGGCATCCTCAACCGAGTGTTTAAGATAGACATTTTTTTCCGAAGCCCGGTATTGCATGGAACTGGTAACGCGCTGCACCATCTCGCGCAGGTTTACATTTGCCTTTTCAAGTTCTACGTTGCCGGTCTCAATTTTGGTAAAATCAAGCACATCGTTTATCAGTGTCATTAAATTTTCAGCCGAAAATTTAAGTATGCCCAGGTTTTCTTTTTGCGATTCCTGTGGATTATCCTCAATAAGCAAATGCGACATGCCTATTACCGCGTTAAGCGGGGTACGTATCTCATGGCTCATAACCGACATGAACATATCTTTGGCACGGTTTAACTGCAGGGCTTCTTCTTTAGCTGCTATCAGTTCCATTTCCACCCTTTTTTTAGAAGTAATGTCGATAATAACCTCGATATATTTATCAACCTCGCCATTGCTACCTAAAATAACCGAATTAATGACCGAGATCCATAGCGGTTGCCCATCCTTACGGTAAGCCAGCAGATCGACCTCGAATGATTGTTTATTGCGCGATAAGCGGCGCGCCCTTTCAATTATCGCAACATCAGTAAGCTCCCCTTTAAGTGTATCGCCTAAATGTTTGGCCTTTACATCGTCAATATTATACCCGGTTATTTTTTCGAAAGCTGTGTTGATCCATTCAACTTTCCCTTCTTTATCATTTATTACCACGCCGCTGGTGGTGCTGCTAGCCACAAGCGACAATAGTTTAAGTTGCTCCTCGGCGTGCTTGCGCTTGTCAATATCAACAAATACAGTTACCTGGCGCTCAACCTCGCCCGCGTCATTAATAAGGGGGTTATTTGAAACCGATACCCATAACGATGTTTTATCTTTCCTGTATATTTTTATCTCAAGTTCGTACGGCCTGCGTTCTTTTACAGCATTTACAGCTTCAGCTAATATTTTCAGATCGGTATCGGGGCCGGTAAATTTGTCGCCAAAGGTTTGTCCTTTCAGTTCATCAAGTGTATAGCCAACTATACGCTCCATCGCATCATTCATCCAAATAACTATTCCGTCCTTATCGCGGATAACCATACCCGTTGAGGTTTTACGGGCTGCGAACGACAATATTTCAAGGCTTTTCTCTGTTGCTTTGCGCGATGTTATATCAACCAGCACCCTTATATATTTTTCAATATTCCCATCCTTATCATATACAATGGAATTGATAAGCGACAACCATATTATTTCGCCATCCTTGCGTTTGGCCAAAATATCAACCTGGTACGATCGCTTTAGCTCTATAAGGCGGTTATATTCGGCAAGGTTTTCCGTGTCATCGGCCTCCACCACTATTACATCGCGTAGGCGTTTATTTTCAACATCGGCCAGGTCGTAGCCTGTTATTTGGTTAAAGGCGTTATTGGTCCATACCACTTTGTCGTTGGCATCGCTTATCACAACGCCGTTTATCATTTTACTGGCTACCAGCGAAAGCTGCTCCAGATCAGCTAATATTTTCTTTTGATAGCTAATATCGCGTCCGCTGGCATACCATCTGTCTTGTTTATTTATTGTACACCAACCTATCCACTTTACCTCCCCACTCTTGGTTGCCATTTTGGTTTCAATTTCATATAGCTTGTGGGATTCAGCTGCAGCATCAATTTCATCTGCATACTCATCCCGTTTTGCTTCTACCACAAGATCCCAAAATGAGCGGCCAACTACCTCTTGCGGCGTATAACCTAAAATGGTGAAGACCGCCTTGTTTATCAATTCAATTTTTGCTTCCTTATTCCCTATAAAATGAATTTCGGGCGAAGTATTGAACAGCGTAAAAAATTCTTCATGTGTTTTTAAGGATCCCTCCAATTCCTTCTGCTGCTTACGCAGTATCATGCGCGACATGATCTCGCCGGCAAGTGTTTGGAGTGCACCCAGTTGTTCGGGCGAGAGGTGGCGCGGCACGGTATCCATTACGCATAATGAACCTAAACGGTGCCCGTCGGGGTCAATAAGCGGCGCGCCTGCATAAAAACGCAGTTTTAAGCCTTCAATAACAGCGGGGTGATCTTTAACCAGGTGGTTTTTAAGTGTATCGGGTATCTCGAATATCTTATCGCCAAGGAGTGTATATTGACAGAATGAGTCTTCCCTGCGCCCCTCTTCAAAACCAATACCTACTGTCGATTTTGCCCATTGCCGTTCATCGTCGATCAGCGAAAAAACAACCATCGGCACCTTGCATATATAAGCTATAAGGCGGGTTAGGGCATCATACTCTTCTTCCGGTAATGTATCAAGTACATTATACGATCTGAGCGCCTTTATGCGCTCCTGTTCATCGTGGGGTAAAAGAGTATGCTTATTGGTCACAGTTATTGATCCGTCCCCTTATACAGCGGGAACCCTTCCGTTAGTTTATGTACCTTTTTACGCACTTTTTGTAAAGAATGTTCATTATCAGGGTCGGTAATTACGGCATCAATAAGTTCAACTATTTGCTCCATTTGTTTTTCTTTCATGCCGCGGGTGGTGATAGCAGCCGTACCCACACGTATGCCCGATGTAACAAAAGGCGACTTATCGTCATAAGGCACCATATTTTTATTTATGGTGATATCCGCAGCAACAAGCGCATTTTCAGCAGCCTTGCCGGTTACGTTCTTATTGCGCAGGTCGATCAGTATTAAATGATTGTCGGTACCGCCCGAAACTATCTCATAGCCCAGTTTTGTGAAAGCCGCGGCCATGGCAGCCGCGTTTTTCTTAACCTGTACAATATATTTCATATAGCCTTCGCTCAAAGCTTCGCCAAAAGCTACCGCTTTGGCTGCTATGATATGCTCAAGCGGGCCGCCCTGTATGCCCGGGAAAACTGCCATATCCAACAAGTGCGACATCATGCGTACTTCGCCTTTTGGCGTTTTCAGGCCCCATGGGTTCAGAAAATCTTTGCCTAATAATATTAAGCCGCCGCGCGGGCCGCGCAGGGTTTTGTGTGTGGTTGTAGTAACAATATGGCAATGCGGCAGCGGATCGGTTAATAAACCGCGTGCTATTAAGCCCGCCGGGTGCGAAATATCGGCCAGCACCAGCGCGCCTACTTCATCGGCCACTTTGCGAATGAATTCATAATCCCAATCGCGCGAATAAGCCGAGGCCCCGCAAATTATCATTTTTGGTTTTTCCCTTAAGGCTACTTCTTTAAGCTGGTCATAATCAACATAACCGGTATCTTTCCGTACCCCATAAAAATGAGGCTCGTATAATTTACCCGAATAATTAACTGCCGACCCGTGTGTTAAGTGCCCACCATGTGAAAGATCGAAACCTAATATTTTATCGCCCGGATTTAAACAAGCCAGCATAACCGCCGCGTTGGCCTGCGCACCCGAATGTGGTTGCACGTTTGCCCATTCGGCATTGAATAATTGCTTGGCACGCTCAATAGCAATGGTCTCAATTTCATCAACCACCTGGCAACCACCATAATAGCGTTTGCCCGGCAAGCCTTCAGCATATTTGTTGGTAGCAACTGATCCGGCAGCTTCCATAACCTGCCGGCTTACAAAGTTTTCAGATGCGATAAGTTCAATACCTTCTTCCTGGCGTTGTTGTTCTTCGTCTAACAGCTTAAAAATTAATTTGTCTCTTTTCATGTGGTGCTTAAAATCGCGGCTAAGATAACAATTTTTGAGATTAGCGGTCAGAGATTTCCATGTCGGTTATGTGTGTATTTATTAACACACATCAAAAAATTTACACATTATATGCCCGAAAATATGTGCAAATAGTATAATTTAACTTGTTATTTTTGCTGTTGGTGTATTTTCCCCTAATTCATACAATTACATTTTTGAACAAGCCTTATCACATTGCCCAAATTTTAATACGTTTTAATATTCTATTAAAGTTATTTGCGCTATTTTTCATCTTTTACTTTCTGCTTTCGGGAAGAGCTGGTGCCCAGGCACCAGTATGCACACCCAAAATAACCCCACTGCCGCAGCCAATAACACTAAAACTTGATCCTACAGGCAATTACTCCATTAAACTCTCGGATATAGCCACAATAAACACTTGTAGTAATTCCACGCTATCAACAACCATTAGCCCTCAAACGCTAAGTTGTGCCGATGTGGGCAAAAAAAATATTAAAGTAACCACAGGCAATTCAGAACCAACCCCCGGAAATGTTAGCTTTAGTAATGTTGTTTCCATTGTCAGCGACCCCGCTGGAAACGTAATAGTTTCTGATTTTTATAACGATGATATAAGATACATAAGCAATATCGGCCCGGTTACCACTGTTCTTGGCAATACGGTAGCACCATACTCCAGCGGTATACCCTCTGGAATTGTTTACCCGGTTAAAATGGCTATGGACAAACAGGGAAATTTATATGTACTTTCAATAGATGGAGATGAATATGATATTTATAAGGTAACGCCTTCAGGTAGCGTAACTGCTGTCTTTCAGCAATATATTACAAGCTCCTTTTCGGTTGATGGTGATAAAACAACCGCTACGGTTTATGCTATTAATTCGATTGCAGTTGATGGTTCAGGCAATATTTTTTTCACTGAACCCGAAAAGGTGCGAAAATTATCAACTGACGGATCAATAACTACAATTGCCGGCTCCATAAAAGGTCTCTCCGGGTTTCAAAACGGCGTAGGTACGGCAGCATTATTCGATGACCTTTCAGCAATTGTTATAGATGCT
>Ga0207019_1061_pt1 | contig 26847 bp, 29 predicted proteins | sample Alteio_BWMinCont_50_FD_153483 | JGI IMG/M metagenome (GOLD analysis project Ga0207019, IMG submission 153483) | Enriched cells from forest soil in Barre Woods Harvard Forest LTER site, Petersham, Massachusetts, United States -... | ecosystem: Environmental > Terrestrial > Soil > Temperate forest >...
AAACAACCGCAATGGGATACCGAGGCCGACCGCGTGATGGCCGTAAAACAACGCATGCAGAATGTTTCGGTTGCTTTATTGGGCAGTACCGTTTTTAACGGAGACCCATACATTTTGCAGGAGATGCAACCTACCGAAGACAGAATAAACTTTGAAGTGATAAAGGACCGCCAAACCGATATTAACCAGGTAATTCATGATATGGCCATGCTTACCGCATCGGCACAGTTGCGTAGCAGCGGCAGGCAGGGTTCGGCTATTGCAGACGAACTCATCGCCTTTGGCCAAAACACCGGCTGGAATAAGGAAATATTAAGTTATGCTGTAAAGTATGCCAAACAGGTTAAGGTTGATTACCAGGCATATTTAAAAGGTTATAACGAAGGAAAATACGATCTAGTGGGTGCTTAAGGTTGGTATATCAGGCGGCCGCTAACTGGCGTTCAATTGTATTAAGCAGCGTGTACATATCAAATGGTTTTTCTACAAAATCATCGGGCGCGCCGTATTGTTTCAACACATCGGCTATTTTGTGGTTGGCCGATATTAAGATAACCGGGATAGAGTGGGTTGCTTCGGTAGTTTTAACATCTTTGCACAAAACGCGCCCGTCCATATCGCCCAGCATAATGTCGAGCAATATCAGGTCGGGCGTATGTTCTTTTATCTGCTCAAATAAAAAGTGCCCGTCCGAAAGCGTATCTACCTCATAGCCCGAATCCTCAAGTATATAACGCAATACATTTAAAATGTCTTTATTATCATCCACCGCTAAAATCCTTTTCATACAAATATTATTAAAAATATAAATCGTAACCGTTTGTCATACTGTTCAATGCAATTCTTATACCAAAAATCACACAGGTAATTATTTTATTTATAAAATAAACGCATGTATACCAAATTAAACAGTATTACAGGCTCAATAAAATTTATACGGCAATAAACAATTAATGTTTTTAAAAGACGAGAAAAGGCATTATTGCTCACTGATCGTTATTAGTGTCCTTTTTTAGGAATACATTATGAGCAGTTTTGCACTTGGCACAATAAAACCTGCGCATAGGCAAAAAAAATGAAAATATTTTTACCAGCCAGCTACGGTGAACCTGGTAATGGTAAGGCGAATGACATTTAGGGCAATTATAGTCCTTAGACGATTTAATATATCGGTTCAAGTTATATAGGTTTATATAAAATGAATTACGCTATTTTATTTGATAGGGTTTTAAAAATATTTCAAAAAATAACAATAAATTATTATTAACTTAATTTATTTACCAATAATTTAATTAAGCTTATTAATAATTAAGTCCAGCGATATGTTTTGCGCATGCAGCCATAACATATGAATCTTTTTAACGGAAGAAAGAACAGGAAATATTTAACAAAAAAGCTCCGATGGATATGCGTGTCGATCGGCAATTTGCATTTGCGGCAAAAACGCAGTTTCTTTTCCCCCTTAACGGGATCTGCTATTTCGTTTACAGATAGTACCATGACCAATACAATTTGTGGGCGATCGTATTTAACTATAAAACAAAATTACGGAAAATAATGAGGAATAAACAAACAAAAGCATGGGCATACACTATTGTTATGTTGCTCAATAGCCACTGAAAGGCTATTTATTGTAAAGCCAGCAAGTATCGGCATTATGCCTATTAATTAATACTTAATATAATAATACCGGCATTCCGGTTATATTATTCGGCAACAAGAGAACTTACCTTTTCAACTAACTCATTCAAATCAAATGGTTTATTAATAATGGCGTCGCAGCCATAGTCAAAAAGTTCGCTCTCGGTATTAATATATGCTGAAAAAATAATAACTGGTATTGAGCCGAAACGGTGATCGGCTTTTATAGCCCTGCAAATTTCGCCCCCGTTCGCGCCCGATACCCGGTAATCGAGTATAACCAGGTCGGGGTTAAAGCTTTCAAGGCCAGGCATTACATCTTCACTTTTTGTAATGCTTTTTACTTCAAAATTTTCATAGGCCAGGGTCTCGTGCACAATGTCGAGTATATCCTGGTTATCATCTAATACTAATATTTTTTTCAACATAGTTGGTTTTTAAGTGACCCGTAATTGTAATAAAGCTTGTATTTAAACTATGCTGCTATAAGTAAATGATGTTCGGGCTTAGCTATTTGCATGAATCAAAACAAATATATAATATAATTTCATATTATATTTATAATTAACAAGTTTGTGACAGTAGAAAAATAATATTTCTTAAAACTACTAACAACAGGCATATCACAGACAATAGAATTTATAGAAGGTTTAAAAGGCCTCGCCTAAATTTATCAACCCCGCCTGGTAATTTTTACTAAAGGCATAGTCGATACAAATGTTGGTGTTCGATCTTTTGTTGAACTTTATACGTAAGCCTGTGCCGCCGGCGGGGTGCCAGTACTCAAAACGGTTGGTATTTATTTCGCTGGTTGAGTTAATATTGGCAAATACTACAAAACCCAATAAGCCGTCGCGGGTAATATCGCGGCGGAATTCGCTTTCGAAATAAAACAAACGTTGGCCCCGGTAACGGCTCTGTTCAATACCCCTGCCCGATCGCTGGTATGGGTCCATTCCTATGCTGGGCAGATCGAGATAAGGTGTACCGGGGGTTAATGATGTCCAATAATAGCTCCAGAATGCCAGAATGTTTTTTGGCCCATAGTTAGTAATGGATACGTATTTACGCAGATCGATATATAGCGACTGCCAGTTGTTATTACTACCAAAAGGAACCGTGCTTAACCTGTAAATAACATTGGCAAACATACCCGGCACAGGGTTTAATGAGTTATTACGTGTATCGTACAATAAGTTAACGGTGGGCCCCGATGAAAAAACGGTTTGTTCGGCCATAGTGCCATACTTATAACCTGTATATCTCCTAAAAGCATTGTCGTTCGGCGAGGTAATATCAAGGTCGATATAGGAATCAAAATCGTATCCTATGCCTGCAAAAAAATACGAGGTAATGCGTTTTAGGGCACTTTGATAAAATCGCGCATACTTATAATTCAGCAAAAAACTATTGCTTTCGGGTTGGTTACCCACCAGCCCCCAAGTGTAGATCGGATATACCATAAAACGGGTATCGCCTTGTATGTTCCAGCTATTGTTATTTAGCCAGATATTTGAACGGATGGGCAAGCCGTAGCGCCCTTTAAAGTTAAAATAAGGTGTAAAACTTATGCTTGAAAGGCTGGTGTTAGCTTTATCGCCCAGGTACATGCCTGCCGTTGTTGAAGTAATAAGCGCCCGGCCCGGCCCTTGCACACCTGAAGCTACCGGCAAAAACGAAAAATATATTCTGCCCTTTTTCTGCACGGTATCGGGCCGGGGTTTTTCTTTATGTATAGCGCGGTAAATATCTATCAGGTCGCGCTGATGAACGGTATCGGGGCTGTAATAAGAGGTATCAATGCTTTTATAAATATTTTGCGCAGATAAGGCAGCGGGCAATAAACATAAAAATAATACCGGCAGCCTTCTCATCATACATTAAAAAAAACGGTAAAGTTTTCACTTTCAGTTTTTGATCTCAGGAAGATAACGAAAAGACACTAACTTTAAGTATGCACAAGGCCCCGTTGACACTATTTAACAAAAATATTCAGTATTAACACCCCGCACAGGCCCACCACGGCCACAATTGATTCCATTACCGACCATGAGCGGAAGGTATCTTTTATGGAGAGGTTGAAGTATTCTTTAAACATCCAAAAGCCCCCGTCATTAACATGTGAAAAGGCAAGGCTGCCCGCTCCTATAGCCAATACCATTAAGTTGGGGTTTACATGGCCCTGCAGCACTAACCCCGATACAATGCTTGCAGCAGTTAACCCCGCAACCGTAGCCGACCCAATGCAAATACGGATAATAGCGGCTATGAGCCAGCCCAAAATAAGCGGCGACAGGCTAACAGTTTGCAATTGGCTGGCTATTTGCGTGGTAACACCACCATCGGTAAGTACTTGTTTAAATGCTCCTGAACCGCCAATGATCAATAGGATGAGGGCAATATCCTTTATAGCATCGGAATAAACTACGGCCAGTTCGCTCATTTTTTTACGCTGACATAGCCCCAAAGTAAAAGTTGCCGTTATTAATGATATGCTCATTACTATAACCGGATCGCCAATAAAACTTAACGCCTTTTGCAGTATACCGTGCACCGGGATAATAAGAGGCAGTAACGAGGTTAGCATTAACAATATAACAGGTAACAGCGCCGTAAAAAAGCTATTAAAACCACCGGGCAGCTTATCCGCAGGCAATTCATCAGCTACAAAGGCTTTCAATGGGTTCGACGGTATTTTTTTTAATGTTTGGGCGAATACCGGCCCTGCAAGTATGATCGCCGGGATGGCGACGATAAGCCCGTAAACCAACGTAAGCCCCATATTGGCATGGAACATAATTACCAATGCCGTTGGCGACGGGTGCGGCGGCAAAAACCCATGCGTAACCGATAAAGCCGCCAGCATAGGCAAACCTATGTAAACCGCGGGCAGCTTATATTTATAAACCACCGAGAATATAAATGGCACCAATAGTACAAAGCCTATGTTGTAAAACAAGGGGATACCCACAATAAAACCGGTAACCACCAATGCCCATTGTATGTGCTTCTCGCCTACCGCGCTTACCATTGATCCGGTTATTTTTTGAGCGGCGCCGCTAACGGCGATCAGCTTGCCAAGCATAGCGCCAAGGCAAATAATTATGGCTAGCGAACCAAGCGTATCGCCCAGGCCCTTTTGTACCGATGCCGATACTTTACCCACCGGTATACCCAGCATGAGCCCCGCCGTTATAGATACGATAAGAAAAGCGAGAAAGGGATTTACTTTGGCCCAGGTAACCAGTACCACCAGTAAAGCAAGGCAAAACAGGATAGAAATAAGGGCCATTATAATTGTAGCTTTTTTGCAGCCCAACTAAAGTAATAACAATTGTTGGGTTTGAGTTTTTTGCGCGATAGTATTTTATCTATCTTTAGGTAATAAATTAATGACATAAACCATGCGACCTAAATTGTTATTAAGAATAGCCGCTTTTTTTATATTATTTGTGGCAATAGGCCACACTATGGGCAACTGTACCCGCAAAGCTACAACCGATGCTATGCAACAGGAGGTATTTAAAAAAATGGAGGGCTACAAGTTCGATTTTTACGGCTCGATGCGCAGCTGGGATAATTTATATAACGGCATGAGCCTGGATGTTTCCATAGCGCTGGTGATATTTACCGTTTTATTGTGGCTGATATCCGGATCGGTAAATAAATACCCGGTATTTTGCACCAGTTTATTATGGGCGATATTGGCTTGTTTTGTTGGTTTTACCGTAGCCGGGTTTTTATACTTCTTTATTGTGCCTGCAACCTGCACATTGGTCGCCAGCATATTGGTAATAGTAGTTATATTTCAATTAAGAAAATTATCACCCATAAATAGTGTATTATGAAAAAAGTAACCGGAATAGGCGGCATCTTCTTTAAATGCGATGACCCTAAAGCAATGCAAGACTGGTATGCAAAAAATCTCGGGCTGCCTGTTGAGAGTTATGGTACCATGTTCCAATGGCGCGAAGCTGATGACCCTGAAAAAGAAAGGTACACTGTGTGGAGTCCTTTTAAGAAAGACACCAATTATTTTGAGCCATCGAAACAGGATTTCATGATCAACTATATAGTTGAAAACATTGAGGAAGTGGTAGAACAATTAAAGGCAGATGGCGTAACCATCCTCGACAACATTGAAACCTACGAATACGGCAAATTTGTTCATATACTTGATCCCGAAGGAAACAAAATTGAACTTTTTGAACCGGCTTGATCGGTTCATAGTCCACGGATGATGGTTCATGGCCCAACGTTTTTACATTTCATTAAGATAAGCATGCCTATATTCGGCCATGAACTATCATCCACCAGCTGACAAATGACCCGCAAGCGTTATTTCTTCCTCATACTTATACTTGGTATGCTAACGGCACTTAGTCCGTTCAGTATTGATATGTATTTGCCCGGTTTCCCGGCCATAGCAAAGGATCTGCATACCACTACCGAAGAAGTTGCCCGCTCATTATCGAGCTTTTTTATTGGCCTGGCATTCGGCCAGTTGCTTTATGGCCCGTTGATGGACAGGTATGGCCGCAAACGGCCATTGTATTTTGGGTTGATATTGTACATTGTTGTTTCGGTGGGCTGTTTTTCGGCTAAGTCGATCAATGTACTTATCGCCCTGCGTGCTATACAAGCTCTGGGTAGTTGCGCTGCGGGTGTGGCAGCAATGGCTATGGTGCGCGATATTTTCCCTGTTAAAGACAATGCCAAAGTATTTTCCCTACTAATACTGGTATTGGGAGCATCGCCCATGGTGGCGCCAACGGTGGGCGGCTATCTTACTGCCGCGTGGGGTTGGCAATCGGTATTTATTATGTTGATGAGCATAGCCACATTGATATTGATAGCTGTAATTTTCAGTCTACCAGAAAGCTACAAACCCGATAAAAGTTATTCATTAAAACCACTGCCCATCATCAACAGTTTTTTAGGGGTGATAAAAGTACCGCAGTTTTATACCTATGCCATTGCTACCTCGCTGGCTTTCGCTGGCTTGTTTGCCTACGTGGCGGCATCGCCGGCAGTTTTTATGGAGTTTTTTCATGTAAGCAGCAAAATTTACGGATGGATATTCGCTTTCCTGTCGATAGGCTTTGTCGGCTCAAGCCAGCTGAATAGTGTACTGTTGCGCTATTTCCGGAGCGAGCGTATAGTAATAGTGGCTTTAAGTTGGCAGGCGGTGATAGCCATCATATTCCTGGCCGGGTCATATTATAATTGGTTTGGACTGTACGGCACCCTTGCCATGATATTTTTAATATTATGCGGCATAGGTATCACCAATCCCAATGCATCGGCATTATCGCTGGCACCATTTTCCAAAAACGCGGGAACGGCATCATCCTTAATGGGCACCATGCAGTTGGGCATAGGCGCGCTATCAAGTTTTAGTGTGAGTTTATTCAAGCTCACCTCTACTTTGCCCTTAGCAGGTCTAATGATGGCATCATCAGTTATCGCATTGATCGTGTTGCTGATAGGGAGAAGGATGATCGTGGAGGAAGTTGAGGTGGATAAGAACGCCATGACCAGCATAGGGCATTAGCCCCCTCCACCCCTAAAGAGTAATGGCCCATAAAAAGACAGTTATGGTGAATTATTTAAATTACAGGGTTAACATAAGTTAACACAATTTCAAATTATTTATATTTAATATATTGATTATCAGTTACTTGATAAATAAACGAGTTAAATTGTGTAAACAGTGTACTTACGCTCTTATTGGCTTGTTTCCAACAACATTTTTAATCTCTTCCGGGGAATCGGCCAACGCTTTAAATATGTCATATGATGGGCCATTACGCCCTAAAGGGGGAACTTTATTTGAATATCTACCTACCCCAAAACTTCATCAATTACTCCAAACTCTTTTGCTTCTTCAGCTATCATCCAGTAGTCGCGGTCGCAAACGTCATGTACCTTCTGGTAATCCTGACCACTGTGTTTGGAGACAATATCGTACAGTTCCTTTTTTACCTTCAATATCTGCGTAGCCGTGATCTCGATGTCCGATGCCTGCCCTTGTATGCCACCCAATGGTTGATGCAGCATCACCCGTGAATGACTGAGAGCCGCCCGCTTACCCGCCGCACCACCGCACAGCAATATTGCACCGAACGATAGCGCCATTCCTGTACAAATGGTGGCCACATCGGGGCTGATGAGCTGCATGGTATCATATATCCCAAACCCCGCATATACTTCGCCCCCGGGCGAGTTGATGTACATCTGTATATCCTTTTTGGCATCGGTTGATTGCAGGAACAATAGCTGCGCCTGAACTATATTGGCAATATTGGCTTCAACAGGCGCGCCTAAGAAAATTATCCTGTCCATCATTAGCCTTGAGAATACGTCCATTTGCGCCACACGCAGCTCGCGTTCCTCGGTAATATAGGGCGTCATGGCTGTGGGGAACGCGCTTCGTTCAACCTGGGCTATATAATTATCTACCCGTTCGATTTTTACATGGCAATGCCCGGCCGCGAATTTGCGGAACTCATTTTTGTCGATATTCATAAAATTTTAGCTTATGGGTTTTTAAATAGCCGCCTTATTTTTTGGCGGAAGCTTAGGTGTTCAGTCGCCGTGAATAGTTTTTGATGTACAGCTTCGATCTCGTTTTTCAGTTGTGCACGGCCATAATTATTGATAATGGTATAGGTTTGTTTTTGCCATAAAACTTTATCGCATAAAACGGGGTCGAATATCAATTGCGCCTCGAATAGCAAGGCATCACCGGTGTTGGCCTTACCGGATAGGTGCAACTCTATCTGCCGGGTTTCATTCCACAAAGTCTTCATACTGCAATGCTTTTTGTTTAATGGTTTCCCTTACTTTTTCAAGGCACTTGTATTTCTGTACGGTAGCCGAGCGTACGCTGGAAAACCCGAATGTTTCTGCTATTTCACTAAGCGGTGTTTCATCGTAATAAAAGCTTTTCAACAATTCCATACACTTGCTGCCTGCCTTTGTTAAAAAGTGCATAAGGCGATCTGTAGATAATTCTTCTTCATCTGCAATTGACACATCCACCCCATCCAGCGGGATAGCATATTTATCATCCCTGAATTTCCTGAGCCATAAATGTTTAGCTATCCCCACCAGGTAGGCCGTTTCATTTATATTATCACTCAAAGCCTGCTGTACGGTTTTTTCATAATAAATAACCAGCGCATCATGAAATACATCTTTGGCTTCATCAAATGAGCCACCCCTCCGGCTGATATATTTAGCCACAACGGGGAACGCCTTTTTATAAAGGCAGGTAAAAAACTCTTCGCGGTTATGGATGAAATGCATAATTACGTTTTTATTATAAGTGCAATTTAGCGTAGAAATATCACCATTTATTTAAATAAAAAATCTTTAGTGCGTCAAGTACATCGTGCTTTTGGCTTATACGCCCCTTTTTTTGTCCGGATCGACCTCACAATGATAGATCTGGTTTTTTATCTTTATCTCAGCAAACAGATCTGAAGAACCAAAACTAAAACCAAATGAGAAATTTAATTTATGCGATCAACACGACATTAGATGGCTGCTGCGACCATACCAAATTCTATCCCAGTGAAGATACGATGGAGTATTTTATACAGCTCACGCGGGATGCCGACACATTCGTGTACGGGCGTAAAACCTATGAGTTGATGGTTCCTTATTGGCCCGATGTGGCTAAAAACCCTTCCGGGGATAGAAAAGAAGATATCGAATTTGCGCAGGCATTTGACGCCGTCAACAAAATTGTTGTTTTCTCACGTTCATTAGACAACCCTGTAGATAAAAAAACGAGAATCGTTAATACAAACCTTCGTGACGAAATACTTAAACTGAAACAAGAAAAAGGCAAAAATATTTCGACCGGCGGCATAGACCTTGCCTCACAACTTGCTAAGCTTGGTTTGATAGATGAATATCATTTTGTGGTTCACCCGATAATTATAGGAGAAGGTAGACGGTTGTTTGAGGGTATCGACCTGCGAGAGAAATTACAATTAAAACTGGTTGAGTCGACGGTTTTTAAGTCGGGGGCTGTTGTGCTTCGGTACTTGAAACAATGAGAACGACCTACGATAAAAGCGATATTTCAATAGACATGCTGAGTTTTTTGGGGAATAGTTGTAACCTTGAATATGTTTTTTGCATCTCAATTATAATTAGCCCTTGACCGTGAAAAGAATTATTATTTTGCTCGCCTGCTCAATTTTATCTGTTAAAGGATACTGCCAGTCTTTTGACCATACGAAACTGGACAGCCTGTTCAATGATCTGCAAAACCACAACCTTGCCGTTGGCGGCGTCGCTATATCTTTCAATGGCAAAGTTGTTTATCAGCGTTCATTCGGGAAAGACCAAGTGCCGCAGACAGAATATCGGATAGGTTCAATTTCAAAAATGTTTACCGCGGTTCTTACTTATCAATTGATAGATGAAAAGAAATTATCATTACATCAAAAATTAAGTACCTATTTCCCTGATCTGCCTAATGCGGACAGGATAACCATTGCAGAATTGCTGGGACACAGGAGTGGACTGCCCAATTTCACTAACAATACAAACTATGACGAATGGAAAGAACAACCCAAGAGCCACGAACAACTATTGTTGATGATAAAAAACCAAAAGCCTGATTTTGAACCCAATGCCAAAGCCGATTATAACAATTCAAACTATTTATTACTGAGCTATATTATCGAAAAAATTTACCATAAGCCCTATAAAGAAATAGTTGACCAAAAGATAATAAAAAGGCTTAACATGGATCATACATATTATGGCGTTAAATCCGGTTTTCAGCCCGGTGAAGCTATTTCGTACCATTATATGAACAGCGAATGGAAACAAGACAAAGCTGCTTACCTGGATAATTTCAGTGGCGCGGGGGCCATAATTTCCACACCGCCGGATATGCTGAAATTTATAAACGCGCTGTTTGAAAAGAGAATGATAAGCAAAACAAGCCTCGATAGCATGAAAACTATAAAGGACGGTTACGGCAAGGGATTGTTTCCTTACGGCGATGAAAAGCATGATGGGTTTGGTCACAATGGCAAAACTGAAGGCTTTGGGGCTTCCCTACAATATTACCCCGAAAACAAACTGGCTATCGCTTACTGTACTAATGGCGAGGTTTATCCAAAAGCCCAAATACTGGATGATATTTTCAAAATATGTTTTAATCTGCCTTGCACCTTGCCTTCTTTCCGCCCGGTTTCCGTGGCTACATCCATCTTGAATACTTATGTTGGCAACTATAGTTCTGACGACGGCAATATGCAGGTGTCTGTAGCGAATGACAAGGATCAGTTGGTACTGACCACCAAAGGGCAACCATTCAAGCTAATAACCTTATCCGATCACGAATTTTGGAGTATGGCCTTTGGCTTTTTCTTTGAGTTTGAAAACGGTGGTAAGCAGCTGCTAATTAAAGATGTGGATGATATTTATGTGGTACATAAAAAATAGAAGCATGTTTTCATATCCTCGCAGGGAACACAATTATTCCTTCACCGCCGTAACTCTTGTCCCATGCTCGCCTAAAGTTTCGAACACTATGTTTTTGTCATCAATTTTCGATACATAAAATGGGAAGGTCCGTTTACCGCCGGGTATATCTTCAGTATAATTTATATTTTGACGGTCGATGGTGAATACACCTTTTGACAATATTTGTCCGCCCCAGGTAATGATGAGGCTATCCTTTTGAGTGATACGTATGGATGGCGATGCTTCCTGCAATGCTTCGTGGCCTACACTGTCGGGCGGGGTTTCATTCGGGTTTTCAACCTTAATGTATTTCCAGGTGCCGTAAAGGCTTTCGGGTTTTAAATTGGGTTTACAGGCGCTTAGTATAAACAGCAATAATATAGCGGGCAGGTATTTCATTATGCGAATTTATAAAAATAGCCCTGTATAAGTTTAAAACTTCTTTTTAGCAGCCGTTCTGCTGCGGTCTTCGGCTTTTTTTACTTCATCTTTTTCGCTTATGGGTGGCTCTGTTTTTAGCTCCGTGCTTTTGTCTTTACTAACTACTTTGGATGATGGCTTTGTTTTCATAGCTCCGGAGATTAGATGTATAAGATCTAACAGGCACAATGATCAAATGTTTTGGGCGATGTAGCTGTGAAAGCAATTGAGCATTTGTTAATTAAAGTTAAATGCTATAGCCTATACTGCTCATTTATTTATTTTTATAGATGCCTAAATACTACTACTCGCTATTACTACTTTGGTGCATCCCGCTTTTTGCATGCGGACAATCCACCGTTAAAGGGCGTGTATTTGAATATAAAACCCACATAAGCCTGCGCGATATACAGGTACAAAATTTAACCACTAAACAAAACGCCTTTACTGATGAAAAGGGCCGGTTTGCCATCGCCACAAAAACAGGTGACCTGTTAGTGTTCAAAGGCTTTTCCTATAACCCCGACACAGTATTAGTAACCGATCTGCATGAGCGCGAAATATTCCTGGTACCGCACATGAATGTGTTGAATGAAGTAAAGATCACCACCGATTCTACAAAAAACCTAAGCACTTATTACGACCCCGAATTTCATGGGCAAACCATGATCTACCAGCGCGATTCGAAGGGGTATGAAAAAGGCGGCATAATCCTACGCCTATGGTGGTGGAAAAAGGATGAGCACAAAAGGGAAAAGCTTGAAAAAGAGCTAAAGGAACAGCGGGAACAGGACGAAGTTAACAAGGTATTTGTACCGGCAACTGTTGGCAAATACGTGCCGTTAAGGGGTAAGGACATGGACGATTTTATAGCATTATACACGCCAGATATAAAAGTATATTACCACAACGAATTTAATTTGGCGGCTTATTTGAACGATTGCTATGCTAAATACCTGAAACTACCAGAGGATAAGCGCCATCCGCAGAAACTGGAAGATAAACCGTAGATATCATATATAGAGATGCAAGGTATTGCGCCTCTATAATGGGTCATTTACTAATTTTTATGTGCCCCTACAATTGCATGCTGAGGTTAAGCCCTACCGCGCCATCCTGGTAAGTGGGCATAAGCAGGGTGCTTTTACCGGATTTGCCTTTATGGGTTAGTTTATTACGAATATATGGATAGACCAGGTAGGCCAATTTGGTTGAAAGTATGCCAAAACCCGCTCCGGCAACCACATCGCTAAACCAATGATCGCGGTTATATAGCCTAAAAACACCCGTAGTTGAGGCAATTGCGTAACCGGCAACACCATACCAAACCGATTTTTCGGAATATTCCTGCGCCAGGAATTCAGCCCCCATAAATGCAGTTGACGTATGCCCCGATGGGAAGGACAGATAGTCAGCACCGTTGGGCCTTAAACGATGTGTGCTACGTTTAACAACCTCGGTACTGAGGTATAAGAAGCTACCTGAAAGGGCCAACAGACCTGTCCGATCAATAAAGGTGTTCTTGCCCGATACGCCTGCAAGGTTTAACCCGTAAACAATAATAATAGGAGCAAACTGGAAATAGCTTTCGGCTTTGGAATGAAAATTTGGATCGGTTCTCCTGATATCGCTGTTGATATAATAATCAAACCTGCGTTCAGGGTGTATTATAAACGACATAGCGCCGTAAGTGATCAATGCTGCCGGTGGCACTAACGACCACGGATTACTGTGTAAATGTTTCACAGTATCGGGAGCAGTTAAAAGATCCTTCTTTACACTGTCGGCGATCTGCGCGTGAGCGCTTAACGAAAAAAAGCAAACAACAACAAGTACAATAGTTCTTATTGCTGGGGGGCAAGTTTTATACATATCGTTTTATCTTTATTTCAATACCTGATCAAAAAGTATTTCAAATTAGATATTTAATTATAACACACTTTACATAACACTATGCTTTACTATATTATATAATACGTCGATAACTTCAAGAATAATAAATTGTTTGTTTACAATAAATTAATATTGATTTATTGCAGGAATGACAAAAACTTCAGATTTAACTCAAAATCAGGAATTAACTTAGCGGATTTTTGGGGCTGTTACTTTTCTGAACAGCCCTGGCAGGCTGCCAACTATCATATTAATTTATATAATACTATTTTGCGATATTATTGTATAAACTAAGTGCGAACACTTGCATCGCACGAAAGGTATCGGGAGTGTCTATTATTTCTTCAGGCTATCAGCTTTTGCTTTATCGCGCTTTTTAAAGTAACCTTTCAGCAGGAAGTTGTGCTGTGCCGCTTCAAGGTCCTCATTCAATTTTACAGTGCTGGCCTGCAGGTTATCGATAGTTGTTTTTACCTGCGCGGCTTTTTGTGGGTTGTTTATCAATACACTCAGCACATTATCGTCGCTGTTTAGTTTGTTACTAACTTTGCTTAAGTTGCTGGTGATGGTGTTGGCGTTATCGGCCGCATTTTTTAACTGATTAACCGCTGCAGCTATTTTGCTGAAGGTAGCAGTATCGGTGAATAACTTATCGGCAAAACCGCCTTTTGTGTCCAATTTATTGCTGAATTTATTAAGGTTATTTGCCATAACTGCGGCGCTTGCTGTAGCAACCTCCAAATTACGCATGGATGCTTTTAACTGAACGGCCATGGTGCTATCGGCCATCAGCGTACCAACTGTACCTTTACCCTGTAATATTTTGTGGCTCAGTAATTTAAAATCGCCTGTTATAGCCAGCAGGTTCTCATTATTTTGCTGTAATGTTTTTAGCATGTCATCGGTCGATAATAATTTTGCTGCCTGCAATACATCACCATTTTGCACTATGGGTGCCTGCGGGCTGCCGCCATCGATCACAATTATCTTATTACCTATAAGCCCATCCGAACCGATATGTACCTCGGCATTACGGTGTATGTATTGCCTTGAGTTTTCATCAACACTCATTTTCACCTCAACCTGGTGCGGGCCGGTAAAGCGCATATCGCTTATAGTACCCACCTTTACGCCCGAGAACCAAACATTATTGCCCCTTTTTAAGCCGGCAACATCGTCAAAGATCGCGGTGATGTGGATGCTCTTTGAAAAGCTTTTCGATTGCCCCCCTAATACAAATACGCCCAAAATGAATATAAGTAACCCGAGGGCTAAAAATATCCCCACTGTTATTGCGCGCCTGTTATCTGCTAAAGCCATAATGTTATGGTAAATATCTATTTAATAAAATTATAATCAAAGAATGGTTTTATCCTATCGTTATTCGTATCAAAAACATGCTCAAAGCTGCCTTCGCGCTGAAATTTGCCGTCGAGCAGCATGGCTATCCTGTCGCCGGTTTGTTTGGCGCAGGTTAGATCATGTGTTATAATGATGGATGATGTATTGTAACGCTGCTGCACCTCGTTTATCAGGGCATTTATTTCTATGCACGTGATGGGATCGAGGCCGGCGGTTGGTTCATCATACAACATTATTTCGGGGTTCAATATCAGCGTACGGGCTATGCCTATACGTTTGCGCTGCCCTCCCGAAAGCTCAGACGGCATTTGGTTAATTGTTTGCGATAAACCTACGGCTTCGAGAACTGTTTCAACCGAGGTATCAATTTCTTTACGGGTTATGCCTTTTCGATTGCGCACCAGCGGAAACTCCAAATTTTTCCGTACCGTCATACTATCATACAAAGCGCTGTTTTGAAACGAAAAACCTATGCGTATACGTAAAGCCTGTAGTGCTTTGTCGGTTATCTTGTCAATATTTTCACCCAAAACCTCCACAGTGCCCCTGTCGGCTTTTAATAAGCCTGATATTATTTTTATGAGTACCGATTTTCCCGTGCCCGAACGGCCAAGCACCACCAGGTTCTCGCCCTGGTAAAGTTCCAGGTCAATACCCTGCAGTACCTTGTTGTTGTCAAAGGCTTTCTCAAGCCCTTGAACGCGGATAACTGCATTTTTATGATCGATCGGTACTTTTTGCTTCTCCATTATTTACCTGAACCAACTGGTTATCTGCACAATAGTAATTTCTTCAATAAATATCAAAAACATGGCGGTTACAACCGCGCCATTAGCTGCCTTACCAACTCCTTCAGTACCTTTGTTTGAATAATATCCCTGGTAAGCGCCTACAATGCCAATAGTAAAACCGAATACAATAGATTTTATAAGCGAGGCTTCAAAATCAATAAAGGTAAGCGGATCAAACACCTGGCCCATAAAAGTACGGTAACTGGTGCCCTCGTTCACATATACGTTTAAAAAGCCGCCTAGAAGCCCTACAAAAGCAGTATATGTAGCTAAAATGGGTATGGTTAAGGTTGTAGCCAATACCCTTGTACAAACCAAAAATTTAAAAGGGTTTGTACCTGATACTTCCATGGCGTCTATCTGCTCGGTCACCCGCATTGAGCCTAATTCGGCACCAATACTCGAGCCTACCTTACCGGCGGCAATAAGCGCGGTCACCAGTGGCGCCAGCGCCCGCATTATAGCTATTGATACCAGCGACGGTAACCATGATGTAGCACCAAACGCATCGAGCGAGGGGCGCGACTGTTTGGTAAATATTAACCCAACTATAAAGCCGGTTAAGGTGATGAGCGTGAACGAACGTACACCTACTTCATAACACTGCCTTACAATTTCCTTAAACTCATAAGGGGGCATAAATGCCTCTTTAAAAAACCTGAGAATGAATTGGTTGATCCTGTAAAGACTGACAAAAAAGTCCATCAGGCTTTTTTTAAAACCCGCTACACGTGTGTGGCGTTCGGGTTGCTGTGTTTCAGGTATGGTGTCTAATGGATCCATTAATTGCGACAAAGGTATCAATCTGCGGATAAACTCATGTTAATCCTACAAAAAATTTAACTGTTTTGTTTGATTCCTGTGTGTTTCCGATTAAAAATGATATTAATATTATAGTATGACAACAATTAAATAATTTGATGTAATATTTATTTAATAACCGTTAAAAATTAAAACCTTTAAACGTAAATTTCCGTTATGATCATATAAAAAAACAGCCGTTATGAACTTGTATCAGCAAAAATGGATCGACCTGTTAAACAGGGCGCATTTACAGGGGTGGAAAATTAGCCCGCAGGGCGATGATATATTTATTGAGATGCCACATGTTACCGATATAAAGTTGATACGCGATAACATCCCCTCAACACTGGCGGCTATGTCGCTGGATATACCCGAGGCAAAGCACAGGCTGAAATTCATATTCCACAATGGTTTTGAGCAGTTCGATTATTTGCTTAACCCGACTGAGAGGGATTTAGACGAGAGATAATTGAATTTCGGATGTTCGATTTCGGATTTATTTAAGGCGGACATTGATTTACGAAGTTTGGCAAACTTCGTAAATCTGTTAATAGCCTATAATTTCGCTTTAGTAGAAAGCACTATAACGCAAGTACCCATCAACGCTATAAACACAAACGACGCCCTAAGTGTTGCCAAGCCTGCGATAAACCCGATGATAGGCGGACCAAACAAAAACCCGATAAATCCGATGGTCGATACTGCTGCCAGCGCCACGCCTGGCTGCATGGTTTTTGATCTGCCTGCCGCGCTGTACACCATTGGCACTACCGACGACACCCCCGCTCCTACCAGCAGGAAACCCGCCATAGCCGTATAAAAATAAGGGAAGATAACCGCTATAAGCAAACCCGTAACGGTTAATGTACCGCTCACCTGCAAAATGCGCTTAAGGCCATAACGTTTGGCGAACCAGTCGGCTATGAAACGGCCACCGGCCATGGTACACATAAAGGCGGTAAAGCCCGCGCCAATTAAAGCGGTTGGCGCGGTTACCACTTTTTTAAAGTAGATAACGCTCCAGTCGAACATGGCGCCTTCGCATATCATGGAACACATGGCGATAATGCCCAGTTTTATAAGCGAGCTATCCGGCATTACGAATACCGGGCCGCCACTGGTCACCTTATCGTTTTTAAGGTACCGTGCGGCAATTATTATCATCACCACGATAAATGAACTGATGAATAAAAAATGATGAAATGGCGTGATGTTATGGGCTATCATAAAGGTGCCTATCCCCGCCCCGGTAAACCCAGCCAAACTCCATAACCCGTGAAACGAAGCCATAATAGGCTTTTCATACAAGACCTCGGCGGCTACGGCCTGTGTGTTTACCGATATATTTACCGCATTACTCGAAAACCCGAAGCAAACCAAACAGGCTATCAACTGCACCACATTTTGCGCCAGGCTAAGCCCGATAAGCGCAATCCCATAGGCTATTAATGAGGCAATAAGCAATTTTCGACTACCTATAACCGTTATTATCCACCCCGAGAACGGCAGCGAACACATTAACCCCACCGGCAGCGAGAACAACACCGCCCCCAACCCTGCATCCGACAAATGCAGCGTTTGCTGAACCGTAACAATACGCGATGCCCAGCTGGCAAAGCACAGCCCAGCCAAAAAGAACATGATACCCACCGTGGCCCTTAAAGCCAGCCGGGTATTGGGATAGGTATTGCTGATGGTTGCCTCTGTCATTTGCTATTTACGCTTAGTGTTATTATTACACTAAGTTGGATTTATACAAAGGTAGGGAATTATATTTTATTGGGGCGTTGATGGATTGTCAGAAGGCTGTGGGTCCCCCAATTTTGGCTTTCGCTGCCGCAAGCGTCCCGCTTGTGGCCTGTATGCAATTTAGCCGCATTGCTAAATTTTACCTCAACCTACCTAAACGCGGGCCACAAGCGGGACGCTTGCGGCAGCGGGGCAAAACTGATCACTCCAAGAATAAGTATCGTAACTATAAATATCTTCTTTTTCATGATACTGTTAATAGCTTTTCTATTAATGGCGCAAGTCTTGTGCATTGGATAAGAGCAATGGGTGACTTGTGCATTGGAATCTAATTCTGAATTATCCAATAAGATTTACATCCAAATTTACTCCCATTTCATTCATGGATTTCGTTGTCATTAGTCTTTCCAATATCTCAAACGGTAAATCACCAATTTTTAACGGATTTACAGGTTTTGCTACTAAGTGATAATTGGTTTCAGAAAAATTATTTAAAATAGTTTTATCATAAGAGAAAAATCCTTTTTCGGTCATCGCGATAAAATCGGCAAGATATTTTTCATTAATATCCTTTTCCAACATTACTTTGTTTAAATCCGGGTTAATTAGTACATCCGACCTTTTCGGTAAACTCCTAAAATACAAAGATAAGGATCCAGTATCTTCTTTCGATTTTGCTACGGATTCCGGTAATTTACCACCACCAGATGCAACAAATGCAATTTCGTTTCCCTTGTTGAAAAACCAATCGATATCCGATGTTGCCTGTTCTATTTCTGTAATTGCTGTGTTCATCCCTACCAATCATGTAAAATCACTCCCGAAATCCCCGGTACAATAACTTTACCAGAGCTTATCGTTTCCCCTTTCGTCTCATCTATATAACCTCCATCACAAATCACCATCCATCTACCTGGAGGTATTGTTACAGTTTTATTATCCTTACTACCATTTAGCAATACAATTATGGTATGCCATTTATCCCCGCCTGCATTATTGATCAGTTGATAAGCAATCACCGAAGGATCGGTAGTATCAATAAATTTTAGATGATCCCGTATCTGCCCGGCCGATGTAAGCCTGAAAGCCGGATGATCTTTGCGTAATGCCACCAATCCTTTGTAATAATTGAACACATCCAGGTATTTGGTTTTGCGGCTCCAGTCTATCTCATTTATCGCATCAGGCGAGTTAAACGAGTTGGCAACGCCCTGCTTGCTGCGCTCCATTTCAACGCCGGAATGCAGAAAGGCCACACCCTGCGAGGTAAGCACAATGGTGTTGGCCAGCTTGTCCATTTTCACCAGTTCGGCTTCAGTAGCATCAGGGTTGGATATTTTCAGCCTGTCAAACAGCGCATTATCGTCATGGCACGAGGCATAGGTAATGGTTTGGTACGGTTGTTTGGCCCAGGGCGCTTTGGAATAGTTTACCTTGGTGTAATCTATCTGCGGATGCTTCACCGAGGCCACTATGCCAAACATTACGCTTTCCTTCGAGTTTTGGTCGCCGCTTACAAATCCTTTGGCTTTCACATCGCTAAACCCGCCTTTAAGGCCGTCGCGCAGGTCGTCGCTAAAAGCGGCTACCCTGTCCAGCTTCAATACATTCTTTTTAACCGCGCGCTTATCTTCGGGGTATGGGGTTGCGCCTGCTGTCCAACCCTCACCATAAATAAAAATTTCGGGGTCTATCTTGTGCAGCGTATCGCTGATAGCATTCATGGTTTTTATATCGTGTATGCCCATCAGGTCGAACCGGAAACCGTCAATATGGTATTCCTTCACCCAATATAATACCGATTCCATCATAAACTTGCGCATCATAGGGCGCTCGGATGCGGTTTCATTACCGCAGCCTGTACCATTGGAATAACTACCATCAGCATTATGCCTGTAAAAATAACCCGGCGCAAACTGGCTAAAGTTGGAATGTTCAATATCGGTAGTGTGGTTATACACCACATCCAGTATTACCCGCAGGCCGTTGGCATGCAGTGCCTGCACCATTTGCTTAAATTCCTTTATGCGAACGTTCCCGTCATAGGCGTTGGTTGAATAACTGCCCTCGGGCACATTATAGTTCAGCGGGTCGTAACCCCAGTTGTATTGCTTGCTATCGGGTTTGGTTTCATCAACCGAATTAAAATCGAACGCCGGTAAAATATGCACATGGGTTACACCCAGCTGTTTTATATGATCAAGACCGGTCGGCTGCCCATCGGGGCTTTTCGTACCGGTTTCGGCCAAACCTAAAAATTTGCCTTTATGGGTGATGCCCGAATTTGGGTCGATAGATATATCCCTGATATGGGTTTCATAAATAATAATGGCGTTGGCGTTCTTAAGTTTGGGGCTTTTATCTTTTTTCCAGCCTGTAGGATCGGTGCTTTTCAGGTCGACCACCATTCCCCTATGACCGTTCACCCCTACCGCCTTAGCATAAATATCCGGGGCTTCGGCCAGCCACTTGCCATCCTGTTCAACCTGGAAAGTGTAGTATTTATTTTTCAGGTTTTGTTTGATAGTTGTTTTCCACGCTCCGCGCGACCCTTTTTCAAGGTCGATCTCTTTTACCGCTTCGCCCCCCTTACCGGCATCATACAAGCGCAGTTTTACAGCCGTCGCCTTTGGCGCCCATACCTTAAAAGTAGTTTTCCCAGGCGACCAGTTAACGCCGAGTTCCTGGTTACAGGTTGGATATTTAGCGTATAGGTCAGGGGTTTGTGCCGGGGCAATAGCGGTAAGCAGCATAAATAATATTGCTGTTGTTAGGGTGTATCTGGCGGTGTTCATTGGCTTAATTTTCAGGCGTGGCAATGCGGTAAGCAATTGTACTGAAAATTAATTTGATTTGGAAGTGTGGGAGGCGCATGGCATTGCACCTATTTCGTTTGTAATGCTGTGATACGCTAAGATCTGTGTTATTTCTTGATCTCTATGTTTTCTAATTTTTTCATGAACAATGCACGGGTCGGGGCATCCACTGAAATTTCCCTGCTCAATAACCAGGTATTGTTCCCGTTATTGCCACCAAGAGATGAGACTATTTTCCAGTCGTGTTGCGCCAACCACAAGAGTGTTTCATTACCATACTTAAAATGATACAATTTTTTAGGATCAACAAGCACTTTGGTCTTGATACTATCGGGCAGGGTCTGGTCTAAAATATTGGATAGCTTCGTATTCCTGGTAGCATAATCCTGTGTGTTGTAATTTACATTTCCATTAAAATCAACCGAGCAAAAAATGGTTATCTTCTGTTTTTGCGCAAATGCAAAAACGGAAAGGAAGGATAGGGTGAGAACAAATATGATTTTTTTCATTTCCTTATTATAAAATAGAAAATTCATGTACCGCGATCAGGACAAGTAATTTTACAGTTATAAAGATATAGCTTTCTACAAAGCATCGGGCCAGCCACACACAATTGTTACATCACTTTGATGCTGATCTTCTGAACAATGCAATGCAAACTGCTTGTCGCAAACCGAATTAACAATTCCCATCCGGCCCGCAGCTCTCACCTTCGACCACATCAAAAGGCGATTTGGGGTTCTCCTGCCGCCATTCGGCAAAGGCTTTATCAATAGTTTGTTCAAAGACAAGCACAGCCTGCGCACCCGATACACCATATTTGCGGTTCAATACAAAAAACGGCACCCCGCGTATACCCAATTGCTGTGCTTCGTAAATATCATGCCTTACCTCATCGGCATAGGCGTCGCTTTCAAGGGCTTGTTTTACCTCGTCGGCATCAAGGCCGATGGCTATGCCTAATTCTATCAAAACGTTTATATCATCCGTATTTTTACCATCGGTAAAATAAGCCTTGAACAGTTGTTCCTCGGCGGCATCGCCCAGGCCATGTTTTTTCGCAAGGTGCGTAAAGCGGTGCGCGTTAAAGCTGTTGGCAACAACGGCACGGTCGAAGTTATAGGTCAGCCCGGCTTCAGCGGCCATAGCGGTTACATGGGTATTCATGTCCTTAGCCTGCTCCAAACTCCAGCCTTTTATACGGGCCAGGTATTGGTCGATATTAACCGACGGGTCGGTTTTCATATCAGGATTAAGCTGGAAGCTTTTCCATTCTATCTGTATATCGTCCTTATGTTCCGAATTTTTAAGGGCATCCTCAAACCTGCGTTTGCCTATATAGCAAAACGGGCACATCACATCCGACCATATTTCTACTTTCATGGTATTTTTAATTTATTCTGCAAAATTAGGTCAATGCGAAGGTTTTATGGTAAGTGGAAAGTAAAAATGAAGGTTGGTGTGTTGGGTGCATTTCGTTATTATTGTGTACTTATGAAACTACTTATCCAACCTTATCTTCGTATTTGCCTGTTTATTTTGTTTTTGAGTAGGGTATGCCCGGCTTTTGCACAGGCACAAGACAGTTTAGCACACGATAATAATTTATACAGCGCAGGCCATGCCGGGGCATTTGTAGGTGGTTTGTATGATGCTTTTTATCCTTACAAACAACTGGAGCAACATGGCGATTTTGGCCTGGGCGCACCCGCCAACCTCGATGGCGAGCTGATGATACTGAACGGTAAATATTACCAAACCCGCTATACCGGCATAACTACCCAATTGGCCGATACCGGCAAAACCCCTTATGCAACGGTATGCTTTTTTAAAACAGATAAAGTTTTTAAACCCGGCAGGGCACTAACTAAGGCTGCGCTTTTTAAATACCTTGATAGCGCACTTAATAACCCGAACGGCATGTATGCAATACATATAAACGGTAATTTTAAATATGTAAAAACCAGGGCCTTTCCACCGATTATTCAAAAACCATACATACCCATTATGGCTATGCTGAACAGGCAGGTATTTTTTGAATTTAATGATATAAAGGGTGATCTTATAGGTTTTAAATTGCCCGAATTTATGGAAGGGCCAGCCATTAGCGGCTATCATTTCCATTTTATATCGGCCAATAAAGATAAAGGTGGGCACGTGGTTGATGTAATAGCCGATAATGTTACTATTGAAGTTGAAACACTGAACAGCTTTACACTTAATGTACCGCAAACCGCTGATTTTAAAAACCACAACTTTAAAAAAGATAATTCGGCTGATATAAAAAGCGCAGAAAACGGGAAGAAATAAACAAAAACCGGTACTCCGGCCGCCTTTTGCGGACGGGAAGACCGGCATTCTGGAACTATGAACCTCCGAATATTTCGGGGTAGATATATAAATGTTTTACATTACCTGTAGCGGGCTTTGCTGCCTGCGTCGCAGCGACGAACCTAACAGGTATGTCTTTTTATAACAAACATTGCATTTGTACCTTTTAATGGGAAGCCAGAATAAAGCTACCTTTATTAACAGCGCACGTTTTACACGGCTATCCAAAACCCCCCGATGGCATTTTTTGCATTTTTGACGAACCATCATCGTTGTTTCCATAGGAATTTATCTTTTTTAGAGTTATCGTATTAGTTTAAATATTGCTTTAAAGATACCTATAAATTAAAATATCAACAAAATATCCGACAAATTTTTAAGAGACAAAAGGTGGACAAATTATATTTTTTATTAGCTAACCGGAGTGGACAATCGCATTGTTCAGCTATTTTTCTTAAAAGCTTCAACAGTCTGAATGTCAATCTTTTTACGGAGCCTTTGTTTAGCTTTTTTGATCCCCTCAACCGTTATGCCCAGCATATTGGCCATTTCGGCATTATTTAGCCCCAGCGTAATAAGCGCCAGCAGCCGGGTATCAGTAGCTGAAAGATGAGGATATTGTTTGCTTACATTAACAAAAAAACCCGGGTAAACTTTCGAGAACAGCTTTTTAAAATCGTTCCAGTTTTGGTCGGTCATGATGTGTGCCTGCAGTAATTTTTCAAGCTGCCCGGCATTCTCGTTACCCGTGGTTCGTTTGTTAAGCTGGTCTATCTCGGTTTTAAATTTTTCTATCAGCAAATTTTTTTGCTGCAGGTTTTCAGTAAAACCGCGCAAGGCAATATCCGCAGATCTCAATTCCTCATCAACCGCCTTCTTTTCGGCCATTAATAATTCCTTATCCTTTTTACTTGCCAGCCGCTCCCGGTTATACAATAACACCGAAATAACCACAAGCAATACCAATACAGCAACACCGGCCTTTATCTCTACTGATTGCACCCTTTCTTTAGCCCTTGCCTTGCTTAGCTCTGTAACACGCTTATCGGCTTCGTAGCGTAATTTCACCCTTTCAACAGCCGCTATATTATTACGGTTTACCAGGCTATCCCTATCAAGCTCATACATTTTGCGGTAGGCGAGCGCTTGCACAGGGTTTCCCATCTGCTCATAAAACTGAGATCTGAGGTTATCATAATCATCAAGCAGCATTAAAACATCTTCTTTGGTTCCCTTTATCAATAGTTTAATGGTATCCAGCTCGCGCCCAGCTGCGGCCATGTTCTTATTATCGATATTTATTTTTGCCAACCTTAACAAAGCCAGGGCCGCGTTCACCGGCTCATTATATTTAAGCGAGGTGGTGTGATCGGTCTCAATAAGCGGCCACGCCTTTTTATACAAGCCCTGCATAAAATAAACCGAACCAATATTACCTTTTGCAATACCTATCCAAACGGTATCTTTATTGGCAATTGCTGTAGCAAGGGCCATGTTAAAATAGTTCACAGCCTGTTCATATTGCTTGTTGTTACGGTAAATAAGACCAATGGTGTTAACAATATCTATTCTTTCACGCCCATGGTATGGTGCATATTTTAACGCTTGCTCCAGGTTTATCCGCGCATTATCATAATCGCCCAGCCTGTAATAAAACAAAGCCACCCTGAACAAATAATTGTATATGCCCGGCACATTTTCATATCCTATATCCCTAAACACTTCTTCCGACCGCAAATAAAATCCACAGGCAGCTGCATATTGCTTGCCGATGAAAAGGTACATGCCCATGTTGTTAAGGGATATGCCTGTTTCAAGCTGCATATTGTTTTCTTTGGCAAAGTCGATGGCATTTTGATAGTAAGCAGTACTTATAGGGTTAAAGCCGAGGTTAACAGCATAATGATCGGCACGCATATCAAAAACCGCGCACTCCAGCGGTTTATCATTTACGTCGATGCTGAGTTGCCGCAGCTTATCCAGTGCAGCCATAGCCGTTACGGAATTTGTTTTGCGGAAAGTATTTTTATAAACCGAATCGGCAAATTTTACGCGATCGGCAATGGGGACATTACGTACCTGGTCAAAAACTTTGGCAGAGATCGGCACCTTGCCTTGCGGCAAACCCTTGACAGTGATATAACAGCAAATAAAAAACAGGGCAATACCTGTTTTTACCGCGTACAGGGCAAAGGCATTAGGGGTGTTGTACTTTCTTTTAATTGCTGACACAATTATGCAAAAATAAAAGACGGTTAACCAATGCTACTTATTATTGCAATTACAGGATAGATATAGGCCGGTATTATAAATATTAAATAGTGTTATAAGGCGTAGTATAAAAGTACACATCATCGTCAACAATCAAAATATTTTTTTAATATTAAATTATCAACTGTTAATTATGGCGTTTATTTCATCAATATTATATACCGGGTTTGCACCGCGTTTACTGGTTACAAAAGCGCCTATGGCACAAGCTTTGGTCAATACCTGTTGCATGGGTTGTTTAGCCAATATACCGGCAATAAAGGTGGCCAAAAAAGCATCGCCTGCGCCCACTGTATCCACCACATCTACCTTAAAGCCCGGGTGCTCGTAAAAATCGTGGTCGTGCCAAATAATGGCGCCATTTTCGCCGCGGGTTACACAAATGGTTTTGGCGTGGTATTTTGCATAAAACTCTAATATCATATCCTTTAAACTGCTGTTGCTGCCGCCAATAAGCAACGCGGCTTCTTCCTCGTTCATTTTTACCACGGTGGCACGTGCCGCCAGCGTTTCAATAGTAGCGAGGGTATAATGTGGCGGGCGCAGGTTAACATCAAATATGCGCAGGGCTTTGGTTTCGTCCAGCAAATTAAGCAGGGTTTGGCGTGTGGTTTCGGTACGGCAGGCAAGGCTGCCAAATACTATGGCAGTAGCATCAACCGCTGCTTGTGTAAGGATGTCATCGGCCTGTATATTATCCCACGATACCGGCTGCGGGATAATGTAAGTGGCCTGGCTGTTGGCATCAAGCTGAACTGTAACCTCGCAGGTAGGTAGTGTTTCATCCATCTGTATAATAGGCGAATACAGACCATTATTCTCCAAAAAATCAACAAGCTCATCGCCCGATGCATCCATCCCTACCCTGCTGGCAAAGGCAACTTCCACACTTTGCTGAACCAGGTGGCGGGCAACGTTCATTGGCGCGCCGCCGGCCGTTTTTTCATCGCCGAAGGCATCCCATAAAACCTCGCCAAAACACAGTACTTTTTTGCTCATAGTTACGGGTAAATATAGCCGTTGATCTTTGATGATCGGCCGTTTTTATAACTTTTTTCTTTTTATTGCATTGGTAATTGTTTGCATCATGTAAAATCAACGTTAATTACAGGTATATTTATAAACCAATATGTGTATAAAGCGTTAAGTACATTATAACACCCTAAATTATTAGATCATGAAAACCTATCTCGTGCCTATTGATTTTTCCAAGGCCTCAGTTCACGCCGCGCAGTTTACTGCCGCATTGAGCCACCAAACCGATGTTGAGCATA
>Ga0207019_1065_pt1 | contig 25299 bp, 19 predicted proteins | sample Alteio_BWMinCont_50_FD_153483 | JGI IMG/M metagenome (GOLD analysis project Ga0207019, IMG submission 153483) | Enriched cells from forest soil in Barre Woods Harvard Forest LTER site, Petersham, Massachusetts, United States -... | ecosystem: Environmental > Terrestrial > Soil > Temperate forest >...
CTTTTCTTTGGTTGCTTCTGTTTTCAGGTCGCTCAATAATTTTTCCGAAGCTGAATTATAGCTATAGCTTTTATCCGAAAGGAATTTTACAAATTCATCATAATCAGCATCCGACATGCTGAAAGTACGCGCATCGCCAATTTTAGCGTGCTTGTCACGGTAATAAGTTGCATAATCAAATACCAGCAGCTTGCTTAACAAGCTTTGGGTAATGCTGGCAAAATGTTCCTGTGCAACCGGGACATCGGGGTATATGCCGCTGCCGTCATAAACAGAGCGGCCGTCTTTAGTTTTAAATTCGTGTATCAGTGAATCTGCTACGCGCACTACGCTGCCATCGTCCTTACGGTGGGTATAGTCAATAGCCTGTATACACCTGCCTGATGGCACGTAATACTTGGCGATGGTTATTTTAACTAAACTATTATATGGCAGCGAAAAGGTTTGTTGTACCAGCCCTTTTCCATAACTGCGCTGACCGATAATTATAGCGCGGTCAAGGTCCTGCAATGAGCCGGCCACAATTTCAGATGCCGATGCCGAATGGCTGTTCACCAAAACCACTAAGGGTAAATTGGGTTCTAAAGGTTCGTTAACAGTGGTATAGGTAACATCTTTTTCTTTTACTTTTCCCCGCTGCGATACGATCTGGGTGCCTTTAGGCACAAAAAGGTTCACAATTTTTACGGCCTCCTGCAATATGCCGCCACCGTTTGAACGCAGGTCGAGTATGATGCCGTTAGGGTTATTTTTTTTGAGTTCCACCAATGCATTGGTCACTTCATCGCCCGAATTTTCAAGGAACCTGTCCAGTTTAATATACCCCATGTTACCGGCAACCATGCCATAATAAGATACATTTGGCTGTTTTATTTCATCACGCACAAGGTCTTTTTCTGTTGCCGCATCGTTACCACGTTTTATCAGCAGCTTAATAACTGCGCCTTTTGAGCCTTTCAACAACTGGCTAACCTCATCGCTGTTTTTACTATTCAGGTCGATGCCATTTATTTTAACGATCTGGTCGCCGGGGCGTACATCCGACTTCGCCGCAGGGAACCCTTCGAACACATCCGACACATATACATTACCATTGCGCGAAAATATCCCCGCGCCTATGCCGCCGTATTGGGTGCTTACATAATGCAGTTTATAATCCTCAATTTCCGATTCGGGGACAAATTCAGTGTAAGGATCGAGCCCGTCGAGCATGGCATCAACGCCTGTTTTTAACATTTTGGCCGAGTTAATATCATCAACATAGTTAATGTTAACCTCTTTATATAATGATGCAAAAACGTCTAGATTTTTTGATACCTGGAACAGGTCATCGTCAAAACTAAATATAGCCAGTGCCAATACAACTATACCGGCAGAGAGCAATAACTTTTTATAATTTCTTTTCATTTAAGAACAGATATGAGATGTGAGACATGAGATTTGAGATAACAGCATCTTAAAAGCACATATCTACCTAATAATAATAATATTATTATTACGATAAACTATAAAAATAAGTATAAGGTTTGACAAATAAGATAGGAGAGATGCTATATCTATTAATTTATAATATGGAGAGAAGCCTGTCTCAGATCTCACATCTCATATCTAAAGTCTATTGTTATCAATATTCACCAAAGCTTTTTTAAGGGTGAATACTACATATTCGCGGTTGCGGTTTACCAGTTGCATCAGGTTGCTGATCAGTCCTTCTTCCTGTCCTTCGGTATATTGAAGTTGCTCATCGGTAAGGTTATTGTATTTGCGTTGGATCTTGATCTTTACCCTTTGCCAGTCTTTGTTTGATATGCTTATTTCTGCCATGTTATAAAAAACTTTCAGCAAAAATATAAAAAAATACACCGCAAAGGGCAATTTTTTGGCACGACTATGGTTAAACCTTTAATTAACAATTTGGTCAAACCAAATTAAAAACAAACACATCAAACCATGAAAAAGTATCTCTTATGTTTAACAATGCTTGTGGCGGTAAGTATTACCGCTAAAGCCCAATTGAGCCTCGGCATAAAAGGAGGCGTAAATTTGTCTAATATTAATACCGATAATCTGAGTTCATCAAATCGGACCGGCTACCAGGCGGGCGTTTTTGCACGTGTAGGCGGGGGCCTTTATTTACAACCTGAGTTATATGTAAGCGGCACTGGCGGCGATTTCCATGCAAATGATAATTCTGTAAGCGGCCACGTTAGTTTTACTAACCTAAATGTCCCGCTGTTATTGGGGAAAAGATTTGGAACCAGCGGTACAAATTTCAGGATAATGGCCGGCCCGGTCTATACCGGGGTGTTAAGCCATAGCTTGTCGCAAAGCATAAGTGATGCCTACCACGATTTTGGCAAATATAAAAGCGGCACTTTGGGCTACCAGGCCGGTGTGGGTGTAGACATTTTAGGACTAACCGCCGACTTGCGTTATGAAGGCGGCTTAACCCAAATAAATGAGAGTTACGGACAGCGTGCTAATATTTTCTCGCTGAGTGTAGGGTTTAAGATACTTTAGCCCCCCAACCTCCGCTGGTAAGCGGAGGAGTTTTTTTAAAAGCATAAAGGCTTCGGTATCACCGGGGCCTTTTTCTATTAATATCGAACACCGAATGCTGAATATTGAATATATGAAGTGTAAAACTTTTATATGTTTTCTTCACTTCGACGTTCGAAATTCGATATTCAGTGTTCGATATTAAAAATCTGTGCTATTACTCCCCCTTCAGGGGGCCGGGGGGTATAAAATAAGTAAAGCCCCTGATGGGCAGGGGCCTTTACTAACCAATTATAAACCTAAATTATGAGAAGAGCTGTAGGAGAAGGGGTCGAACCTTCACGAAGTGGTTATTCTTATTGCTAAGAGTTTCCCAGGATCTTCGCCACCGCGACAAGGAGGTGTGTCTGCCAAAAATTTCACCATCCTACATTATGTTATTCTTAATTCGTTTCTCAGGCGAATTGCTGTTGGGGAAGGATTCGAACCTCCACAGAGTAGTTAGCCCGCTTCGGGTTTTCTATGATCTCCGCCACCGGGACAAGGAGGTGTGTCTGCCAAAAATTTCACCACCCAACATTATGTTTTGTTTTTAAAGAACGGTTAGCAATTGGTCATTTGCTTATTACAAATCTAACAGACCTATCAATTCCTTGCAAATATTTCAACAAAATAATTTTATTTTTAGTTTTATTTTAATTAATCTTGTATATTAGTGTAGAATTTAAAATTTATGACACATAGAAAAGCCCAAAATTTAGAAATTGATAATCTTGACATACAGATTTTATCGATTTTAATGAAAAATGCGACCACTCCATACACGGAAATCGCTAAAGAATTGATCGTTTCGGGCGGAACTATCCATGTGCGTATGAAAAAGTTGGAGGAGATGGGCGTTATCAAAGGCGCCACTTTGGAAGTTGATCCGCAAAAATTAGGTTATGATATAACCGCCTTTTTGGGCATATATCTTGAAAAGGGGTCTCAGTACAACGAGGCCGTAAAACAGCTGAAGGATGTAAAGGAAATTGTTGAACTGCACTATACCACAGGCAGTTGGAGCATTTTTGCCAAAATTGTATGCCACGATACCACGCACCTGCGCGAGATATTGAACGAGCAGATACAAGGCATAACCGGCGTACAACGCACCGAAACCTTTATATCATTGGAAGAAAGTATTAAGAGGCAGATAACGCTGGAATAAAAGTTTATTTAGATTATATTGAAAAGCCATCCATTAAATAATGGATGGCTTTTTTATTCGCACTATCCCTGGACGTTATTGCGAACGAAAAAAATATTTAGCTTAGTAAAATGAAACACCTATACCTTCTATTTATAATTTTTATAACACTATCAACAAAAGCTCAGCAAATTATACCCGGTGCCGATTTTATTCGTGATTTTAAAAAAGCGTTAAACAAAGATTTTTCTGAATCACAATTGGACAGTATGTTTGTTAAGTACAACGCTATTTTAACACCACACAGCGACGTTACGCAATTGGTTGAAAACATTAAGGGGTATTCCCCGGAAAAATACCCCTTATATAATTTCAAATACAATGCACTTTATATTGATAATATCGCCTTCCTTTTAAATTCAAAAAATCCCAATCACAGAATTTTGGCTTACTTGTTGATCGCTTCTGCGGATGATATTTCAAAACAAGATATTCTGCTCGGGAGGATACGCTCCGAAACACAAAAAGGCAATCTAATTTGGGCCGGCATGGCATTGTTGTATATGGATTGTGATCATACAACACCATTGTTTGATTTTCTGGTAAAAAACGAAGATTTTGGCGATGCGCACATGTTGCCACTATACATAAAGCTCAATAAAGATTCCTTACAGCGAACTGCCTACGAAAGAATTAACAGTAGTAGCATGACGGCAAAAATTTTAGCCGCGCAAATCTTATCTGTTACACCGCTAAATTCAGAAACCGAGCGGTTAATAAAAAAAGCGGTAAAGGAATGGGATATTAAATTAAAGGGCTACGCGATTTATACAGTGGCAAAATTACAGATGGGGGATTTGCTCGAAACATTTAAACCACTTTTAGATAGCCCGGAAACCCGTGCTATTGCGCTTAAGGCTTTAGCAAACAGCCCAACACCAACTGACATAAGTTATGTAAAGAAATTAGTCGATAACCAGGATTCCGTTTCTGAGGAATTATTAAACAGTTTTTATGAATCATCAAATCTCAGCAATATTAAATATTGGCTTACGCTAATGGTTACTAAACCACACGTTAAAGATTACACATTTTTTGTTTTTGAACAGCCATTAATAAAATCGGACGATTTATTGTCCCAGTTGCAAATATCACTACAAACCATTCAAGACCCTGATGTGTTGGGCGAATTGGTAAGAGCATTAGAAGGACGAACTGATGATAAATCCATAGATATAATGATCGCTTTGTTGAAAAATCAAAGCGCTACGGTAAGATATTGGACTGCAAAAACATTACAGACTAATCCATCAACTAAATTACAAGAAAATTCCGTTAAACAATTAATAAGCAACGGTTTAGAAGATGGGAATAAATAATCCTCACAGGTCAATAGTTTTAACTTCCTATTACAAGCGTCTCGTTTTGGTAAGTTCTGTATAGCTGGGTATTTGTCATTCCTCGCAATCAAGTGCAGTTTTAAGAGTTGGCGCAAAAGCCTTACTTAAACATATTCTTCAAAGCCGCCAGTTTTAACTGCAGATCACCCTCAGGTCCAGCTTCAGTCTTTTTATTATTAAACGATTTTTGCTGCGCAGGTTTTGGTGCAGGCTTATTATAGGTCGGCTTACTCACCTGCTCCTGTTTTTCATTTTCCTTCATCGTTAACGATATACGCTTGCGGTTCACATCCACCTCGGTAACAGTTACCTCTACTTTTTGCGCAACCTTTAACACCTCGTTCGGGTCTTTAATAAATCGGTTGGTGATCTGGCTTAAGTGTACCAGCCCATCCTGGTGAACGCCAATATCAACAAACGCACCGAACGCAGTAATGTTGGTTACGATGCCGGGTAATTTCATGCCGGGTTTCAAATCATTAATAGAATTTACACCCTCCGTAAAGCTAAAGGTTTCAAATTGTTCGCGCGGGTCACGGCCGGGTTTGGCCAACTCGGCCATGATATCATTCAGCGTTGGCAGACCGACAGTTTCCGAAGTATATTTTTGCAACGGGATGCTTTTGCGCAGTTTGTCATCGCCCATCAGGTCTTTCACAGTACAGCCTGCATCTTTAGCCATTTGCTTTACCAGTGCATAGCGTTCAGGGTGAACGGCACTTGTATCTAATGGATTTTCAGCATGATGTATGCGTAAAAATCCGGCAGCCTGTTCAAAGGCCTTATCGCCCAAACGCGGAACTTTTTTCAACTGTTCGCGTTGTTTAAAAGCGCCGTTAGCATCACGGTATTCCACAATATTTTGTGCCAGTTGCGGACCAAGCCCCGATACATAAGCCAGTATTTGTTTCGATGCCGTATTCAGCTCTACCCCTACCGCGTTCACACAATTGATAACCGTATCGTCCAATGATGTTTGCAGTTTATTCTGATCCACATCGTGCTGGTACTGCCCCACGCCTATTGATTTCGGGTCTATCTTTACCAACTCCGCCAATGGGTCCATCAACCTGCGACCAATAGATACAGCGCCCCTAACGGTAATATCCTTATCAGGAAATTCTTCACGCGCAACTTCGGATGCGGAATAGATGGACGCCCCGCTTTCGTTTACCATAACAATAACCACACCCGGCAAGTTAAGGTTGCGGATAAACACTTCCGTTTCGCGCCCCGCTGTTCCGTTGCCAATAGCTATAGCTTCAATTTTATGTTTTTCAAACAGATAACGGGTAGTTTTTTCAGCCTGTGTTGCCTGTCCCGCGCCGGTATGCGGATAGATGGCGGTATCTTCCAGTAGTTTGCCCTGCTCATCCAAACACGCCACCTTACAGCCTGTACGGAAGCCGGGGTCGATAGCCATTACGCGTTTCTGACCAAGCGGCGCGCCTAACAGCAGTTGCCTTGCATTCTCGGCAAATACACGGATCGCTTCTTCATCAGCCTTCTTTTTAGTAAGCAGTCGTACCTCTGTTTCCATTGATGGCTTGAGCAAGCGTTTATAGCCATCGGCAATAGCCAGCTGCACCTGCGTTGATGATGAGTTATTGCCCTTTACAAACATATTCTCCAAAGCTGCAACGGCTTCTTCTTCCTGCGGTTTTATATCCAGCCAAAGTATTTCTTCCTTCTCGCCGCGGCGCATAGCCAGTATGCGGTGCGACGGTGCGGTTTTTACCGGTTCAGTCCACTCAAAATAATCTTTATATTTTATGCCTGCTTCCTCTTTACCTGTTATTACCTTCGATTCAAAATTGCCTTTTTCAATAAACAGGGTGCGTATTTTAGTGCGGGCTTCGGCATTCTCGCTTATTTGTTCGGCGATGATGTCCCTCGCCCCCGCCAGCGCTTCTTCAATAGTATTTACGCCTTTTTCTTCATCGATATATTTAGCGGCTTCGGTTTCCAGGTCTATCCTGTTTTGGTTGAATAGTACATCAGCCAAAGGCTGCAGACCTTTTTCCCTCGCTGCCGAGGCGCGTGTTTTTCTTTTTGGGCGATAAGGCAGGTATATATCTTCCAGTGCCACCATGGTTTCAGCTTCATTAACCTGCTTTTCCAGCTCCGGGGTTAATTTCCCCAGTTCGGTAAGCGACTTCAGGATAGCTTCGCGGCGTTTATCCAGTTCGCGCAGTTGCAACAGGCGATCGCGAATGGCGGTTACCTGCACTTCGTCTAACGTGCCGGTCATTTCCTTACGGTAACGCGAAATAAATGGCACAGTAGCGCCTTCATCAAGCAATGCAGCAGTGGCGCTTACCTGTTTTTCGGCAATGGATAATTCGGCGGCTATTTTTTTATAATGCGTGGTCATAGTAAAAATTGGACTGCGAAGTTGGCACTCTTAAGTTAAAAATCAAAAAGGAGTTTTGAACACTATGTGCAGATATTAGTGATTGGAGATCAGTGATTAGTTTATTAAAATTACAGAAACGAACAAAGCGTGCAAGCTAATGTTATTGCTTCAAAATAAAATGAATTATGAAAGGACTTAAAACCATACTCTTTCTCACCATATCAAACACCTTTATGACCTTTGCCTGGTATGGCCACTTAAAATTCAAGGATTTTTCCTGGGGCAAGAACCTACCGATGATAGCCCTTATTTTAATAAGCTGGGGGTTGGCGTTTTTTGAATACCTGTTCCAGGTGCCTGCCAACGAGGGTGGTTTCCAGGGCAACGGCGGCCCGTTTACGCTGGTTCAGCTAAAAACCATACAGGAGGCTATAACCTTAACGATTTTCATGATATTTACCCTGCTCTTTTTTAAAGGCGAAAAACTGGCGTGGAACCATCTATTAGGTTTCGGGCTGATAGTTTTGGCGGTGTTTGTGATATTTAAAAAGTGGTAAATTCTCATTTTTCCCAAAATAGCGATGGGTTTAAAACCCATCGCTATTTTGGGAATGGCAATTATTTTTTCAACCACCCATTTTCATCCATCCAATTCGTTAACCTGTCGAACCATATATCTTTGGTAGTCCAGTTATGTAACCCAAACCCGTGACCACCGGCCTGGTAAATATGTATTTCGGCTTTTACTTTGTTTTGCAGCAGGGCATCATAAAACATCAGGCTGTTTTGCACAGGCACTACATCATCATCTTCGGCATGTACCAAAAATGTCGGCGGGGTATTGGCGGTTACCTGCTTTTCATTTGAATAAAGATCTATCAATTCCTGCGACGGTTTTTTACCTATCAAATTTTCGCGCGACCCTACATGCGCCTGCTGACCGAAAGTAATAACAGGGTACAGCAATATCCCAAAATCGGGGCGCAGGTTAATATTAGCTGAATTCTCAATAACGGCTTTATCAAAATGGGTAATGGCTGTTGATGCTAAGTGGCCGCCTGCTGAAAAACCAATAATACCCACTTTGTTTGGGTTAATATTAAAGTTAGCTGCATTCTGCCTTATCATTTGTATGGCACGTTGTGCATCCTGCAAGGGGCCGATGGTTTTATCAACCATAATATCATCGCTCGGCAGGCGATAGGTTAAAACAAACGCCGTAACACCAATTTTATTAAATGCCTGGGCAATACTTGAGCCTTCATTCTCCATCGAAAGGCCGCTATATCCACCACCCGGGCAAATCACAACCGCGGTTCCGTTCGCAATACCATTCGCAGGAAAATAAGGTGTGATCGTAGGCACTGTAACACCTGATAAAAATGAATTCTGATCCATTTTTTCAATATACGTAGCCGGTGCTTTTTTTGAATTAGGCACGCCGTTAGGGTATAACGGGATAGGTTTTTGCTGTGCGAAAGTTGCGCTGGTAGTAAGCATTAATGCAAAGAATATTTTTTTCATTTTATCAACTCTTAGGTCCGCCAAATTCCATTAAATAGGCTTTCAAAAACTCATCCAGATCACCATCGAGCACTGCCGCCGCGTTTGATGTTTCATGATCGGTACGCAGGTCTTTAACCAGTTTATACGGGTGCAGCACATAGTTACGTATTTGCGATCCCCATTCTATCTTCTTTTTATTCCCTTCAATGGCGTTTGTCAGTTCCATGCGCTTGCGCATTTCGGCCTCGTATAATTGCGATTTCAGCAACCTGATGGCGTTATCCTTATTCTGCAATTGCGAACGCGATTCCTGGTTCTTGATGATAATGCCCGATGGCTTGTGATATAAACGTACCGCGGTTTCCACCTTGTTCACGTTCTGCCCGCCTGCTCCGCCTGAGCGAAAGGTTTCAAACTCAATATCAGCCGGGTTAATATCTATCTCTATAGTATCATCAACCAACGGGTACACATACACCGAAGCAAATGAAGTATGGCGTTTGGCGTTGGAATCGAACGGCGATATGCGCACCAGTCGGTGTACACCATTTTCGCCTTTTAAATAACCGTAGGCAAATTCACCCTCAATTTGCAGGGTAACGGTTTTCACACCGGCCACATCGCCCTCCTGGTAATCCTGTTCACTCACCTTGTGCCCGTTCTTTTCGGCCCACATCATGTACATGCGCATCAGCATCCCGGCCCAGTCGCAGCTTTCGGTGCCACCGGCACCCGCTGTAATTTGCAATACGGCGTTAAGCTGATCTTCCTCAGCTGAAAGCATATTCTTAAATTCCAGTTCCTCCACTGCTGTTAGAGCTGCATTATAGGCCTCCTGCATCTCGACTTCGGTAGCATCGCCGCCCTGGAAAAACTCGTGCATTACACCGGCATCCTCAACTACCGATCCGACCTTTTGGAACGCGTCGGTCCATATTTTTTTGGTTTTTATCGAAGCCAGCACTTTTTCGGCTTCTTTAGGCTGATCCCAAAAATTGGGGCCAATAGTTATATCCTGTTCAATTTGCAGGGCATCAAGTTTCTTATCAATGTCAAAGATGCCTCCTCAGGGATGTAACTCTGTCCCTTAAATCCTGAATTTGTTCTTTAGTCATGTGGCAAATATAGTTTTATTTCGAATTTCGAATGTTCAATTTCGAATTTTAGGATAGTAAGATTAGATTATATTTATCCTACTTTATTGGGCTTAAGTTAAATAAATTCGAAATTGAACATTCGAAATCCGAAATTAAAAAGAAAAGGCCCATCATAACGACAGGCCCTTAGAGGTAGTTAATAAAATACTTTTTAAACTATACAGCTATCTGGTTTAGCAGTACATTCATATCTATAAAATTCCCGCTTAATTTCGAAAGCAGTGAATTCAGAGCGAATTCTTTATTTTGTTCGCTTTTTGATTCTTTTATCATTTCCTGCATAACAGGGGGTATAAGCGCGTTAGCTATCTTCATTGCTTCTGCCGAATCAATATTGTAGAAATTATTCAGCTTATTGGCGAACTTTTTAACAGCGCTTGATATCAGGGGGTTATTATAAACACCCGAAAATTGAAAATACTTTACAAGGTCCTTTAATTTACCACTTTCCATCTGGCCCTTCAATACTTCAATTATTGAACTTGAAGCATCATTAATTACCGCATCACGGTATTTTTCAGGTATCAGCGGATTGCTAATAACAGCCGTCCCGGCGTTATTTTTTACAAGCAAAAAAAGTTTTTCAAACATAGTAGTTAAGTTTTAAAAGCCGATTAACAAAATGATCACAAACACGCGTTTTAATTATCATTTAAACAAAGATAGCAAATAATGTTTTTTAATATCAAAATAAAATGCAAATTCTGTTTAAAATATGACAATTAAGATGGTGTAAAACAAACACTAAGGTAGGTGTGTTAATAGTACACGATTTATACACCGAATTGTAAGAATTCAGATTAAATTATTACCTGAATATTTAAATTCTAATTTTGTCAAAAAAACAATCCAATTATGCTGCCAAACATTGATTTTACCACCACACGATCCTATAAATATTTAGCCGACCATTATATTGATATAGTGGCCCAAAACCTAAAGGACCTGTTCAAAACTGATGATCAGAGATTTAACAAGTTTTCTACGCAGTTTGAAGATATTTTGTTCGATTATTCGAAAAACCGTATTACCGATGAAACTTTCGCCCTTTTAATGCAGCTGGCGCGCGAGTGTATGGTAAAGGATGCAATTGAAGCCATGTTTTCGGGCGAAGTGATAAACGCTACCGAACACCGGCCTGTTTTACACATCGCCCTGCGTAACCGCAGCAATACGCCGATATATGTCGACGGCAAGGATGTAATGCCCGATGTGAACCGTGTGCTTGAGCAAATGAAAACTTTCAGCGAAAAAATAATTTCGGGCGAATGGAAAGGCTTTACTGGTAAATCAATTACCGATGTGGTTAACGTAGGCATAGGCGGTTCCGACCTTGGCCCCGTAATGGTTACCGAAGCGTTGCGCCCTTACAAAAATCATTTAAAAATGCATTTTGTGAGCAATGTGGATGGTACGCATATAGCCGAAACATTGAAAGAAGTAAATCCCGAAACAACGCTGTTCCTGATAGCATCAAAAACATTTACCACCCAGGAAACCATGACCAACGCACAAACCGCGAAGGACTGGCTTTTGGCAAACGGCGGTCAACAGGAAGATGTAGCCAAACATTTCGTTGCCCTATCAACCAATACTGAAGGCGTTGAGAAATTCGGCATCGATACACATAACATGTTCGAGTTTTGGGATTGGGTTGGCGGAAGATATTCGTTATGGAGCGCGATCGGCCTGTCCATAGTATTGAGCCTGGGCTATGAGAATTTTGTTGAATTGCTTGAAGGTGCATATGCTTACGACCAATATTTTAAGAATACCGAGTTTGAACAAAACCCATCTGTTATAATGGCACTGAACGGTATATGGTACAATAACTTTTTTGAATCGGAAACCCAGGCCATATTGCCTTACGACCAGTACCTGCACCGCTTTGCGGCTTATTTTCAACAAGGCGATATGGAGAGCAATGGTAAACACGTAGACCGCAATGGCAAGGCTGTTGATTACCAAACCGGCCCAATTATTTGGGGTGAACCTGGCACAAATGGGCAACACGCGTTTTATCAATTGATACACCAGGGCACCAAACTTATTCCTTGTGATTTCATTGCCCCTGCACAAAGCCATAATCCGCTTGGTGAACATCATATGCTGCTGGTGTCGAACTTTTTTGCGCAGACCGAAGCCCTGATGAACGGCAAAACTATAGATGAAGTAGTGGCTGAATTAAAAGCCGCCGGCAAATCGCAGGAGGCAATTGATAAGTTAGCACCGTTTAAAGAATTTGACGGCAACCGCCCTACCAATTCATTCCTGTTAAAAAAGATAACCCCGCACAGCCTGGGTTCGCTGATAGCCATGTATGAGCATAAAATATTTGTACAGGGCATTATATGGAACATATACAGTTTTGACCAATGGGGCGTTGAACTGGGCAAACAATTAGCCCAGAAAATACAGCCGGAATTGCGGAATGATGATGAGATCACCAGTCATGATTCATCAACTAATGGGTTGATCAATCAGTATAAGGAGTGGCGATAAGCAATAGTTGTAAGTTGTGGGTTACAAGTTATAAGTAAAACTTGCAACTCACAACTTAATTCATTTACTCCTTCACAAACTCCACCTGGTACAAATGCTGCCACTTTTTGCCGGTAACAAAAATCCTTTTGCCTTTGGCATCATAAGCAATACCATTGAGTACCTCAGCAGGTGGTATACGGCTCGCTTGGGGATAAAGTGACGACATATCTATCTTTTGTAATACCGCCCCTGTTTTAGGGTCTATAACCATTATATAATCCTTTGTGTACACATTGGCGTATATTTTCCCGTCAATGTATTCCAGTTCATTTAATGAATCTATCGGGCCTTTATCATCATAAACATCAATATAGCCTATAGCATGCCACGAGTTTTTATCAATCAACCATATACGATTGGTACTATCATCCATGTATAGTTTGTTGCCATCAAAGGTCATGCCCCAACCCTCTACGCCTATATTGTTGGTAAAGGTGCTTAGCAGCTTAAAGGTGTTTTTATCATATATATAACCTATCTTTTCTTTCCAGGTAAGTTCAATAAGCTTATCACCCACAATTGATATGCCTTCGCCAAATATGGTAGGGTCAACGAGTGCCTTTTTCAATACTTTCCCCGTTTCCAGGTCAACCTTTCTTACACTTGACTGGCCCACGGTGGTATCGGCATCTCTGCTCGCCGGCTGCCGCGACTGGCCGCCACCACCTTCATATAAATAACCATCCTGGTACAACAACCCTTCGGTATAACAACTGGTATCGTGAGGGAAGATCTTAACTACTTTAAAGGTGTATTTTTCAGGGGCTTTGGCTGCCAGTAAAACAATATTGGTTGATACTTCCTGCTTGGTCCCACCCTGGTATACCCGGGCGGTTATCAGCTTTATACCTAACGGCAAGCTATCGGTTTTAAGACTAAGCGCCGTAGAATCCTTCTTTGAAGCGAATCTTGTTGAATCTATCAAATAAACAATGGAATCAACCTTAGCATCGGCTGGTAAGCCAACTTTCACATTTATCACATCCCCGGCTTTATAGGCGGAACCAGCCTCGGGACTTATGCTGATATTGGTCTGCTGGTTATTATTATGGTTACAGCCGAATGCTAATAAAACAAAGGCGGCAAAAAGTATTACTAATTTATTATTCATAGTGTTAGGTGGCATGTGGCCAAAACGCATCTTCAATATGCTTTAGTGTATAGTTATCGGTTTTATCAAATAAAATGGAGATGATGTCGAATCGTACTTCGCCTTCATGCTCCATCAGGTAAATATATTCATCGGCTGCATCAACCAGCAGGCGTTGTTTACGGGCATCAACAAAATCCTCGGGTTCACCAAAAGCATTGCCGGTGCGTGTTTTTACTTCGGCAAATATAATAACCTTGTCTTTATAGGCAATCAGGTCTACCTCGGCTTTGCCATGCGTCCAGTTTTCGTCGAGTATTTCATAACCAGCATTTTCCAGGTGGATTTTTGCCAGGCTTTCGCCCCTGCGACCAAGTTCAAGGTGTTTGGCCATTATTTAAGTATTACGGAGCCTAAGTAATCGGATATGGTTTTCTCCACCTTCTTCATATGCATATACTGGTTCAGCAATATCTCCTGGTCGGTTTCGCTTTCGGTTTTTTGCAATTCGTTGCGAAGGCTTTCCAATATTTTGCCCACCTTTTGTTTTTTAAGATGAAATATAGCACCTAAAATAGTGGCCTTCATGTTGGCCTGCTCATCGGGTACCAATATGCGGTGCATCTCGTACCAGTTTTCGCTTAGTGTATATTTTGTGGCGATAAGTGTAACCGTAAGGTCCACTATTTCCTTATCGGGATAATGGATAAAGAACTGTTCATCGGGTAAAACGCCGTTCTCAACCTCTTTGCTGTACAGGCTGACAAACTCTTTACTGGCCGGGTGTTCAAATTCAACGTCGCTTAATTCGGCTATCATAAACGGTCCGATATAGGTATTGGCTATGCCGTCCCAATCGATCATTCTGTTGCCGTATAGTAACAACAGGCGGACAACTTCTTTTTCTTGGGATTGTTCGGCATATAATAAACTTGACTCTTCTTCACTTAATTTTGCAAAATCTTCTGTAGAATTATCTTGGATAACTTCTTCATTTTCGGAATCGATTATTGGAGTCCTAATTTGATTGCTGTCTTTTTTTGCCTTAGCTAAAATGAGCTTATTTACAAGATTTATAAAGTTTCTTTCATCAATTCTTAATTTCTCAGCTACCTGTTGAGTGTAGGAACTTCTAAATTCGGGCTCCAAATTATTTGACAGTATTTCAGCCAAATCATCTGCAACCTTAATCTTTTTAATAGGATCTTTTAATTCATCTTCCTGAATGGTTGTTAAGTAAAACTCTACTATTCCTTTTGAAGACTTTTCGACATAATTTTCGAAAGCTGATGTTCCTACACTCCTGATATATGAATCCGGATCATGTCCGTCAGGAAAAGTAACAATTCTTACGACAAGTTTGTCTTTATATAATAATGAGAATCCACGAATTGCAGCCTTAATACCAGCGGAATCACCATCATACAATATCGTTAAATTGCTGGTTTGCTTTTTTATTAACCTAACTTGTTGTTCGGTTAAAGATGTTCCTGAAGATGCAACAACGTTTTCAATACCTGATTGAAAAACAGAAATTACATCAGCATATCCTTCAACTAAATAGCACTTATCCTTACTACGTATTGCTTTTTGAGCGAAATAAAACCCATATAATATATTAGACTTATTATATATTGGCGACTCAGGTGAATTGACATATTTTGGAACGTTTTTATCTTTTAACAACGTCCTTCCGCCAAAACCCACAATTTTGCCTGTAGCGGAATGTATCGGAAATATTATTCTCCCTCGATAACGATCATAGAGTGTTTCATTATCCCGCTTAACTGATAATCCACTTTCTATCAAAAACTCTGCACGATAACCATCTTTTAGCGCCTGACTGGAAAATGCCTCCCATTGATTGGGTGAATAACCTAATTCAAACTTTTTAATTACTTCATTATTAAAACCACGCTCTTTAAAATAGCTAAGTCCTATATTTCTACCTTCATCAGTTTCTAACAAAGTCTCATGAAAAAATTTACCTGCATAAGCAGAAACTATTCGAAGGCTTTCAAGGTGTTGGTTTTCTTCATTATTTTGGGGCGCCTCAACGGTTTCCTCAACCTCGATACCATACTTTTTCGCCAGCCATTTCAACGCTTCGGGATAGGTGAATTTTTCCAGCTCCATTAAAAAGGTAATGGCGCTGCCCCCTTTGCCCGAAGAAAAATCCTTAAAAATACCTTTGACCGGCGAAACCGTAAATGATGGCGTACGCTCATTCGCAAATGGCGACAAACCCACATAATTAGCGCCGCGCTTTTTCAATTGCACAAACTCCCCTATCACCTCCACAATGTCGGTGGCTTCCATAATACGGTCGATAGTGGGTTTTGTGATCATTGATAAAAATCCGGCGCGGGGTTAAACACAAAAATAGTTTTTTTAGGCTTTCATCCCGTCGACGGTGGCAGTTTTATTTGGCTTCTTTAAAAAAGTAATAGCTATCCCCGCCAATACAATTACACTGCCTATAATTTCGTTTAGATCCAATCTTTCGGCCAGCAGAAAAGTTGCCATCAAGCCCGCGAATACAGTCTGGCTCAATAAGGTAATCGAGACTTTGGTTGATTCAAGATAACGCAGCGAATAGTTAATAGTGAGCCATCCGGTAAGCTGGCAAAGTAACCCCATCCCTATAAAACACAGCCACACATTAGTTGAATAATTGATAATGTTGTTACCCATTATGCCGTTCACCAATAATAAAAACACACTCGCGCCCAGCATGGAGTAAAACATAAAGCTAAACAGGTCGATATGCGCCATGATATTTTTAGTTATCATGATGTATATGGCGTAAAACAAGCTGGCCAATATGGCCAGCAAAATACCTGCATTGATCTCCAGGTGCAGAATATGCTCATAACCCACCAATACCACCATACCGGTAATAGCTATTACGGTACCTATCCAGAATAAAAGGCCCGAACTTTTTTTGAGTATAATAAAACTAAGCAGCCCCACCCAAACCGGGGCAAGATTGGCAATAAGTGTTGATACAGTGGCGCTGATCTTTAATAAGGATATATTCCAAACCGCGACATCCGACGCGAACACCACGCCTGCCAGCAAGGCGACCAACAGTTGTTTCCTGTCAACATTAATTTTCTTTTTAATGATACAATAAGGCAGCAAGCACAACCAGGCAATAAACACCCTGTAAAACGCGCCACCGATGGGCGCCACCCCGGCAAGTTTTACAAATATGGGCGAAAAGGATATACACAATATGCCGATGAACAGGCTAAGCTTTGGATTCATTAAAATAATTGCAAGGCGCAAAACTAATCAAACTGCTGCTATTTCTGTGCAGTATAATTTTAAGGCTTTATTATAGTTTTCCGCATGAAATTTGAATACCACTATTAAACAAATAGTAGTATTTTTGCCGCTCGGAATATTTATACAACATGAGCCAGCGGACAAAAATAAAAGCAATATTACAGAGTGAGCAAACCGGAATTGATGTTACAGTTAAGGGGTGGGTACGTGCCTTTCGCCAAAACCGTTTTATTGCATTGAATGATGGCTCGACCAACAGTAACCTGCAAATTGTTGTTGATTTTGAAAACACCGATCCCGCCCTGCTTAAACGCATAACCTTTGGCGCTGCCATCAGCGTTACCGGCGAACTGATACCCTCATTGGGCCAGGGACAAAAATTTGAAGTTATAGCCAAAGATATTGAGATACTGGGTGATTGCGACCCCGAAGAATACCCGTTACAACCTAAAAGGCAGACCTTAGAGTTTTTGCGCGAAAAAGCACACCTGCGTTTCCGCACCAATACCTTTGGCGCCATATTCCGTGTGCGTAACAGCCTGGCATTTGCTGTTCACCAGTTTTTTCAGGAGAAGGGTTTTGTTTATTTGCACACACCCATCATCACCGCTTCGGATGCTGAAGGCGCAGGTGAAACTTTCCACGTGACCAACTTCGACCTGCTTAACCCGCCAAAAACCGAGACCGGCGAAATTGATTTTAAACAGGACTTTTTTGGCCGTGCAACCAACCTTACCGTATCTGGCCAATTGGAAGGTGAGCTTGGGGCTATGGCTTTGAGCGATATCTATACATTCGGGCCAACATTCAGGGCGGAAAACTCTAACACAACCCGCCACTTAGCCGAGTTTTGGATGATAGAGCCCGAGATGGCTTTTTACGACCTGACCGACAACATGAACCTGGCAGAAGAACTGCTAAAATATGTGATACGTTATGTGCTGGATAAAAATGCCGAAGACCTTGAGTTTTTAACCCAGCGTTTAACGGAAGAAGAAAAGCAGAAGCCACAGAACGAACGCTCGGAAATGAGTTTGCTTGATAAACTGAAATTCTGCCTTGATAATGATTTTGAGCGCCTTACCTACACCGAGGCTATTGAGATATTAAGGGAATCGACACCCAATAAAAAGAAAAAATTCCAATATCCTGTTGAAGGCTGGGGCACCGACCTGCAATCGGAGCATGAGCGCTATTTGGTGGAGAAGCACTTTAAAAAACCGGTAATATTAACCGATTACCCTAAAGAGATAAAAGCATTCTACATGCGCCAAAATGATGACGGCAAAACCGTTCGCGCGATGGACATCCTGTTCCCCGGCATTGGCGAAATAGTAGGCGGATCGCAGCGTGAAGAGCGTTTGGATAAACTGGAGCAGCGCATGGACGAAATGGGCATACCAAAAGAGGAACTGTGGTGGTATTTAGATACCCGCCGCTTCGGCGCTTGTCAGCACGCCGGTTTTGGTTTGGGCTTTGAGCGTTTGGTGCTGTTTGTTACCGGCATGGGGAACATCAGGGATGTAATACCTTTCCCAAGGTATCCAAAGAACGCGGAGTTTTAACCGCTGATTTTGGTGATTTGAGGATTACGCTGATTAACTTACTCAATTTGTCATGCTGACGAAGGAAGCATCTTCTACCCCATGCATGTCGTCTATCTATTTTAGAAGATTCTTCGCTGTCGCTCAGAATGACAAAAAAATAAAAATGCCAAAAATCAATCTGCTAACCCACATCAATGCTCCCATCCAAAAGGTGTTCGACTTGTCACGTAGCATTGAATTGCACATGGAGTCCACCAAACAAACCGGCGAACAGGCGATTGCCGGGCGTACCTGCGGTTTAATTGAGCTGGGCGAAACGGTTACCTGGCGGGCAAAGCATTTCGGCATCTGGCAAAATCTCACCTCAAAAATCACTGAATTTAATTACCCCACATTATTCGTAGATGAAATGGTAACCGGCGCTTTTAAAAGCTTCCGGCATGAACATCATTTTTCGCAGGTCGATGGCCATACAATAATGAAGGATGTATTTATTTTTGAATCGCCGTTTGGGGTATTGGGGAACTTGGCCAATTGGCTGATCCTGAAAAGATATATGACGAATTTGCTGTCAAAGAGAAATCAGGTAATAAAGGATGCGGCGGAAAATAGCCCATCATAACCTAGTCGCAAATTAATCCACTGATTATCAATCACTGACAAAACAGTGTCACCACTTTCCCCAACCCAATTTCCGAAATTTGAACATATCCCCTCTTCCCGTAGAGACGCAACACTTGCGTCTCCTGTACCCGCAGTGATGCAAACTTAAAGAGTGATCGTTCTTTGACATCATAAAATCAGCGCAACCCTTCAATCACCAAAATCAGCGGTATTCTTTCTGCACTATCAAAAAACTTGCCCTTTCAGCTTTATGAAACGGTATATCCCAACTCCCCTGGTAGGTTATTTTGGCGGGGACAAGCTCTCCATCCACCTTGCTCAGTTCGATATTCATCTGCACATCAAAGTCAATAAACATGTTATGATAACTCAGGTTTACATATCGACCTAAAATTTGAAAGGTGCGAACATCAAAAATAGTGGTGAGTTCTTTTATCACAACATCATTATCCTGCGTGCTATGCTTTTGTACCACCTTAAAGCGGTAAACGGGGATACTGTCCAAATACTTGCCGCGCGCAAACTGGTAATAGTAAAATTGCCGCATATCGGGCGAGAATATTTCGGTTTTGTTGCTGATGAATGGCAACCCGTCAACCCTATGACCAGGGGCGAATATGAGTGTTTTGAGCTTGCTTTTGTAGGATGCATCTTTACCGCCGTCGGTACTTTGAAACGGGTTACCCGAACCGGGGCCCGACTTATAGGCATTGGTAAAAATATAGTCGAACATATTTACCGTGTAAAGTTGATATTTGCCGTTTTTCTTATACACGTTGCCGCTGTCGCTTTTCGCTATGTAGGTTACGGCGTATTTGCCGTTGGTATAGGTATGCCTTAGCTTGCGGTATATCTTGCCGTCTATCTTATTCTTTTTATCGAAAGTGTAAACGTAATTCTCGGCGGTGAAGGAATACTTCTTCATGTCGCGGAAAGCTTGGTAAAAGCCGGTATCGGCCAGTATTGCATCAATAAAATCCTGCGCGTTGAGTTTGTGCGAACGGATGTTTACAACGGAATCAATAACAATGGTGCGGATAGTATCTGGATTGAAACGGGGTTGCTGCTGGGCTTTTGAGATGAAAGCAATGACTGTAAAGAGTAGAAATAAGATCGTTTTTTTGCCCATAGTCGATGGTCCATAGTCCATAGCGAAACTTCTTTTAACTACTATCAAACGAGAATCCATGGACTATGGTCTATGGACTATCGACCTCAATTAATTCCCCAACTGCTTAACAGCCAAATAAGCCATCAAACCTGTACTTAATTGCAAAGCCGATTCCTCTACATCAAATGTTGGTGTATGTACCGACGAGGTAATACCCCTGCTTTCATTACGGGTACCCAAACGGTAGAAACATGAATCAGCTACCTGTGAATAGTAAGCAAAATCTTCTGCTGCCATCCATATATCCAAATCGAGCACGTTTTCTTTGCCCAAATATTCTTCGGCATGGCCGCGTGTTATGGCGGTTAACTTTTCTTCGTTCACCAAAAAAGGATAGCCTTTCATAATGTTAAATTCGCAACTGCCGCCCATGCTTTCGGCAATACCTTCTGCCAGCTTTTTCATTTTGATATGGGCCTCGGCGCGCCACTTTTCATCCATGGTACGGAAGGTGCCTTCCAAATAAACCTCGTTAGGGATAACGTTGGTAGCACCGTTGGCTATCACTTTACCAAACGACAATACCGATGGCGTTTTCGGATCGGCAAAACGGCTTACCACCTGTTGCAAAGCCGTAAGGATATGCGCGGTGATCAACACCGGGTCAATATTTTGTTGCGGTTGGGCAGCATGACCGCCTTTACCACGTACGGTTACATATATTTCATCAGCTGACGCCATGTATTTGCCGGCACGGAAACCTACCTTACCTGCATCTATCAGCGGCATTACATGCTGACCTATTACAGCTTGCGGCTTAGGGTTTTCCAGTACGCCTTCTTTTATCATCAAACTTGCGCCACCCGGCAACTTCTCTTCAGCGGGCTGAAATATTAATTTAACCGTGCCCCCAAACTCGCTGGTGAGGCCGGTTAATATTTTGGCCGTGCCCAATAATGACGATGTATGCGCATCGTGCCCGCAGGCATGCATTACACCAGCGTTTTGCGATCTGTAAGGCACATCATTAGCTTCCAAAATCGGCAGGGCATCCATATCTGCACGAAGCGCCACTACCTGGTCCGATGGTTTTTCTCCTTTTATAAGGGCAACTAAACCATTATCGGCCATACGTTGGTATTGCAATCCTAGCTCATCTAATTTTTTAGCGACAAAAGCAGAAGTTTCCACTTCATGAAACGAGAGTTCAGGATGCGAATGCAGGTGACGACGGTTGGCTACCACATCATTAAATATGCTTCCGGCTAATTCCTGTATTTTCTCTTTTATCATTCTGTATCGAGTTTTGGGAGGTTTATTTTTTCTTCAATTATAAAAAGGCCGGCGAAGTAATCTTTCAGATCTTCCATCATCTTTTCAGCCTCAAGCCGCGACCGGAAATCGCCTACGTGAACTTTAAAATTTGGTTCGCGGTAGGTAAGATAGGTCGGCACAGCTGGGTATTTATCCTGGAACTTGGCTTGCGCCGCATAAGCGCCCTTACGATCGGAGCCGTTGTATATCTGCACCCGGAAACCATCGGATGATGCCGTGTTGCCATTACCGGTTTTACCGCCAACCAGGTAATTACCTATCAGCGAGTCGACTTTTGGGTTTTTATCCACCTCAACTTTTCCGCGTGTTTGCGCCGATAGCAGCGAAGGCAGAGATATCAAACCAAGAAAAACAGCGCACCTTATTGTTACTGCAAAAATAGCTTTACAAAAAGGCACGTTGCTTTTCATATTTGTAAAATTATGCCTGGCCCTGGCCATGGCAGTTTTTAAACTTTTTACCGCTTCCGCATGGGCAAGGATCGTTCCTGCCTATTTTTTGCTCAACCCTAACCGGGCTTGGCTTTTGCATTTCGCGTGTATCATCAAGCATTGGTATGCCGCTGGCCTGAACCGTTTCCGGTTTCGAGGTGCGGATGTTCTTCAAATCGGTGCGTGGCAACGGCCTGGCCTCACGAATTTCATCGGCCTGCTGCTGCACTGCTATACCACCCCTGAACAGGAAGCTCACCATTTCTTTATTTACCGCTGCCAGCATATTCCTGAACAACTCAAATGCTTCGAACTTATAAACCAATAACGGGTCCTTTTGTTCGTAAACCGCGTTTTGTACCGATTGTTTCAGCTCGTCCATTTCGCGCAGGTGCTCTTTCCACGAATCATCTATCTCGGTAAGCGTTACGTTCTTTTCGAACGACTTAAACACTTCCAAACCTTTATTCTGGATAGCTTTTTTAAGCGGAACGGCTATTTGCATACCATGTACGCCATCGGTAAACGGCACTACAATGCTTTCTACATATTCGCCGCGGGTATCGTATACATCCTTCAAAACAGGGTATGCCTGTGCAGCAATAGCTTCCGATTTATGTTTGTAGAAGGCCATCACCTCAGCAAAAATAGCATCGGTGATCTGGTTGGCATTCATCGAGCCGAAATCCGCTTCGCTTAACTGTACATCAACCGTAAACAAACGGATCATTTCCAGCTGGAAGCCTTCGTAATTGTTTTGCTCTTTGTATTCAACAACAATATCCTCAACCACATCAAAAATAGTATTGCTCAGATCAACGTCAAGGCGTTCGCCGAACAGGGCGTTTTTACGTTTGGTGTAGATAACGGTACGCTGCGAGTTCATAACATCGTCATACTCCAGCAAACGCTTACGGATACCAAAGTTATTTTCTTCTACTTTCTTCTGCGCGCGCTCGATCGATTTCGATATCATGGAGTGCTGTATCACTTCACCTTCCTCAATACCCATTTTCACCATCATGTTCGATATACGCTCAGAACCGAAAATACGCATCAGGTTATCTTCCAGCGATACGAAGAACTGTGACGAACCCGGGTCACCCTGCCTGCCTGCACGACCACGCAACTGCCTGTCCACACGGCGCGACTCATGCCTTTCGGTACCTACAATGGCTAAACCACCCGCATCTTTAACACCTGGGCCTAATTTTATATCCGTACCACGACCAGCCATGTTGGTAGCTATAGTAACAGTGCCTGTTTTACCGGCTTCAGCCACAATGTCGGCCTCTTTCTGGTGCATTTTGGCGTTCAGTACGTTATGTTTGATGCCGCGCAGCTTAAGCATACGGCTCAATAATTCTGATATATCAACCGAAGTTGTACCCACCAATACCGGGCGACCGGCCTGTGTTAGTTTCACTATCTCGTCGGCCACTGCATTATACTTTTCGCGTACAGTACGGTAAACCAGGTCCTGCATATCCGAACGGCTGGTTGGCGTGTTGGTTGGTATCTCAACCACATCCAGTTTGTATATGGTCCAAAACTCACCGGCTTCGGTAACGGCAGTACCCGTCATACCGCAAAGCTTGTGGTACATACGGAAGTAGTTTTGCAGGGTGATGGTAGCGAATGTTTGGGTCGCATCTTCCACCTTAACATTCTCCTTAGCCTCGATAGCCTGGTGCAAACCATCAGAATAACGGCGGCCATCCAATACACGGCCTGTTTGCTCGTCAACTATTTTTACCTTGCCTTCATCAAGAATGTATTCGGTATCTTTTTCAAAAAGTGTGTAGGCCTTTAATAACTGGTTAACCGAGTGGATACGTTCCGACTTAATAGAGAAATCGCGCATCAATTCGTCTTTCCTGCTCACTTTTTCTTCAGCAGGCATATCGCCTTTTTCAATTTCGGCAATTTCTGTACCCACATCAGGCATTACAAAGAAGTGCGGGTCTTCGCCTGCTGATGTAATTAGCTCAATACCTTTTTCAGCCAGCTCAACCTGGTTATTTTTTTCGTCGATAACAAAATACAGTTCAGCATCAACCTTAGGCATTTCTTTGCTCTGGTCCTGCATGTAATTATTCTCGGTTTTTAACAGGGTTTGCCTGTTAGCACCTTCACTCAAAAATTTTATCAGCGCCTTGCTTTTTGGCAGGCCCCTGTAAGCACGTAGTAAGGCAAGTCCGCCTTCTTCAGGCCCTGTTTTACCTTCGGCTATCAATTTTCTTGCTTCAGTTAAAGCGCTGTTTACATAAGCTTTTTGCGCGTTAACCAAACGCTCAATGCGTGGTTTCAACTCATAAAACTCGTGCTCATCGCCACGTGGGATCGGGCCCGATATAATTAACGGTGTACGCGCATCATCTATCAACACCGAGTCAACCTCATCCACCATGGCATAATGCAATTTGCGTTGTACCAGTTCTTCAGGGCTGCGTGTCATATTGTCACGCAGGTAGTCAAAACCAAATTCGTTGTTGGTACCAAAGGTGATATCGCTCAAATAAGCCTTGCGGCGCTCTTCCGAGTTTGGCTCGTGCTTATCAATACAATCAACAGATAAGCCGTGGAACTCGTACAACGGCCCCATCCACTCGCTATCGCGGCGGGCCAGGTAATCATTCACAGTTACAATGTGTACACCCTGACCGGCAAGCGCATTCAAATATGCGGGCAGCGTGGCTACCAGCGTTTTACCTTCACCTGTTGCCATTTCGGCAATTTTACCCTGGTGCAATACAACACCGCCTATCAGCTGCACATCGTAGTGTACCATATCCCAGGTCACCTCATTATCGGCAGCTATCCAGGTATTATGGTGGATGGCTTTATCGCCCTTTATTACTACGTTACCTTTGCGGGCAGCCAGTTCACGGTCAAAATCGGTGGCAGTAACCTCAATGGTCTTATTTTCTTTAAAACGGCGGGCAGTTTCTTTTACTACCGCGAAACCTTCAGGAAGGATATTCATTAATATATCTTCCAGCTCCTTATTGCGGTCTTTCTCGAGTTTGTCTAACTGTGTGTACAGTTCAACCTTCTCGTTCACATCCATATCCAACTCATTTTCAGTGCGGTCTTTTATCGCCTGTATTTCGCTGTCTATACCGGCAAGGCCGGTTGCAATGGTCTCTTTAAATTCTATGGTTTTGGCCCGGAGCTCATCATTACTTATATCGCCGAGTTTGGCAAATTCAGCCTTAA
>Ga0207019_1066_pt1 | contig 25136 bp, 25 predicted proteins | sample Alteio_BWMinCont_50_FD_153483 | JGI IMG/M metagenome (GOLD analysis project Ga0207019, IMG submission 153483) | Enriched cells from forest soil in Barre Woods Harvard Forest LTER site, Petersham, Massachusetts, United States -... | ecosystem: Environmental > Terrestrial > Soil > Temperate forest >...
AACAACTTATCTATTTCTTAATGTAAAAAAGGTATTCAGCTGTGTATGGCTGCTCTAATAGCTGGCCTTTATGCTGCCTGTCGGCTGTGGCCGGGGCTTTACCGCCCCTTGTATTGATCCTTTGGATAAAAACAACCGGGGTAAGTTTACCGGTTCCGCCTGGCGTTATCCCTTTCAGCAATAACCATGGGATAGCAAGACTATCGGGCGAGTTGGCCTGTTGCAATTTGACGCCGCTAATTGTTGAACCATCAGTATCTTCCCATGTGGGGTTTTTTGCAGGATTGAAATAATGTTTTCCAATTAATTTGCGGTAATTAACAGCAGCATATAAGTTAGCACGAGGTTCTAAAAATGTCCATACATAATGGGAAGTATCCCCGGGATCCTGCGTACAAATATACACCTGCACACCTTTAGCATAGGCATGCATGATCAGCCCGCAATCTTCAGAAACTTTTATAGACGTCGGGATTTCCTGCGTTTGTGCAAAGCCCGACAGGGTGCAAATCACCAGCAATAGGGACAAAATAGTGCGGATCATGTTTTTTAAATTGATGACACGAAAATATAAAAAAACAGCCATTATTACCCGGTAAATTTCCGTTGTACTGCTTTACCTTTTCGCCTAAAAGATCAAAAAAGATCTTGTTGCATTGCTTTTTCGAAAATATGGATGCAGTACTTTGAGTGTTCGACACGTGGAAAAATTGCGGTTACCTGTTGCGCTACGTTAACTCACCCGGTCTTTGCTTCGCTCGACCACCCTCTCTGCGGCAAGCCGCAAAGAGGGTCAAAATATCTATTTTTAATGTTTCGAACACTCAAGACACAGAACCCTTCTATTTATAAAGAAGATAACGGGTTAACCGGTAACACGGATATACAACAACAGGCGCCGCCAGTATATCGATGGTGTAATGGATATGCTGTACAAGCAGTGAACAAGCAACGGCAAAAGCTGCAATAAGCGCTATTATTTTATCTGTTCTTTTTTCAAGGCATAAATAGATCATCACCATGGTGGCCGTGTGGCCCGAAAAGAACAGGTCTTTTGTAATAACGGTGTTCCCGGAAAAAAAGCTGTTAATGGGGTCGATCAACGGCACCAGGCCCGGAGGCGGATCGAGCGCGACCAGGCTGAGGGTAACGAAACGGACGATATAAACAAATATCATCGTCCAGCACCAGGTGATATAAATAGAAGGATCTTTGACGGCCCTGATGAGTATCAATAAAGCCATCGCCCCGATCGATCCAAAAATGAAGGCGGATACATCGTGCGGGGGTATGCGTGCCAGCAGACAGTCGTTTAACACGGCCCCTTTCCTTTTTTGAATATGTGCGAAAAAGAACGGCAGGCTATAAATGATGGCAGCTATGATCACAGTGCCAATGATCATTTGATAGCGTTTGCGACGTGAATTCCAGATCACCGCCCAGTTATGTTTTAGTGAAGGTGATGGCATATTTAGGACACAGTTTTAATTTGGTGTTGGTAAAAGTAATAATTGAAAGAGTATTGGGAAGCCTTTGTGTGAATATTCATGTTGGTGACAACACCAACATGGGCGAAGCTTTTGTGTAAATATACATGTTGGTGGCAACACCAATATGGGCGAAACATGGGCGAAAGTAAATATACATGTTGGTGACAACACCAACATGGACGAGGGTAAGGAAACACTCACAACATGAGTGTTTCCTTTTTTTACCCCTTTACGATCTAATAAACAAATCGTTAGCGGGTAATGGAAAATGGTTCAAAATCTATCAACTAAATTTTATACCAATTTTAAATTTCTTCTATTTTGTGCCTCAAATTAACTCTGGCGCACTTTTTCCGAGTTCGATCTTTATGATATAACTGCCTTGTTTATGCTTGCACGAATGCGGCATTCTGGCGCTCCATCGCTTTTACGGGGCCATTGCGCCAGCTTTCGGCCATTGACGCCGACATCGGTTCGGGAAAGATCTCATCTTCTCCCCGTTCCACGCCGTCAAAAATAGCCGCTGCAGCCGATTCGCGCGAAGCCTTTGGAATATCAAATCCGCGGTTCATATCGGTATCAACAGGTCCTGTTAAAACGGCATGCACATTTACACCTTTCCCGGTCATATAAGCGCGTAGGGATTGGGTCATTGAGAACAAAGCTGCCTTTGAGAGAGAGTAAGAAGCAATTGGCGGTAAAGGGGCCAGGGACACTATAGATAATATGTTGACAATGGCCCCGCCTGAGCCGATAAGCAAAGGCAAAAATGCCTGCGTCAGGTCATAGGTCCCGAAAAGGTTAACGTCCAAATGTCTCGTAATGGATCCCCGGTCGTTGAGATCGTCAAACGATGCGATACCTGCATTATTGATCAGTATATCGAGTGAAGCAATTTTTTGAACAGCTTCCCGGATCTGCTCCCTGTTAGTAATATCCAGGGTTAAGGGTATAACCCGTGCGTCGGGATGCTTTAGTGGAACCCGCGTTCCTGCATATATTCGTTTCGCGCCCCTGTTTAAGGCTTCTGTTACCAGTGCCTCGCCAATACCACGGTTTGCTCCGGTGATCAATATCGTTTTATTTGCAATGTTCATGACTTAATGATTTATTTAGTTAATTCTTCTTTCGTTGTCGGGTTTCCTTTTCCTGTGGTTATCAGGTTCCTCAAGCTGTTATTGATATAGCCGCTCCAGGCATTGGAACAGTCTTTATAACACTCACCTTGCGGCACTAAACCTATGTGCGTAAAACGCACCTCTGTCTGCTCTCCTTTTTTAGTGATATCAAAAACGACCCGAGTACCGGTCCATTCGCTTTCGTCTTCAATAAAAGTGAGCTTGCTTTCTGTGATCAGCCAAACAATTTTGACGTACGGCACCACTTCGACGAGCTTTTGTTTACTATAGTGTACATTCCAGAACAGCACCGAAAACTCGTCGTTCAGCTTTTCAGTACCGCCTTCCGCACCTTCCGTCCACCAGCCGTGAACGTTGTTGATCGCTTCAAAAGCTTCTTTTGGGGTCTGATCAACCACGAAGCTAGTTGTAAAATCCGGCTTATTCATGCTGTCCCCCCTTCAACGTTTCCGCACTTTCGATAGCCGGAATATATGGGTTAGGGCTGCCCTTACCGGTTTCGATCAAGCTTTTCAGGCTGCCGGCAATATAGTTACGCCAGGCATCAGAGCATATCAGGTAACATTCATAAGCAGGCACTAAACCTACGTGGGTAAAAGTTAATTGCGTTTTGCCATCCTTTTGAGAGATATCAAAAGTAATTTTGGTACCTACCCACTCGGCTTTGTCTTTAGTGAAATTAAAATGATTCTCTAAAACCAGCCAAACGACTTTCTTGTCAGGAATAAATTCGACAATTTTCATTTTGCAGCGGTGCACATCTTTATAGTGATAATTGAACTCCGCGTTCAATTTGTTGGTCGGGCCGTCTATTTGTTCCGACCACCAACCCCTGACGTTGTTGATCGCTTCAAATACTTGCGCCGGGCTCTGGTCGACCCGGAACGTAATGGTGTAATCTTGCTTTTGCATAGTTTTTAGATTTGATAAGTTAACTATCGTAGTGAGACAAATTATTAAAAGTTTCATACTATCATTCCCGCCGTTAAGTTGACGATCGTACCGGTCATCGCGCTCCCTTCGTCCGAAGCCACAAACACAGCTGCGCTGGTAAGTTCAGCCAGGGATGTCAGGCGCCCGCGATGGGTCATGCCTTCCATAATGCCGTGGAATTGTTCAAATGTTATCCCGTGTGATCTTCCTTGTATTTCCCATACCTCATCGATCAATGGCGTTTCGGGAATACCCGTCGTCTGCAAACATACTACTCTAACCCCCTGAGGTCCACATTCTACAGAGAGTGACCGGCAAAGTGCTTCTAATGCCGACCAGGCGGGCACCATCCCACCAACGAAAGGCGGGCTGATCCGGCTGGCATTTGGCGTATGCATAAGTATTACACCATTCCCTTGCTTACTCATTACACAGGCCGCAGCCTTCGCCGTTATAAAATGAGACCGCGTATAAATGCTGACAGGAAGAAAAAAAGCATCGGTAGCAAGCTCCGTAAGTGGTATACCTTGAATACCTTTCTGCGGTATACCTATTGTGTTGAAAGAAATATCGATCCTGCCGGCTTGCTTTAACAGCATTTCCATGTGAGCATTTACCGCCGCCTCGTCCAATGCGTCGAGTTGAGTTGCGGTAACAACACCTCCGAGATCCCGAATTTCATTGGCTATGGCATCACGCTTCGAAGCGGTGCGCCCAGTTAAAAAAACTTTCGCCCCTTCCCGGGCAAAGGCCTTCGCGATAGCCCCTCCTATCGCGCCGTCTCCATAAACAACGGCAACTTTACTTTCTAATCGTTTCATATTGTCAAAAGTATTGTCTAAAATTGTTTTTCAGGGGGTGGTAAATAGACTTTATAGTGGGTTGATTTGGACATCCGTTATCATTACCTTTGATAAAATTAAACCAGATGAAACATCTCTCGATCATATTCCCGGGTGAACAAAGTAATTTCAGTACGGTGGCCTGTATAGCAGGCACCTTTGAAATAATTGCGGCCGCTAATAGTTACCGCCGCAAAACCGGTAAAAAAGACCTGTTTACGGCTCAACTGGTGGGGGTTGGAGAAAAAAAAGAAATGTACGGTGGCATGTTTACAGTAACCCCCCAGGCCGATATTTCGGCAGTAGCAAAAACCGATCTTGTTGTAATTCCTTCATCAGTTCCGTTTTATCAAAAAGCCGGAGAGGAAAATACAGCGCTGATCGATTGGATCAAAAAACAATACAAGGGCGGTGCAGAAGTGGCCAGCATCTGTTCCGGGGCATTTATGCTGGCCTCCTCTGGCTTATTGGATGGCCGGAACTGTTCCACCCATTGGGCCCATGCTGATGCTTTCAGGCAGCAGTTCCCGAAGGTAAATTTAAAAGAGGACCAGCTGATAACCGACGAAAAAGGCATTTACACAAACGGCGGGGCTTATTCCTTCCTGAACCTGATGATCTTTCTGGTGGAGAAATATTACGATAGACAAACAGCTATCTATTGCTCCAAAATTTTCCAGATCGAGCTGGATAGGAACCGCCAGTCTGCATTTGCCATTTTCACCGGGCAAAAACTCCATGGGGATGCAATGGTAGAGCAGGCACAGGTTTACATTGAAAGCCAGTTAAACGAAAAAATATCAGTGGAAGAGTTGTCGGCTAAGTTTTCCATCGGCAGGCGGAATTTTGACAGGAGGTTTATTAAAGCAACCGGCAATACCCCTATTGAATATGCGCAAAGGGTAAAAATCGAATCTGCAAAAAAAGCATTGGAGACCAGCCGCAAAACCGTTAACGAAGTAATGTATGAGGTGGGCTATTCAGATGTAAAGGCGTTCCGCGAGGTGTTTCGCAAAATCACCGGTATCTCGCCTTTGGAGTACAGAAGCAAATACAATAAGGACTCCGTTCAATAAAGTACATTAAGATGCGAATTCCAGATCACCGCCCAGTTATTTTTTAGTGAAGGGGATGGCAGATTTAGGGCACAGTGCTAATCGGTGTTAGCAAAAGTAATAATTGAAAAAGTATTCGGAAGTCTTTTTGTGAATATACATGTTGGTGACAACACCAACACGGGCGAAGAGAAAAGTAAGTCAATCCTTTCCACAGATCAAAGGGCAAAAATTTTGTACCGTATTTGTACCGGTTTTGCGTTAAGTTCAACAAAAAACTGTGTAAAACTGATGATACAACGGTCGTCGTTTCAAGATATGGCAGGCCCTCAAAAGTACCTTTATGCAAAGAAAAAACCGTTTCTTTGTCTAAGAAACAGCTTTTTTTCTAAGTGATCCCAATAGGATTCGAACCTATGACCTACAGATTAGAAATCTGTTGCTCTATCCAGCTGAGCTATGGGACCCGCAATTTTTTGCTGTGCAAAGATGCAAAAATCTGCTAAAAAAGTCAATTTTAATGCTGCTAAAACTTTTGCTATTTTTAAGCATGAAAAAAATAAAGAAAGCGCTCTTATGGCTTACGAGCATTTGCGTGGTGTTATATGTGGGTATTTGCTGCTTTTTTTATTTTTACCAGGAGCATTTGTTGTTCCCAGGTACAAAGGTTGACGCGGGTTATCATTACAATTTCCCGTTGCCTTATAGGCAATACGCCATAAAAACGCCCGATGGCAATACTATTGACGGCTATTTATTTAAAGCCAATAACCCTAAAGGCCTTATATTTATTTTACATGGCAACGGCGGCAACGTTGAACGCTGGAACCATGCAATACCCAAATATGTTGCCCTGGGGTACGACGCTTTTACTTTTGATTACCCGGGATATGGAAAAAGCACAGGGCATTTAACATCGCTCGATCAATTTTTTACCTCGGTAAAAACAGCTTATGACACGCTGAAACATTACTATCCCGAAGATCATATTGTTATTATGGGTCATTCCATGGGCACCGGGCCCGCTGCATGGCTGGCTTCAAATAATCATCCCGAAAAATTAATATTGCTGGCCCCGTATTACAGCCTTGGCGATATGGCGCTTAGGAGGTACCCTTTTTTGCCCGTATTTATACTAAAATACCCGGTGAACACTTACCAGTACATACCGCATGTAAGCGCCCCTGTAACCATTTTCCACGGCGACAGGGATGAAGTGGTATATTATGGGTCATCGTTAAAATTAAAGCCCTATTTAAAGCGTGCAGATACGCTTATTACCCTTAAAGGGCAAGGACATGAAAATTTTGATAATAACGCGGTTTATATGGATGATATGAGCAGGATATTGCATTGATAGTATTATGGCCTGTCCCGCCCTATAAATCTGCCTTTGCCCAGCAGGAAGTCAATTGCCTTTATTATGTTCCTGCTTATGCTTTCTTCCGTTTTTAAGCGGGAAATATATCGCACTATTTCCAATTGCATTGAGGGTGTTAGTTTGTCGAAAATGGCTTTAGCCTTTTTATTCCGTTTTAATGCGGCTATAAATTCAGGATGATGCTCTATAACCCGTATTTCAGGGTCAAATTCTATTTCAATATTTATCGTTTCCCCTACCCTTTTCGGTGAATTTTTAAGCATTGATGTATTTATATACAATCGCCATATGCCTTTTAGTTTCACCAATCTTTGTAAAAACGGGTCGCCGTTAACAAAGCCTTTGACGGGTATGGGGCCTTTATCTTTTTTTGCCTGCGTAATAATTCCAGTTAGTACTTCATCAGGCAAAAGCACGTAGGGGTTTATGCCTATTATTCGTATTTGGGCATTGAAGTGCTGCATCGTAAGGATTATCTACTTATTCGTTTTCTTCCCCTCTCCTAACCATAATAAGCTATTGATGATGAGTTTATCCTCAATTATATTATTATCCAGTGTGTGCGAAAGGTCTTTATTGGTGTGATGTTCGTAGTCAATATCGTTATGGCCCATGTTCATGTATATCATTTTGTAGTTTTTGTTGGTCCATACTACGGGATAATAGCCGCTGTGCCAAATTTCTTCGGGTTTGGGGCCGGTTCCCAACGGGAAGCTTGTTGAATCTATCGACAGCAGTATCCTGATGTCGGGATTTTGGCGCAGGTCCTTTTCCCAGCGGTACCATTCGTTGGGCTGAGTTTTCCATAGTGTTGGCAGGCCATGCATGGCGGGATGCTGCTTGTCCTCAACCCGTAAAATGGCCGATGATGGCCGCCAAATATTACTTACGTATTGCCCCGAGCCCAAAAATGTGTTGTGGTACCAGTCCCAGTTGGCCGGCACATCTGATGGCGTAAGCGCAAATGCCGAGAAGTGGAAGCCCATCCAGCCACCGCCATTCTCCATATATTTTTGGAAGGCCGCACGCTGAGCCGGATCTTCGGGCCGGGTATCTAAAAACAGCACTACCTGGTATTTTTTTAAAAACTCCTCGTTCAGGTTATTCCAGTTCGAGGTAGAATCATAGGCGAAATTATATTCCTTCGCTATTTTAGGGAACCATTTATTGGCCTCGTGTACAAAGCTGATGTGCGCCTGGTCGTTTTTACCGGTGTAAAAAGCGATGACATGGAACTTGGGGTTGGTTTGCGCGTTGATTGCGGTGAAAGCGAATAACAAGCACAGGGCAGCGATAGCACTTTTTATAGCTGTAGACATGATAGTTGGTTTTTGTGGTGGATAAATATATAAAAAAATGATCCGATTTTTAATGCATACCGTATAAGCAACGAGGAAATGCAACCGGCGACAACTCGCCCCGACTACGCTTCGCTGGTCGGCCCTCTCTCTCGCTGCGCGGAAAGAGGGCAAAAAACTATATGGTTTTTAAAACCGATAAATATTTGCGGGCAATTTCATATTATTGCATAAATTTTAACACTTCGGCCTATCGCACCCAATAATTTACTTACACTGCTAATAAATCGGTTTTGCAGCATAGTTTATTGATCGCATCAATTTTTATGCAACAATTTCATAGTTTTATTTGTATGTACAAGTTTATATTTATTTTAGCCTGAATTTTTAATATTTAAAAACGCAAAGTGTTCTTTTTACAATAAGTAAATCATACTTTTAACCGATTTTTTTTAAAACATATTTTATGATCATAATTGCTGACGGTGGCTCAACTAAAACAAATTGGTGTTTAGTTACCGGGGAGGGTAAAAAAGTTTATTTCAATACCGAGGGTTATAACCCGTATTTTTCAAATGAGGAGTATATCATCCAGTCGCTAAGGGAAAGTTTACCTACCGACCTGGATAAGGATGCAATAACTGAAGTGAATTATTACGGCGCGGGATGTTCGACCCCTGATAAGCGCCAAATTGTTGAGAATGCCATGCAGGCCGTTTTCACCAAATCAAAAATAAACGTAGGGCACGATCTGATGGCCGCTGCAAGGGCCTTGTTGGGTACTACCGAAGGCTTTGCTGCCATATTAGGTACAGGCACAAACACCTGCCTTTATGATGGAAAAGATATTACACAAAACATTGACTCAGGCGCCTATATTTTAGGAGATGAAGGGAGCGGTTGTTACATAGGAAAAAAGTTGCTGACCGACTATATACGCGGCTACATGCCCGAAGCCGTGCGCCAGAATTTTTGGGATACCTTTAAACTTACGCCCGATGATATAAACGACCGCGTTTATACCCAGCCGCGCGCTAATCGCTTTTGCGCCAGCTTTAGCAAATTTGTGTATGATAATATTGTGAACATTGAATATTCGCGCAATATTGTTCGTACATCATTCGAAGATTTTTTCCGCAACCTGGTAACACATTATCCTGATTATCAGAAATACACATTTAACTGTATAGGTTCTGTTGGTTACAACTTCCGCAATGTACTGGAAGAAGTGGCTACCGAAAATGGCATGACAGTGGGCCGCATTATACGCTCGCCTATAGATGATCTGGTGAAGTATCATTTGGAGCTTGCACCTACGCAATTGTAGAGATCAGAGGTTAGTTAATTAGAGATTAGTTAACTGCTGTTATAGAGATTAGAGGTTAGTTAATTAGAGATTAGTTAACTGCAAACAAAAAGAGCGATGATTTGGTCATCGCTCTTTTTGTTTTTTTACTATTTTGTCGATTTGAGTTTATTTTCAACTAATCTCTAATCTCCAGTCTCTAATTAACTAATCCCTAACTCCCCAATTCATTCTGGAATATCTTGGCATACTTGCGCCTGTCGAATTTGTACAGCTTGGCGGCGCGGTATGATACGCCTTTTTGCTTTTCGGCCAATTCCTTTAGAAAGCCGTAGCTCAGCATTTTTTTGCGAAAGTTACGCTTGTCAAGCTTTTTGTTTAAAACAGCTTCATACAATAATTGTAATTGCGTTAGCGTGAATTTTTCGGGCAGCAGGTCAAATGCTATAGGCTCGTAGTTAAGCTTGGTGCGTATTTTTTTATAGGCACGCTTAAATATCTCGGTGTGGTCAAACGCCAGTGTAGGCAGGTCGCTTACCGGGTGCCAGAACGCTTTACGGGCGAAATGGGTAACTGGCTCCAGTTCCTTTTGCCCATTGATGCGTATCAGTGCAAAATAACCTACGGTTATTACCCTGCCCTGCGGGTGGCGGTCAACATCGCCAAAAGTGTGGAACTGGCGGATAGATACATCGCGCAGACCGGTGAGTTCATATAAAATGCGTTCGGCCGCATGGTCAACGCTTTCATCCTGCCCTACTATGTAGCCGGGTAATGCCAGCCAGTCCATAAACGGTTCTTCGTTGCGTTCAATAAGCAATACTTTGAGCTCGCCGGCCTCAAAACCGAAGATGACGCAATCAATAGAGAATACAGAGTCAAAGTGTGGTAATTTTAATTCCAAAGGCTATAATTATTAAAAAAATAAATATATGTGGATATTTGTTAATCCAAAAATAAAATAAAATTTAATGTGTAATTTATACACACTATCTTCGTGGCAAATAATTGTGTTGCAAAGATGCATAAAATTTCAAAGATCGCGGTTCTGACCTCAGGTGGCGATGCCCCCGGCATGAACCCTTGTATAAGGGCCGTGGTACGTACTGCTATATATAATAACTTAAACGTTGTTGGTGTAAGACAAGGCTATAAAGGGCTAATTGAAAACGACATGTACGATATGGACCGCCGTTCGGTAAGTAATATACTGAATTTGGGCGGCACCATACTAAAAACCGCCCGTTGCCTTGAGTTCCGTACCGATGAGGGAATGGAAACTGCTTACCAAAATTTAAAAGCACAGAACATTGACGCATTAGTTGTAATAGGCGGCGACGGTACTTTTACCGGTGCATTGCGTTTCTCGAAAAAATACACAGATATAGCCATTATGGGTATACCGGGAACGATCGATAATGATCTTTATGGATCGACCTATACGCTTGGGTTCGATACCGCTACTAATACCGTTATTGAGGCTATTGATAAGATACGCGATACCGCTGACGCGCATGACCGCCTGTTCTTCATCGAAGTTATGGGCCGCGATTCGGGGGCCATAGCGCTACGTGCGGGCATATCATGCGGAGCTGAGGCTATTTTATTGCCAGAAAAAGAAACGGCGCTTGACGACCTTATAGAGAGTTTGAAATCGGGGCAGTCTAACAAAAAATCATCGAGCATAGTTATTGTTGCCGAAGGCGATAAGCATGGTGGTGTTTATGATATTGCCAAAGTGGTTGAAAAGGAAGTAAAGAACTACGATATAAAAGTTACCATTTTAGGCCACCTGCAGCGTGGTGGCAGCCCGTCGAGTTTTGACAGGATATTGGGCAGCCGCCTGGGTTATGCAGCGGTTAACGCTTTAATTGCCGGCGAAACACAAATGATGGTAGGTTTGCGTGCCAACAGCATTGTATCGACCACATTGGATGAGGCTTTGAACAGCCATGAATTTAAATTGGAGGAGGATCTGATGCAGATGGCGCATATTTTATCAATATAAACCGAATTAATGATCGCAGTTGTATATAGTGGATCAAACTATGCCGATTGGCGGCTGGCAGATAAAGGGCGCACTGTTGCCAGCTTTAAAACCAGCGCTATCAACCCCTATTTCAACGATGAGAAGCAGATACTGCAAATACTGAATAAAAACATCAACCTTATACACCACGCCGAAGAGATAAAACGTATTTACTTTTTTGGCGCCGGCGCCTCGACCGACGAGTTGAAGCAGGTTATATACAACGCCTTTTCTACCTTTTTTAAATTCGGTAAAGTAAGTGTAGACCATGATATACAGGCCGCGGCTATCGCCTGCTGTAAAAATTCGCCGGGGATCGTGAGTATCTGCGGCAGCGGGTCGAACGCGGCGTGGTACGATGGCAAAAAAGTAAAACCCAATAATTATGGTTTAGGCTATGTGCTTGCCGATGAAGGATCAGGCAACTGGCTGGGGAGGCAACTCATCAGCAGTTACATGAGCGAGACGCTGCCCGAGAACCTGCGCAAGAAATTCGCACACCGTTATAACGTAGACCGCACCATATTGCTGGAGAAAGTTTACAGGCAAAAACAACCTGCCTTATTCCTGAGCTCTTTCAATGATTTTTACATTGAGAACCGGGAAGATAATTATCTGCAAAATGTAATAAAAAAAGGTTTTAGCAAGCTAATAAACACATATTTATTACCTTTATACAAGCAACATCCGGGGGCCACAGTTAACTTTGCAGGTTCTGTAGCAGCAACCTTCCAGGACCACCTTATTGAGGTAGCTAATGATTCAAAACTGACCATAGGAACAATTATAAAAGAACCCATCAACAATTTATTAACGTATTATTGTAACAAAAATTAAAAAAAATGAAAATAGGAATTAACGGTTTTGGCCGTATCGGTCGTTTAGCTTTCAGGGCTGCAATGGAAAGGCCTGACATTGAAGTTGTAGGTATTAATGACCTTGTTGAGCCTGATTATATGGCTTATATGTTAAAATACGATTCAACTCATGGTCAATTCAAAGGCACAATTGCTGTTGAAGGCGGCCATTTAGTGGTAAACGGTAAAACCATACGCGTTACTGCCGAAAAAGACCCTGCAAACCTTAAATGGAATGAAGTAGGTGCCGAAGTTGTAATTGAGTCAACCGGTTTATTCTTAACACAGGAAACTGCACAAAAACATATTGACGCGGGCGCTAAAAAAGTTGTAATGAGCGCACCTGCAAAGGATGATACCCCTACTTTTGTAATGGGTGTTAACCATTGGGAGTTGAAAGCTGACCAGAATATTGTTTCGAACGCTTCATGTACTACCAACTGCCTTGCCCCTATCGCTAAAGTATTGAACGATAAATTCGGTATTGAAGAAGGCTTAATGAGTACTATACACGCGGTTACAGCTACTCAAAAAACAGTTGACGGCCCATCGGCTAAAGACTGGAGAGGTGGCCGTGGCGCTTACCAAAATATTATCCCTTCATCAACCGGTGCTGCTAAAGCTGTTGGTTTAGTCCTTCCTGAACTTAAAGGTAAATTAACCGGCATGTCGTTCCGTGTTCCGGTTGCCGACGTATCAGTAGTTGACCTAACCGTTCGCCTTAAAACTCCTGCTACTTATGAAGCAGTTAAAGCTGCTATGAAAGAAGCATCAGAAGGTTCAATGAAAGGCATTTTAGGCTACACTGAAGACGAAGTTGTATCAGAAGATTTTAAAGGCGATGCACGCACATCAATATTTGATGCTAAAGCAGGTATCGCGCTGAATGATAACTTTGTGAAAGTGGTATCATGGTACGATAACGAATGGGGTTATTCAAACAAACTGATAGACCTGGTACAGGAAATTGGTAAGTTATAATCTTAATTCGATAAATATTTAGAAGCCGCCCGTTTTACAACGGGCGGCTTTTTGTATCATACCGGCAATATTTTTCGTTATCTATAAAACATCACTACGCTATGATACTATTTGCATACGCCGGAAATATGGACGTTGATAAGTTCTCAAAGTCGGTTCCATCAGCTAAAAAAATAGGGATAGGTAAATTGCCGGGCTACCAATTTATATTCAATACAACTGCCGATGATGAATCGTCGAAAGCCAACGTCGTACCATCATTTGAACCTGACGCTGAGGTTTGGGGAGTTTTGATAAATATTGCCGATAATGAAAAGGATAACTTCTTCAACCCAGATCCGAATACAAACGACCTTATGCTGGAAACAGTGAATGTAGTTGATGCAGATGGCAATGTTTATCCTGCTGAAGTATTCACCGCCAAGCCACATGCCATTAATGCATACCTTTTGCCGTACGATTGGTATCAGCAAAAAATATTAAAACTGGCTAAAGAGGCCGGTTTGCCTGAGGGCCACATCACCCAAATTTCGCTGATGGCAAGCAAGGCTGATCCTGATGAGCAGCGCGCAGCGAGGCGAAGGAAGAAGGCCGGATTGTGATAGTTGTCTGTGGGGACAAAGACAACGGGGACAGGGTCATGCTGAGCTTGTCGAAGCATAAGCGTAGAGGCCTTTGCCCGCATACTTCGAGAGCCTCAGTATGACACCCTTTTTTATCTTCCGAACATCTATGGTAAAGATACAGACAACGGGGATGAGAGATGTCCCTTCGCTTTATTAACACACCCCTGCAGCCGCACTTTCCTGCGCGCCCCCCCTCAAGAGGGGAACTCTTTTGGCTATACAAATCTATTCCGTCTTTAAACTTTTTACCGGGTTTGTTAACGCCGCCTTTATGCTGATAAATGACACGGTTACAAAAGCGATAATGGATACCACCAGGAATGGTATAATAAACAGGAATACGCCTATATTGATGCGGAAAGCGTAAGACTCCAGCCATTTCTCAATAGCATACCAGGCCAGCGGTATGGATACCGCAAAAGCGATGACAATGAGCCATGCGAAATCCTTATACAGCAGCTGCAATATATTGTTAACCGATGCCCCCATAACTTTGCGGATACCTATCTCTTTAGTGCGCTGCACGATGGTGTACGATACCAGGCCAAATAAGCCCAGGCAGGCTACCAAAATGGCTATGAGGGTAAATATACCAAACACTTGCCCGAATCGCTGATCGGCTTTGTATTGCTCGTTAAAATGCTGGTCGAGGAAGAAATAATCGAACTGATCGCCGGGGAAATAGGTTTTCCATTCGGCCTGTAACGACTGAATGGTGCGCTGGATGTTGGTGGAGCTGACCTTTACCGATACATCGCCGCGCACATCGGGTATGCAGCGGAAAATAATGGCATCATACGCATCGTGTAATGATTGCTGGTGATAATTATCCACCACACCCACAACGGTATAGTTTTTACCCCAGAAAAATACCCGTTTACCCAATGCATCGGCAGGTTGGTTGAAACCGAGTTGCTCGGCACCTTTTTTGGTGAAAACAAGCGAGCCTGTATCAGTCCTGTAACTTTCGCCAAATACGCGGCCCGCAAGCAGCTTAAGATCGTATGCTTTTAAAAAATCATAATCCCCGCCTATAATACGGTATTGTTTGGCGGTTTTGTCATCATCGCCCACTAACTTAATACCACCCGCGTTCCAGAATATAGGTTCGCCGGGGATACTGGTTGATGCTGTTACGCTTTTTACTTCGGGCAACTGCAGGCTTTCGCGTTTAAATGCCTTTATGTTGCGGTAGAACGAATCGATCTTTGCCAGTGGCGGCCTTATAACTATGGTTTGATCTATACGCAGGCCCAGGTCCTGCTTTTGCATAAACTGAACTTGCTTAAACACCGTAAGCGAACCAATAAGTAGAAATATGGATGCCGCGAATTGGAACACCACCAAACCCTTGCGCAGTATACTGCCACCCTGAGTCGCACTTAGCTTACCTTTTAGTACGTCGACAGGCCTGTATGATGATAGCACAATAGCCGGGTAAAAGCCTGAGAAAACAGTACCTACCAACAACATGCCCGCAACGGTTAACCAAAAAATAGAATTAACAAACAACGTAAAGCTTAAATGCAAACCCGATATGCTGCTGAAAACCGGCAGGAAACAGGCTATTAATATAAAAGCAAGAATTAACGCCATAAGATTGAGTAACCCTGCTTCGAGCATAAATTGGGTGATCAGCTGTTTTTTCTCCGAACCCAATGTTTTACGCACGCCCACTTCTTTTGCACGGTTAACGCCACGCGCGGTAGCCAGGTTAATATAATTTATCCAGGCGATGATGATAACAAATATGGCTATGCCCAGTAACAGGTAAACCGACTTGCCATCGGTATTGGCCTGCATTTCGCCCATGCGGTCGGGGGTTAAATGTATAGCCTGAACGGGCGTTAACCTGTAAACCGCACCATCTCCATCCGCCTTAAATTGTTCATAAGCTTTGTTGGTTATTACGGCAAATTTTTCCTCGACCGCCTTGGCATCGGCGCCGGGCTTTAACATTACATAGGTAATACAGCCATCATTGCGCCAGCGGGTATCCAGGTCGTTACCCGTGTATTTATAAATTGTACTGTACGCTACCAGGTAATCGCATTTCATGTGGGTGTTTTCGGGCCATTGCTTCATTACACCGGTAACCTTAACCGGGCTGTCGTTATTTATCAATATGCTTTTGCCTACCGCATCAGTACCATGGAAAAGCTTATCGGCTATTTCCTGTGATATAACTACCGTATTGGGATCCTTGAGCGCTGTTTTGGGATCGCCGCTGAGCAAGGGAAATGAAAAGACATTAAAAAACGCGTCGCTGGCAAAGTAGGTGTTATGGATCACCATTTTTTGGTCTTTATAGCTTGCCAGCACATCGCCTGCGCCCACCATTTTTACTATATCCTGCACCTCGGGCAACACTTTAATGCCATTACCTACAGCAAACGCCCCGGCTGTCCATTGCGTGCTTAATTTGCCATTGTTGTACCTGTCCTGGTCGACACGAAAAATACGTGCTTTATTAGCGTGGAAACTATCAAAACTCAGCTCATACGTAACGTACTGGATAATGAGCAGGCAGGCGGCCATACCAATAGCGAGACCGAAAATATTGATAAATGAAAACGCTTTGTTTTTCTTGAGGTTGCGGAAAGCGACAAGCAGGTAATTTTTAAACATGGCCGGGTGATTTTTGCAGAATAGTACCAATTAGTATGCCTTATGTTTAATTTATTGTATATCAATGGTTTATTATAGGATAATTGGAATTAATTGTTCGGAAACGATACAGTTATTGTTCGGTTGTGGACGGGGATAATTGGCAGGTTTACAATGAGATGGAGTTATTGCCTGTGAGGACACAGGCAATGGGGCGAGGCAGTATGATTACCTGTGGGGACACAGGCAATGGGAAAAAATAAAACACTAAATTTGATTATGGAAACATCGGAAGCGCTTAATATTTTCAGGAAGAGTTTGGAAAAGTTTGTTGTGTTTAACGAAGCCGAATGGATAGTTTTTACGCAGCATTTGAGTTTTATGAGCCTGAAAAAGAAAAAATACTTTGCCGTGCCTGAACAGGTTTGCGATAAAGTGGGCTTTATAGTTTCCGGTTCCATACGTTATTTTCATATTATCGACGGGGAAGATATTACCAGTTATTTTAGTTTCGAAAATGAATTTGTGAGCTCATACAAGAGCTATCTTACTCTTCAGCCGGGCATTACCTATATACAGGCGCTGGAAGATACCAAACTGATCACCTATACCCGTAATGATATGGAGCAAATGTTGCAAAATCCACTGCTGGCCTTTAAGATGGAGCATTTTGGGCGCAAAATAACCGAGCATTACCTGTGTTGCTATGAAGACCGTGTGGCTTCTTTCATCACACAAACACCCGAGGAACGCTATCTGAGCCTGTTGGAAACCGGCAGGGAAATATTACAGCGCATGCCACAGCATTATATTGCAAATTTTTTGGGGATAACGCCTGTTTCGCTTTCGCGAATAAGAAGGCGGCTGATGGTATCGACTAAGTAAAAGGCTGATTTTCTTATCTTTTGTTAACGTTTTGAGCCACAAACTCATCCTACTTTTGTTTAAATCAAAAACGAAAGAAAATGCACACCATATTAGGAGCCGGCGGGCCGGTAGCAAATGCACTAACCCGCGAATTATCAGAACACAATGAAACAATACGCCTGGTTAGCCGCAAGCCGGTTAAATTGACAGGTAAAAACATCACCTGGCAAAAAGCTGACCTGCTGAACTACGACGAGGTATTGGCCGCGGTGGAAGGATCATCCGTAATATACTTATGCGCGGGCTTGGTTTACGACATCAATGTATGGCAACAGCAATGGCCGGTTGTTATGCAAAACGTTATCAATGCCACAAAAGCGGTTAAAGCAAGGCTGATATTTTTCGACAACGTGTACATGTACGGCCTGGTTAACGGCCCTATGACCGAAGATACTCCATACAAACCAGTTAGCGAAAAAGGGAAAGTGCGGGTAAAAATTGCCAATATGCTGATGGACGAAGTGAAAGCCGGGAACCTGCAGGCCAGCATTTTACGCGGCGCGGACTTTTATGGCACCGATTCAAAAAACAGTTCGTTTGATTTGATGCTACTTGATAAGTTCGCCAACAAGCAATCGGCGCAATGGATAGGCGACCCAAAAGCTAAGCATAACTATACTTATATACCTGATGCAGGAAAGGCAATGTACCTACTGGGCCAAAACCCGCAAAGCGATAACCAGGTATGGCACGTCCCCACAGCCGCCCCGCTTACCGGAAAAGAATTTATTGAGATGGCCGCCGACATATACGATGTTAAGCCGAAGTTTATGCGGATAGGGAAATTTATGTTGTGGCTATTCGGTTTGTTTAATAAAAATGCAGGCGGTGTTGTGGAGATGTATTACCAATACGACCATGATTATGATCTCAACTCGGCCAAATTTGAAAAGTTTTTTAATGTGAAGCCCACATCTTACCAGGATGGGATAAAGCATATAGCTGAAACGCTTTATAAGAAGGGATAATTATTTCATTACTTGGCTGTCTCACGGTGAGACAGGCAAGGGGGTGACCATTAAAAATAAAGGGTTAAAAACCAGCTTTTTTGAGTGTTTTTTGAGCAAAAAAGGGCAATATTTTATTCTTTTTGATGGAAAAACGGGGCTAAAATGGTTGTTTTTCGACCATTTTTCAGTCAAAAAAGGGCTTATTTTAGTTCATTTTTGGCGATTTTGAATTCAAAATATTACTAATAGCCAAGCATTTTTTTTACATCTTCCCGACCTTCATGCTTCCGCAATTCGCGGTTAAATCCGCATATTTGCACACTACACATTTATAACCATGATCCACAAAAAAACAAGAACATATATACCCGCCGACCTTGAAATGAAATGGGAAGCGCTGGAACCGATATTTAAAGAATTACTTGATCGCCCTATAAATTCAGCCGAAGAACTGGAGCAATGGCTGCGCGATGGCAGCGAACTGGGCGCCGCTATTGAAGAGGATTTTGCCTGGCGCTATATCCGCATGACCTGCGACACAACCAGCGAGGACCTGCTACAAAAATTCCAGTATTTCGCTACTGAGATCGAACCTAAAATAGCACCCTACAGCAACGAACTGAATAAAAAATTGGTAAATAGCCCCTGGGTTGACAAGCTTGACCCCGACAAATTTTTCATCTACCTGCGTGGCGTAAAAAAGGCGCTGGAGCTTTTCAGGGAAGAAAACATACCGCTGCAAACCGAGATACAGGTTGAGCAGCAAAAATACCAGGGCATAAGCGGCGCCATGTCGGTGCATATTGATGATAAGGAATTTACTTTGGAGCAGGCATCGGTATTTTTAAAGGGCACCGACCGTAGTAAAAGGCAGGAAGTTTGGGAGAAGATTACTGCCCGTCGCCTGCAAAATAAAGATGAGCTGAACCAGCTTTTTGACCACCTGCTCGCGTTAAGGCACAAAGTTGCATTAAACGCCGGGTTCGAGAATTTCAGGGATTACATGTTCCAGGCGCTGGGCCGCTTTGATTATACCCCGCAGGACTGCTATGCTTTTCATGAAGCGATAGAAAAAGAGATAGTGCCTATTCTGCGCTCGCAAGCCGAAAAACGCAAAAAAGCACTGGATGTTGGTACTTTACGTCCTTGGGATATGGACGTTGACATAAGTGGCAAACCCGCTTTAAAACCATTTAACGGTGGTGCTGATCTTATAGAAAAATCAATCCAATGCTTTAGTAATATCAACCGTTACCTGGGCGAGCGTTTGGAGATAATGAAGGACAACGGCTTATTTGATGTAGAAAGCCGTAAAGGCAAGGCCCCGGGCGGTTATAACTACCCGCTCTCTGAAACCGGCGCGCCGTTTATTTTTATGAATTCGGCCAATACCTTCCGCGACCTCACCACCATGGTACACGAAGGCGGCCACGCGGTGCATACCTTTTTAACCGCCGATCTGGAGCTGAACGATTTTAAACATTGCCCAAGCGAAGTAGCCGAACTGGCATCCATGAGTATGGAACTCATCAGTATGGATAATTGGGATGTTTATTTTGATAACGAGGACGACCTGAAACGTGCCAAACGCGACCAATTGAACGACGTATTGAAAACGCTGCCATGGGTAGCTGTTGTCGACCAGTTTCAGCACTGGATATATACCAACCCCGACCATACCGACGAAGACCGTTACAACGCCTGGATACAGATATATGAACCATTCGGCGCGGGATTTGCTGATTGGAACGGACTGGAAGAAGCAGAGCGCAACCTGTGGCAAAAACAGCTGCACATTTTCGAGGTGCCGTTTTATTATATTGAATACGGCATGGCACAGCTTGGCGCCATCGCGGTTTGGAAAAACTACAAGGAAAACCCCGAAAAAGGATTACAGCAATACCTTGATGCCCTGAAACTTGGCTACACCAAAACCATTAAGGAAATTTACGAAACCGCAGGCATAAAATTTGATTTCAGCGCGGCTTACGTAAAGGAACTGGCGGAGTTTGTGAAGGGTGAAATAGAAAAATTGCAATAGCAATTATATAAGTGAGTGAAGTGTCATATTGATTTCAGTATGACACTTTTCGCCCTTATTATGGCCTCTTTTCAAAACATATCCCCTCTTTTCAAGTTAATAAAGGCACTATGAAAAAGTCATTTTTAATATTTTGCCTTTCGCTTTTAACAACTTTAGGCTATAGCCAGTTATATAAAACGGTTAAAATTGATACACTTATCAGTGTAACATTACCCTCGGTATATACCAAAAAAGATACTGCAGGCCAGCAAACCCTAAGTGCAAAAGCCTCTTACGGGTTTATTGTAGTTACCCGCATACCCAACGCCGCGAACAACGCGCCTTTAAAAAAGGAAAAGGACCTTAACAAAGTATTCAAAAACTATGTAAAGGATGTTCAGCAGGTGGGCAACGGCACCATATTGAACGAACGCGATACACTAATAGGCACCGTAAAGGGGCACTTGTTCACTTTAAAAACCCAGGATGATAACGGCGATGTACAATACAGGCAGTTCCTGTTCATTTACTCGCGCGATGCAAGCTATACCTTTCAGTATTTTTATAATGATGCACAGTCGGAATTAATAGGCGCCGACACCAAACCCTTCTATAGCTCGATAAAATTACAACCCGACCTGCAACGTAACGATCAGTACCTTGTGCCCTCAAAACCCGGCATGAGCGGCGGCGTAAAACTGATAGTATATGGGGGCAGCGGCGCTATTATTATACTACTACTAATATCCACTCTTATCCACAGGAAGAAAAGACAGGCTGCCGGTGAATAGTGGCACTATAAACTACTCTTGTTTATCAATCCACGGTTCCATTTGGGCGATTTAAGGAAGTTTCTCCCTGCCAGCCAGCCTATTAAAAATACAGTAGTGATCACCCCAATTACCGAACCTGCTGTAACATCCTCAAAAAAATGCTCGCTTAAATACATGCGCGAATAGCCAACAGCTATAGCCAGCACCAAAAGCGGCAATCCCCATAATTTATTTTTGCACCAATAAGTTATCAATACCGCAGTAGTGAATGCCGAAACTGTATGCCCTGATGGAAAGCTGTGCAGGCTAAGCATATCAACGCCCTTTACAAAATGTATATGCGCCAGTTGGTCTTTAAAGTAAAGCATCGGTCGTGGTGCATCAAAAATGTGCTTTATTATTTGAGCAACTATAGCGGTGATGGCATTAATGACCACTAAAAGAAACGCTTTGCTATAATTAAACAATGATAGTATAACTGTTAAAACAACAACCGTCCAAAAGTTACCCAAGTCGGTTAAATAGGGTGCTATGGCATCGGCCCAGGGGTAGTTGTGGCTATTTACCGCAAAGTATACCTCCTCGCGGCTATAAGTTAATTTTATGATCAGGCAAGCGGCGAGTATTACCAAATACGGGATAAAAAACATCCTTATTTCATACAATACATCTTTTATCCTTATATTCATGGTGCAAAATAAGCATATACTATTTCCCTGCAAAAAAATGGTTATGTTTGGAGTAACGGCCTCTTAATTTAAAATATGTCAAAAAGTATATTTCGTACAAAGTCTGTCGACAAAATATTAGCCGATGTAGCAAGCGGCTTTAGCGATGGCGAGCACTCCGGTTCGCACCTTACCAAAGCATTAAATGTAAAAGACCTTACCCTGATGGGCATTGCCGCCGTAGTTGGCGCGGGGATATTCTCTACCATTGGGCTGGCGGCCTTTAACGGCGGCCCTGGTGTAACTATATTGTTTATAATAACCGCGGTCACCTGCGGTTTTTCTGCTTTATGCTATGCCGAATTTGCATCGCGCATACCGGTAGCAGGCAGCGCATATACCTATGCCTACGCCTCTTTTGGCGAGCTGATAGCCTGGATAATCGGCTGGGACTTATTAATGGAATATGCTATTGGCAATATAGCCGTAGCCATATCATGGAGCACCTACTTTGTGAACCTGCTCGAAGGCTTTGGCATAAACGTGCCCGCATGGATGACGCTCGATTACTTTTCAGCATTTAAGGCGCATGAACAAGTGGCACAGCTAACGGCCAACCACCAAACCGCTCAAATAACCGATATGCTGCGGCAGGGCGCTGCCGCATGGAATAACGCGCCCGGCTTTGGCGACTTTAAATTGATAGCCAATTTGCCTGCCCTGCTTATTGTAGTAATTATAACCTACCTGGTTTACGTAGGCATACGCGAAACAAAAAGGGCAACCAATGGTATGGTTATTTTAAAAATAGCCATTGTAATTGGTGTTATCATTATCGGCTTTTTTTATGTTACACCGGCCAACTGGCACCCTTTTATGCCTAATGGCTTTAGCGGTGTAATGAAAGGCGTATCGGGCGTGTTCTTTGCTTACATAGGGTTCGATGCCATATCAACCACAGCCGAAGAATGCCAGAACCCGCAGCGCGACCTACCCCGCGGAATGATATACTCGCTCATCATTTGTACCGTACTTTATATACTCATAGCATTGGTGCTTACCGGCATGGTAAGCTATAAGGACCTTGCCGTTGGCGATCCATTGGCTTTTGTATTTAACAAGGTACATCTAACAAAAATAAGCGGTATCATCTCGTTCAGCGCGGTTATTGCCACCGCCAGTGTATTGCTCATATTCCAATTGGGCCAGCCCCGTATATGGATGAGCATGAGCCGCGACGGCTTGCTGCCCAAAGTATTTTCAAAAATCCACCCTAAATACCATACCCCTTCGTTCGCTACTATTGTAACCGGCTTTGTGGTTGCCATACCGGCGCTGTTCCTAAACCTAACAGTTGTAACCGACTTAACCAGTATAGGTACCCTGTTTGCCTTTGTATTGGTTTGCGGGGGCGTATTGCTATTGCCACGCGAGGCAACCACAAAGGGGCGCTTCCAACTGCTTTATATCAATTCAAAATTTATTGTACCGGTGTTGTTTGTTGCAGGCTGCATAGCTTTCTGGAAACCCATGCTCGGCTTATTCTCTGGCGATAACGCGCATGAAAACTTCCCTTTCTTTTTGTTCATCATACTTTCAACAGCGTTAACTATAGCCTGCTTTGTTAAAAACCTGTCGCTAATACCCGTATTGGGCCTGCTGAGCTGCTTTTATTTAATGACCCAGCTTGGTTACGATAACTGGGTGCGTTTTATCGGTTGGCTGGTTATTGGCCTGGTGATATATGTAAGCTATGGTTATACCCATAGCAAACTTGGTAACAAGGCGTCGCCCACACATAAATTATCGGTACGAATAGCGGCGGTAGGCGCGGCATTGTCTATACTTTGTATTGTTATCTTCTTTCCAAATCGCGATGCGCTGATAGAAACGCTTGATATTATTGTAGCCGGGTGCGTAGGCTTCCTGATACTTTACCTTATCTCAGCAGCATTTTTCAACGCTTCGGAACGCAAAAAACCTATATAGATGAATTTAGTTACCATAATTGGCTTATTAGCCGCCTTCGGCACAACAGTTTCATTTCTGCCGCAGGCGGTTAAAACCATTCAAACTAAAGATACCTCGGGCATATCATTGCCCATGTATATATTGTTTACCGCAGGTACGTTATTATGGCTCATCTACGGCCTTATGAGTGGCAGCCTGCCCGTTACTATTGCTAACGCGATAACGCTCATATTCGCTGCTATAATTTTGGTTTATAAGATAAGGTATAAGTAATTTGAAGATGTGTTGATTTGAAGATTTGAAAATGAAGTAAAAAAGTATTTTCAAATCTTCAAATCAACAAATTTTCAAATAATAATTTTCAGTTCGGCATCCTCAATTTCCTAACCTTCCGCCTTTGCAGCCAGCGCTGCCCAAGAAAGGTAACGTACGACGAAATTACCCCTACCGCCGCGCCGCCCACAACATCGCTGGGATAATGTACGCCTAAATACAGCCGTGAATAGCCAACTGCACTCGCATATAGAAACGATGGCGCTATCACGTACCATTTTGGCACCGCTATACTAAGCGATGTTGCCGTAGCAAAAGCAAGCGAAGTAGTGTTTGAGGGAAAAGAATAACCCGTTTCGTTTAGCTTAGGGATAATAACGCCGGGATGGGTAACGAACGGCCTATCGCGCTGCACAATTTCTTTTAATACGAATGAACCACCCGCTGCTATAATAAGCGATGCCCCCGCATCATAACCTTGTATTTTAAGCTGATCATCATTATTTACAAAGCCGGTGATTAAAAGGCTTACCGGTACAGCAGCATCAAAATAAGGCGATTTTTCGCTAAAGAAACGCCAGTTTTTATCAGGATTGGGATTAACAGGCCCGTTGATATACTCCAGTAGCCGAAGGTCAAGGCTTTGGGCAAATACCCCCGAAGCAAGAAATAACGAAAGAATAGTTAGCAGTATCTTTTGCTTCATAGATAAATGAATGGATGTTAAAAAATCAGCGGGATCCTAAAATCATTAAGATCAGCGGTCTATTTTATCCTGTACAGCTCCACCGTCTCCGGCGCGGCCAGCATAAGCGGCACCTTTTCAACCGTTACAAAACTTAGGTCGAGACCAAAGCCGCGTTCTTCGGATAAGCTTACCTTTTTCAATTGCCCATACAGGAACATGATAGCCCGCTCATAGAACGACAGGTTATGCGAACGCGAAACAATTTTTTCTATCACCACAAACCTAAAGTCACCAACTATCTTGTGCCTGTTAAGCGATG
>Ga0207019_1028_pt1 | contig 24878 bp, 25 predicted proteins | sample Alteio_BWMinCont_50_FD_153483 | JGI IMG/M metagenome (GOLD analysis project Ga0207019, IMG submission 153483) | Enriched cells from forest soil in Barre Woods Harvard Forest LTER site, Petersham, Massachusetts, United States -... | ecosystem: Environmental > Terrestrial > Soil > Temperate forest >...
TATCGCAACTTACCCATGGCGCATTTGATATTACCTATTTCTCGGCCGATATTTTAAATGCAGCTAATGCCGATACACAGGTTTTAACCACTTGTAGTAATTACCAGAAAGTAATATTAGATGCAAAGGCCATGACCGTTTTTTTGAAAGAAAAAGGTATGCGTATTGGTTTTGCAGCAAATAGTAAAGGTTATGCTGCCGACAGGGCAAAATATATTTTGCAAACAGAAGGCGTAAGCAGTGGTGTTATTAATGCCGGCGGCGATCTGTTAGCATGGGGTACACAACCCAATAACGAACCCTGGACAGTTGCAACTGCTGATCCCGACCAGGCTTTTCAGCCTTATGCAGATGTGGATATAAGTAACATGAGCATTGCATCATCGGTTAATACAGAAAAACACCCTATAGTAAGCCAAAAACAATATTTCAATATTGTAAATCTTAAAAAAGGCTTCCCGGTTAGCGAAATTACAAGCGTAAGTGTACTTAGCCCCAGCGCCGAATTATCTGATGCTATGGCAAACCCCCTGATAACGATTGGTATTAACGCAGGTATTTATTTAATAAATAAATTAAATCAAATAGCCTGTGTAATTATTGATGACCATAACCGCGTGTACACCTCAAAAGGTATTAATATAACAGCTTAATATAATTGTTAACTGGTTATGTGATCTGTGGTTTAAATGCAATAACTTAACGGGATGAAAAATGCGGCGGCCATATGCACGTACGCGCGTATAAACATGCACATTATGGTTTTTAGTAGCGGTACATGTTCATTGGCCTTTAGCAATGAAATAAAGGCTGCAATAAGTAAACAATTAACCATGTCTCCCTTTATGGTTAAAGTATAATTGATATTTTTAACAAATTTTAAGTTTCTCTCCTTCTAAATGATAAAGTGGTTTGCGTATATTGTCCTGTTATTGATCATGACGCCTGCTTTATTATCAGCAAAAGACAAGGGTAATCAATATGTTTTTAACAATAGCAGCGTAAACAAGCCGGTTTATACTGTTGCAATTGATACTACTTCTACTACAGCAAAGAATGCAAAAAAGCAATCTGACCAGGATAATAAAAAGGTTAAGGAGATAGGAAAAGCAAAGCGACAGCCCAAACCCGAAAAAATTGCCCCCGCTGATGCTTCGGCAACTACAAAACCAAAGTCGAAAAGGGAACGCAGGCCCGAGGGATTGGAACGCCCGCCCGAAATACCCCGAAGAAATGGTGGTGGATAAACAATAACAATTTGTTAATTGATGAAATATATTTTGATGCTGCTTATTTTAATACCCTGCTTCGCTTTAAAAGCGACGGCTAAGTTATGCTTGCGTGTAACGGGTGTTGAACATAATGGTTCCGATACCGATACAGTTATCCGTAAGCAGTCGGCAACGGTAGGGGTTTCCTATGGCAGCGATGTGCAGTTTTTTGGTCGAACCGGGCCAATAACCTATCCTTTTGTTTCGGCAGACGCAATTTATAATACCAAAAACGGGCTCTTCATTTACGCATCGAGCTTAAAGGTTTTGGGCTACAATCCTTTCTTTGATGAGATAGACCTGGGTGGAGGCTACCTGTACAATATTTCAAAAAACTTTAGGGGTTCTGCAAGTTATACGCGTTTTTTCTTTAATAAGGATGCCGCGCAGATCATAAAATCGGCCTCATCAAATGATGTGAACTGGGATAATAGCTACAACTGGGGCTTTGCAAAATCGGGCGTGATATTGGATTATCTTTTTGGTAAAGAGAGCGATATTTTTGTAACACTGAACACGTCCAAATACATCGAATCAAAATTCAGCATTTTTGATGATAAGGACTACTTGTCTTTCAGCCCGGGTGTGAGTGCAATTTTAGGTACGCAGAATTTTGTGCAGCGCTATGCGGATGATCACAGTTATCGGATAGACGCCGCTAATCTATTTGCCAGTGACCCCGATAACCAGCTGATGGCGCACAATAACAGCTTGTTTAAAATGCTGAACTATAGTTTTAAATTACCGATAGCATATAACCGGCCGCATTATACATTTGAGTTCGCTTATAAATATTCCATCCCGATAAATGTTGAGGGGATATTATTGAACCACCACGAATCGTTTTATAATTTAACATTTTACTATGTATTTTTCTAAATGAATGTTTTAATTATTGAGGATGAAAAGGCGCTTGCCCGCGAGTTGGAGATATTTTTATCGAACAACAACTACATTTGCGAGGTATGTTTTGACGGTACATCGGCATCGGAAAAAGTAGCTATTAATTTATATGATTTTATACTCATAGACCTGGGTTTGCCCGATTATGAAGGATTGGACCTGCTCAAAGAAGCTAAAAAAAGCAACCCCGAGGCCGCCTATATCATTCTAACCGCGCGTGCCGAAATTAACGACCGGATAAAAGGCCTGGATATGGGTGCCGATGATTACCTGGCGAAACCATTTTCATTACTTGAGCTGCAAAGCCGTATGCAAGCCATTACAAGACGAAAATTCGGGCTGAAAAATAATATTATTGAACTGGGCGATTTTTTGGTTAATTTGACCGATAGGGTTATCATTCACAACGGCGATGAAATTACAAGCATAACCAAAAAGGAATTTGACCTGATAGCTTATCTCATCCTGCATAAAAACCGTACGGTAACCCGCAACCAGCTAAGCGAACATATTTGGGGCAGCATTATAAATGATGACTACGACTCAAATTACATTGATGCCCACATAAAAAACATACGAAAAAAACTAAATATCCACGCGTCGCCCGATTGGCTCGAGACTGTACGCGGGCTGGGTTATAAGATAAAGATCAGCACATAAGTATTGAAACTAAGGACAAAACTTACACTGTTTAATACCATATCAAAACTGGTTATTGTAACCCTGTTTGTTTGGCTGTTGCCTGTGCTCATCAAAAATATAAACGTAAACTATACTGATAGCCGCCTGCGCAAACAAAGAGACGAAGTGCTGCAAACGGTAAAGCACCAGGGCATAAGATCATACATCCAAAATGGTGAAAGCGATTATGCGGCATATACACCTATAAAGGATGTGTATGTAAGTATTGAAGAAGATACTTTAGGTGAAAAGCTGGACTTTATAAAAAACGAGGTGCGTAAAGTTGAAGCCGATACCATCGCCTATCGTATTTTAAGCCACAATTTTACCGCGGATAAAAAAAACTACCTGCTTGAAATAGGGATAAGTTTAGATTCGGTAAATGAACGCACGGGGCCATTGCAAAGCATCGCGTTTATTGTACTGGTGGCTATGATCATCCTTACTATTGTGGCCGACCAGCTATACTCCGATTATATTTTAAGGCCGCTGGGCATGATCATAAAAACAAAGCTTGTAGGCACGAAGTTTCCAAATTTTGGCTCGTATAAGCAGGTGCAAACAACAACTAATGATTTTCAGCACCTTGACCTGAGTATCCACCAGATGATACAAACCATTGAAAGCACCTTTCAAAAAGAGCGCGAATTTATCTCGAACGCCTCGCATGAATTAATGACGCCCATATCGATCCTGCAATCGAAGATCGAGAATATGTTCGAGGAAGAAACCGTTGCGGATGAGCTGAAGGTAAGGCTGCTTGAAATGCAAAAGATACTGAACCGGCTTAAAAGCATTACCAAAACACTGCTGCTAATATCGCAAATTGAGAATGACCAGTTTTTGAAAGAGGATAACATTACGGTAAGCGCCTTATTGCAGGAAGTTTATGATGAAATATCCATCCGTTTGCAGGATAAGAACATCACTTTTGAGATGGCTGTTCATGACGACCTTACTTTAACAAAAGTCAATAAATTCCTGTTGTTCAACTTGTTTTTTAACCTGGTAAACAATGCCATAAAATATAACCGCGAAAATGGTACTATTACGGTTGAAGCAATAAAGGAAGGCAACAATTACGTGGTAAATATTATTGATACCGGCATAGGCATCAGCACCGCCGACCTGCCAATTATATTTAACCGCTTCAAAAAACTAAAACAGGCCCTGCAACAGGATAGCTTTGGCCTTGGGTTGCCCATTGTTAAGTCGATAGCTGATTTTCATCAAATAAAAATTGAGGTAATATCGGAAAAAGAAGTGGGTAGTATGTTTAAGCTAATATTTCCGGCGATGTAGTAGGATGGTCACTCTCCGCGCGTCATTGCAATGACGGAAAAAGTTGTTTCATTTCCTCAACAACTCCAACCCCTTTTTCAAATCAGCTTTCACATCCGTCAAATTTGCCCAGGGATTTTTAATTTTCTCCACCCGTTCCTTCATGTTGAAAATGGTATAGTTTGAAAGGCGCAGGTCGTTATTTACCTCGTCCCAGTGTAATGGTGCGGATACGGTTGCACCCGGTTTTGGTCGTACGGAGTAGGGGCAGGCTATTGTTTGCCCGCGGTGGTTCTGCAAAAAATCAATGTAAATTTTATTGGGGCGTTTGGCGGGGCTGCGTTCAATACTGGTAGTATCGGGCAATTCGGCATGTATCATGCCCGCCACATATTCGGCAAACATTTTTACAAAGTCGTAATCGTACTTAGCTCCCAGGTAGCAATAAATATGTAAACCCTTTGAGCCCGATGTCTTTATAAATACCGGTAGTTTCATGCGGTCGAATATTTCCTTTGTTTTTTTGGCCACTTCAACCACCTGTTCAAAAGGTACATCATGCGGGTCGATGTCTATCACCACGTAATCAGGATCATCAGGCTTTTTATAACTGCTTAGCCAGGGGTTTATCTCAATACAGCCCAAATTCACCATATAAATTAAAGTAGCCTCGTCATCGCCAATGATATAGTGGATGTCTTTATTGTTACTTTCTGAATGCAGTGGTTTGGTTTTTATCCACGTTGGCAAATGTGCGGTATCGGTATCTTTTTGAAAAAAACCCGCGTCCTCAATGCCGTTAGGCTGGCGGCGCATGGAGATGGGTTTATCTTTTAAATAGGGCAATACCCAGGCGGCCATATCGCGATAATAATTGATCAGTTGCCCCTTGCTTATGCCTTCCTGTTTCCAGTAAAGTTTATTCAGGTGGCTTACCTTTACCTGCTTTTTGCCATAGGTTAATACCTCGTCATCGGGTAATTGTTTATCGGGTGTTTCCATAACCACGTTCTCTTTATTTTTATCCTTGCGTAAACCTTTGTAAACCGGGTGGCGCAGATGGCCGTCGCCTGTCCATTCGCTATACCAAACTTCGCAAACCAATTCGGGTTTTATCCAGGTTACTTTTTTATAGCCGTTTATTTTTTCTTTGAATGGTTTTTCGCCTGTTTTCAAAGGCTCCATTTTAGCAAACAGGTCTTTCAGTGCGGCCTCGTTAAAGCCGGTGCCGCAGTTGCCGATATAATTCAGTTTGCCGCCATCGTTTATACCCAAAATCAGTGCGCCAAAATGCTTGCGCGATCCGGTCGGCACAGTGTAGCCACAAATAATAGCCTCCTGCGAATTTTGCAATTTAAACTTTAACCACCTGCCCGACCGCCTGCCGCTATCATAATAACTTTGGCTATCCTTGCCGATTATTCCTTCCCAACCTTCCTTTTTGGCCTTTGCGATCAGTTCCGTGGCTTTGCCTTTAACATGGTCGGTATAAACTATGTTTTTGCTTTTTAGTGGCTGTATCAATGCCTTCAGCAGTTCTTTTCGCTTTATCAATTCCAAATGCCGCAGGTCGTGTCCATCTAAGCTCAACAGATCGAACACGTAATATTTAAGTGAAAGATCGGCAGTATCACCACTATAATTTTGAATATTTTGGAAATGGGCATTGCCGGTTTTATCTTCAATAACTAATTCGCCATCAAGCACAGCATCTTTACTGATCTGCCTTAATTCCTCAACAACCGATTTATAATTTTTGCTGAAATCAATATCATTGCGCGAGATCAATCTCGCCTTCTTGCCGGTATAACCTATGGCGCGATAGCCATCCAGTTTGTGCTCATATATCCAGCCGGGGTTATCAAAAACTTTGGCTTCCAGCTTAGCCATCATCGGCTTAAAAGCTTTCGCCACAGGAATATCATCCGGCTCATCAGAAAGGTCAGGACTTTTTTTTTCAGCTTTAATTTTTATTTTTTTGGGAATGTCTTTCGCTTCGCCGCTTTTATTATTGCTCATTTTTTTGATCTTATCGGGCACCAGGTCTTCGCTGTTAAAGCTGTCTTCGGCGTATTCATCACGGTGCTTTATTAGTAGCCATGAGTTTTCCTCGGCATTATGCAGCTTTACCAATGCAAACTCGCCCTTTAATATCTTTCCTTTTAGCCTGAATTTTAGATTGCCCGACTTAAGCCCCGCATGTAAAGTTTTAACATCATCCTTACGTTCATCCGCAAGCGATTCGTAAGTTCCCTCATCCCATACCAATACCACACCCGCACCATAGTTGCCATTGGGAATAATGCCTTCAAAATTCTTATAATCATAAGGATGATCCTCCACCATCATGGCCAGGCGTTTATCATCGGGGTTCATGGATGGGCCCTTGGGTACGGCCCAACTTTTTAGCACGCCATCCAGCTCCAACCTGAGATCATAATGCAAATGCGAGGCATGGTGCCTTTGCACCACAAAAGCCAGCGTTTTGCCTGCGGCCTTACCGCTTTTGGGTTCGCTGGTTTGCTTAAAGTCGCGTTTTTTTACATATTCCTTCAGTCCCATACTATGCTCCTTTCTTGGTGTTTAAGCTTTGCATCAGTTTATCGTATAGGTCATCGCTTTTAGTTACGGGGTGTGGTTTTAGTTTCTTGATGGTTGCCCGTTTACCTTTGGCCTTATCTTTTATGATCTGTAGTAGCTGGTCGCTGTAATTATCCTTAAATTTCGATACATTAAATTTTTCGGCATATTGGCTAATTAACGCCATACCCACATCAAGTTCTTTTTTGCTTACGGTAACATCATCGGCAATATTAAGCTCATCGCGACTGCGTATTTCCTGCCCAAAACGTATGCGAGTTACCACCAGTACATTATCAACCGGGTACACTATGCAAAGGCTTTCGGTATTGCGCAATACAAAACGGGCCAGGCCTGCTTTTTTTGCTCTCTTTAACGCCTGGATCAGCAGTGCATAGGCTTTGTTGTTTTTTGTATCGGGTTCGGTATAGTACGATGTTTCATAAAACATGGGGTTAACATCGGCAATATCAACAAAGCTCTCGATCTCAATAACCTTACTTTTTTCGGGCGAGGCATCAATAAAATCCTGCTCGTCCATTATGATATAGTTATCGTTTAGCTTGTAGCCCTTTACAATTTTATCATAAGGTACTTCTTTGTGCGTGTTTTCGTTTACACGTTCATAGCGTATGCGGGCATGATCGCGGCCATCGAGCATATCAAAATCAAGCGAGCTGCTTTGCACTGCCGAATACAATTTTACGGGGATGCTAACCAACCCAAAACCGAGCGAACCTTTCCAGATAGATCTCATAGCCAGTGTGTTTATGGATAGATATAACTATCTAAGCACGTAAACGGTTTTAAATTTAGTTTTTAAAAAGTAAATTTGATCGAACCCTTATTGTACTATTATGGCTGAAGCAAAAACCAAACTAACCGAACAATCGGTCGACAGCTTTTTGGCTAATGTAGCCGAGGAGCAGGTACGTACCGACTGCTATACTATTATTAAATTGATGCAAAAGGCAAGTGGCGAGCCACCCAAAATGTGGGGCCCTGCTATCATTGGTTTCGGCAGCCATCATTTTAAATATGATAGTGGCCGCGAAGGTGATATTTGTACAATAGGCTTTTCACCACGCAAGGATAAGATAACTTTATATGTATTATGCGGTTTCCCGGGGCAGGAGCAGGTGCTTGAGAAACTTGGTAAACATAAAGCGGAAGGCGGTTGCCTTTATATAAAAAAGCTTACCGATGTGAATGTGGATGTGCTGGAAAATTTGATAAGGCAGTCGTTTGAGTTTAAGAAAGAAAAGCACTGAAGTTGACAATAGACTATTTTACAGTCACATTGAACGGGTCGAAAAATATCAGGAAGCTTTGATAAACGGTTTCCTGCGCTTCACTATCTGCCATAAAAATTCGGCGCTAAGCAAGGTAGCAATTGCAAAAACTGCTGCTAACAAACCATTTTCTTTCGACATAAGCGCGCCTGCAAGGGCTACAAAATAAATGCCGAATGGTAGCAATATGGCTATGCATAACCCGGGTATGCCTAAGGGTATTTTAAACGGCCGGTGAACATCTGGCTCTTTTATCCGCAGCCGTATCAGCGAAATATATTCCAACGCCAAACCTGCGCCGTAAATAGTGACATCAATAATAAACAGCGATTCCAAATCCCAGTTTACCATGGCGCTTACTACTATGGAGCAAATAATTATGGATATATAAGGCGTGTTGAACCGCTTATGTCGTTTATTCAGTTTTTCGGGTAACAGGTTATCTTCGGCCATTACCATAGGTACGCGCGATACTGATAACAGCACCGAAGCATATATGCCCAGGCAGCTTGCCATGCCGCCAATAGCTAAAAGCGACCCCAGCCAGTGGCCACCTACTAATTCGCCTAATGCGGGGAAAAGGTTATTGTTTAAAGTAGCGGCGCTGATGCCCGAGAGCAGCGAACCCCATATCACCAAAAAGTAGAGTACTATTACCAGAACAAAGGCGATTATTATAGCTATTAAGTAAGAACGTACTGGTTTCTCAACTTCTTCGGCATAGGTAGTGGTGTTGTCCCAGCCCAGGCAGTTCCACATAATGGTGTATAAGGCCATGCCTAATGATGGGAACGTAAGTCCTTTTACCGATGGCGATGGCAAAGCGATACTACCGCCGCTATGATGATAAAACACCATTACGATAAGAATAATAAACGGCGTTAGCACAATGGCGCTTAAAAACAACGATACCTTACCTACAGGCACGATCCCTAAGATATTCAACCCGGCAGATAGCCATATAAAAATAAGGTATAACTGCATTTTATGATCGAGCAGGGCGGGATAGAAGAAGCCTGCATAAGTAACAAACAGTACAGGATAAATAGCGAGGTCGACAAAAGTGTAAAGCCATGTCCACCAGCCTTCGTAAAATCCCCAGCGGGTGCCTAAAGCATATTTTACCCATTTGTAATAGCCGCCGGTTACGGGCATCATGCTGTTTAACTCGAGCACGGTATATATGGCGGGCACGTCCCATAACATGGGCGTTAACAATAAAAGTAGTATAGCAGCGTGTTGCCCGGCATAAGTTAAAAGCGGTTCAAGGCCATAGGGGCCACCTGATACGGTAAAGAAAATAATAGCTACGAGCTGTACCGGCCTTATTTTTTTCAATGTTGATGTTTGTAACCCCTAACATAAAAAAATATAATAGGTTATGGCTGTTTGGGACTTAAAATTGCAGGCAAATCGCTTTTAAAATTGCGGGAGAGCTTAATTTGAAAAATATAAATATCTAATGTGGCTAAAGCCCGTATGTAATTATAACCATAACCCGTTGGCTTCAGCCAAGGGCAATGGGGAAATTTGGTATCGTTAGAACGCATTTTTAATATTTAAAACAAGTTACTTAACTAAAAAATCATAATATGGCGTGTGAGTAAGGTTATTAGGTTTAACAAATATTTGATCGTGAGATAGGTCGATGATCAGATCAAATCTTTTGAGAAAACTATTGCCAAACATTCCGGATAAGCTTTTATATGCCGAAGCCCCTGAATTAGCTGTAGACAGTGTTGCAGGAATTGCATAAAAATGCATGTTGGCAAGCCCTATTTCGGGTAAAATTACTATCGGAGACTTGCTTTTTGTACCATCTGAACTAAGGGAAGTGGTATGCGCCACCGATTTAAATTTATTTGCCAGATCATATTTTGATGAAAATGGCGTAGACATGGTAAGTCCACCATCACTACCTGTGTCCATTTCATATTTACCTTTGTGTTTTTCCCCATTAACAATTATAAACCCTTCTATTGTTGGGAGTTGACTAATGAATTGAATTTTTATTTTTTTATAAGTTTCGTCATTCTGTTTATAGGTTTTAGGATCATAAAAAGACATTTTCTTTTTTTTGTAGTCTATTTCAATTACATACTTTTTCATGAAAGTAGATCCCAACACGCCATCAAATGGCACATCACCATAGGGGATAGCTACAAAACTGACGCTGTCTGTTAAGATCCCGCCAAATGAGAACTTATTAATAGTGCTACGCTTTATTTTATTTGTGCCATTTGTGCCTACATTGGTTACCTCGCCATCAAAATTCATAGATAGTTTTTTACCTAAAATACTTTCATTTATAACCATCGGTTCAGCTCCTGTATCAAACATGAACACCAGGCTGTCCGACCCGTTTACCTGGCATTTTAAATATATCCGGTCATCACTTTTTAACTCAAACGGGATGGTTGCCAAAGGAATATTTTGGGCATATAAGTCGGCGGTTATCAATAAACTGAAGAACACACCAAGAAAAAATTTATTCATCATCATACGTTATTTATATAACAATAAAAATACGCGAAGGGAATTTTGAAAAATAGAACAGGATTAGTGTAAAATATCAGAGTTTTTGAAATTGCTTTGGAAGGAAGCCTGTATACGCTTTGAAATTTCTTATAAAATGGCTTTGATCTGCAAAGCCACATATTATAGCCACATCGGTGAGCGAATATTGGCCGCTTTTAATTAATGGAAGACTGTGGCTGATCTTTAACTTTCGCATGTATTCGCCAATTGTACAGCCGAAATAATTAATAAAATATTTCGAAATAGTAACCGGGTGTACATTAGTACTTTTAGACAAGTAGCCGAGACTATGTGACTGGTCCCATTCATCATGCAATACTTCATGCAATTTAAGTACCCATCCGGGTTTTTTAACGGATTCCCGTGCTGAAGAATTAATTACACTTATGGTTAGCATTTGAATTGATGTATCCGAAAGGCTGTCATTCAAATATATTTCGTTGTGAATTTTCACAAATGCTAAAATGTTTTGTGGCCTGCCTAAGGAAATACTATCGAAATTCTTTTCTGAGATATCGTATTTGGTCAGAAAAGTATCTTCTATTTCAAGATTTATATTTTTTGAAACGGTTGTTGCAGGTAAGGTTTGGTGTAATTCGCCCGATCTGTAAAATACCAGGTCGCCCGCCTTTCTTTCGATGCTCCCGGCTTTCCTGTTTTCAATATTTCCTCCTTGCAACACCAAGCTAAGATGAGGGTTTTTGTGGTAATGAAATTCGGGGTTAAAGTTATTTTCGTGGTAGGAAGTAACGCCTGCTATTAAGCCACCGTCAATTTTGCTGCTGCTTACAACAGTACCCGAATATTGCCCCGTAAATAGTACTTGTGAGGGATCGCTCATTGAGATCTGTTGTTTTTACTTTGCTTATAAGACAGATGAAATTTATAAACGTGACTGCCTTACTCCCATGATCCCATAATATTAATTAAAAATAAATAAAGTAGGGTGTAGCATTTTTAAAAAGCCCGTATCTAACAGGCAAAACAATAAAAAATGGAAGCAAAACACATCAAGGCGAGCATTTTATTATGTTTGATGATACCGATTGGTATAACCAGCAAATGGCCGCATTTATAAAATAAACCCCACGGAATGGTATTCGATTATATTTATAAGACCTATTGGAATAAAGTGTTCCGCATATGCATGGGTTATGTTAACGACCACGACTGGGCGAAAGACATAGCACAGGAAACCTTTGTCACCATTTGGCAGCAGCTACCGAAGTTCAGGCAAGAGGCAGCTATCGGTACATGGATATTCCGCATAGCATCAAACAATTGCCTGCGGCAGATAGAACGGCAAAACCGTATGCCACGCACAGACATGCCCGAGCAGATAGCCGAGCATATTGAGCCTGACCGCGAGCCGCAAGTGCTGTTTTTATACAAGTGCATTGCCGAACTGCCCGAAATCGACCGTTTAATTATTTCGCTTGAACTGGAAGATGTTAAGCAAGCCGAAATAGCCAAAATTGTTGGCCTGAGCGAAACCAATATAAGGGTGAAGGTTCATCGCATTAAAGAAAGATTAGCTAAAAAATTTGAGAATTATGAGCACTGAAATGGATTTTAAGTCGCTATGGAACAAGGAAGGCACCAGCGACATCCCCGGTACAAAAGAATTGATCGAAAAAGCAGGCGACCTGAAAAAGATAACCCGCAGTAAATTGATACGTTTAAACCTGATGCTGGTGGCAACTGCGGTGTTTATAATTTATATAGGTTTTAATATTGATAATGAAAAGCTGACCACCAAGATAGGCATAGCGTTAATAACGGTAGCCATAGTGTCGTACCTTGCAGTTTACAACCAATTAATGCCGCTGTTGTTTAAAAGCGATATGGAAACCAGCAGCCATGAGTACCTTAACCAACTGATACGCATAAAACGCAAGCAGGATTTTTTAAATAAGGTGATGATAAATGTTTATTTCAGTTTATTTTCTGTGGGGATGTTTTTGTACCTGCTGCAATTTGCTATGCGTGGTACATTCATCGGCTGTATATTGGTTTATGGACTTACTTTCGGCTGGATAGGCTTCTCCTGGTTTTATTTACGGCCGCGGGGGATAAAGAAAAAGCAGCTGCCATTGTTGAATATGATAGCCAAACTGGAGGCGGTGGATGAGCAGTTGAGGGAAGAGTGATTAGAGATTAGAGACCAGAGATTAGTAAGAAAAACAGACTTACGAAGTTTTTAAAACTTCGTAAGTCATTAGCATATTTATATCGTTTCTTTCAGCCACTTATAAAATTCATGCTGCCAAATCAGGGCATTTTGCGGGTGGAGTACCCAATGGTTCTCATCCTGCATAATTATCAACTTGCTTTTTATGCCCTGTAGTTGTGCAGCCTGGAATGCCTGTAAGCCTTGTTCCAATGGAACGCGGTAATCCTTTTCGCCGTGAAAAATAAGGATAGGGGTATCCCAGTTGGCTACAAAATTACTTGGCGAAAATTCCTTATATGATCTTTGGGCAGCGGCGTTATCCTTATCCCAATATGGGCCGCCGTATTCCCAATTGGGGAACCACATTTCTTCGGTTGTACCGTACATGCTGCGGAAATCAAATATGCCATCGTGGGCAATGAAGGTTTTAAAACGCTTTTTGTGCATGCCGGCCAGCATATAAACAGAGTAGCCACCATAACTCGCGCCAACGCAGCCTAAGTGGTCCTTATCAACAAAGCTTTCTTTGCTCATGTCGTCTATCGCGCTCAGGTAATCTTGCATAGCGAGGCCGCCATTGTCCTTGCTTATTTCTTCATTCCAGGCTGTGCCGTGCCCCGGCATACCACGGCGGTTCGGCGCCACAATAATGTAGCCGTTCGATGCCATGAGCTGTAAATTCCACCTGAATGAATAGAACTGTGTAAGTGGAGATTGCGGGCCGCCTTCGCAATATAGTAAAGTCGGGTATTTTTTAGCCGGGTCGAAATTAGGTGGGTATACTACCCATACTAACATATCCTTGCCATCAACGGTTTTAACTGTGCGGCGCTCGGTTTTACATAGGCCCATGGTGCTGTAAATGGCATCGTTAACATGGCTCAATTGTTTCATGTGGCCATTGGCGATGTTTACCGTATAAAGTTCGTTGGCGTGGTTAAAATCGCCACGGGTAATTATAAGGGTATTGCCTTGCTGACCAACAATGTCGTTCACATCAAAATCGCCGGAAGTAACTTGTGTGATCACCTGCCCGGGATAAGTAACATTATATAATTGCACGGTACCATTTACAGCCGATGTAAAAAACAGGCTTTTACCATCAGTCGCCCATTTATAGCCATCAATGTGGATAAGGTCGTTTTGTGCGGTGAGGTTTATTTTATTGGTGCCATCGGTAACCACCAGGTCCTGCTTATCGGCTTCGTAACCGTCGCGTTTCATTTGCAGCCAGGCCATTTGGCCGTGTTTGTTAAATGAGGGCTGTATATCATAGCCGGGGTTATCGGCAGTTAGGTTGGTTGTTTGGCCGGTTGCAATATCGTAGGCGTAAATATCAGTATTGGTGCTTATGGCATAGGCTGTGCCGAATTTCTTTTTACAGGAGTAGACTACTTTTTTGCTATCGCTGCTCCAAACGTAAGCTTCATCGCCGCCATCGGGTTTTAAGGGGCAATCGTAAGGTTCGCCGGGCATAATATCTTTGGCTTTGCCGGGCTTGCCGTTTACGATAGGGGCAACCATTACATGGCCGAATTTGCCGTCTTCCCAGGTATCCCAGTGGCGATAATTAAGGCTTTCATATATCAGTACGTTGCTTTTCTTGAATTCAGGGTAGGAGTCGGAGCCGCTTACGGGCATTACTTTTACTTGTTCGCTGCTTATTTTGTATTTGCCATCAGGCGATATTTTGGTATCGGCCAGTAGTTCATTTTCATTGGTAACGGGTTCGGCTACGCCGCCCGCTATGGGCACTTTATAAATTTTGCTGTTGATCTTGTTTTCGGCAATATCGGGTGTGCCTACGCTAAACACCACGTATTTGCCATCTTTTGAAATGCCTTTGGCGCTTACGCGGCCCAGTTTCCATAAAAGTTCGGGGGTTAATAGATCTTGTGCGCTTGCTATCATGCCCGAAAATAGCAGAAATAGCAAGATAAAGCTTCTTGTTTTCATGTAATGATAATAATAAAGACGTCAGTTAAATGGGTTAAAGATAGAAATAAAATAAGAACATCATTAAACCGTTGTATGTGCCGGCAATCGCATCAATGTTAACTATTATGCTGCGGTTTGAAATCCACGATATATTAAATAGCTTTATCACACTTAGTCATTAAACAATTTTTTGCAATGAGTAGATATCTTAAATACCTTAAATACCTGTTTGTTATGATCATCCTGTTACCCATGTGCTCGCTTGCGCAAACAAGCACAACGCCGGCGGGCTACCAGGCGGGGCCGGGTGGGATGTTGTATAAAATTCACACCCATAGCGATGGGCCTAAAATACAGGTAGGAAATTTTATAAATATTAGCGCAAGGGGTAAGACCGATAACGATTCGGTATTATTCAGTACTTATGATTCGCACCCGATATTCACTGTAGTCCCCAAGCCACAATTTAAGGGGGATGTTTTTACAGCATTGCAATATTTAAGCGAAGGAGATAGCGCAACTATAAAAGTTTTAGCTGATTCAGCTTTTAAAGTACAAGTAAGACCCAAAGGGTTTAAAGGCAAATACCTGACTTATGATATCAAAGTGTGTAAAGTAATAGCGAAGGGGCAATTAACCGATGTGGAATTCCAGGATAAAATAGAAGCGTATGTGGATGGCGAAGGGGACAAGCTAAAAGCAGAAGAACCAGGGTTGATCAGCAGATACATTTCAGATGATCATTTAAAGCTTACCCGGACGACAGATAGCTTGTATTATGTAATAAATAAACCCGGTACAGGCGTCAATATAGCGCCAGGCGATACGGTGATCATGAATTATACCGGCAAGCTATTCAACGGGAAGGTTTTTGATTCATCAATTAAAGAAGAAATAGTAAGATCGAAAATGCCGGTTGACCCTACAAGGCAATATACGCCCGCGCGCATTGTTGTTGGCGAGAAATTAATAATACCCGGTTGGTATGAGGGGCTGCAATTATTGAATAAGGGAGCCAGCGCTACTTTTATAGTGCCATCAAAATTGGCCTATGGGAAAAGCGGCATATCTATCATAGCGCCATATACACCGATAATATTTGAGATCACCGTTATTGATGTGCATCGTATGATAAAAATGCCTGTGCCGGCTACTAAATAACTAACTCGTAAAGGGCAGCCCTTGACGGGGCAAAATTCTTTTCTTTATCTTTTTCTACAAAGGGGTTGACCCTACGGGTCATGTTTTTAAGTTAAGAGAAGGGATAATATAAATGATTTAAAATGATGCACGATAGCCTGTCGCGCTCCGTTGACTCACCCCGACTTCGCTTCGCTTGTCGACCCTCTCTGCGGCAAGCCGCAAAGAGGGTGAAAATATCATAACTCACGGTAGTTACAAAAACAAAGGCCCCCTGTTACGGAGGCCTTTACTATATGCAGATCAGGATATTAATTTATCCGTTATTCTCGTGCGCGTGTTCTTCCCTGAACAGCTTGGCGCTAAAATAATCATTGTTCATGCGGGCGATGTTGGTAAGGGTAATTTCCTTAGGGCACTCGGCCTCGCAAGCGCGGGTATTGGTACAGTTACCAAAGCCTTCGGCATCCATTTGGGCTACCATTGATTGCGCACGGCTGTAACGCTCGGGCTGGCCCTGTGGCAGCATGCCTAATTGCGATACCTTTGCCGATACAAACAGCATGGCAGAAGCATTTTTACAGGCAGCAACGCAAGCGCCGCAACCGATACAGGTAGCCGAGTTAAAGGCTTCGTCGGCTATTACCTTTGGGATGGGTATTACGTTGGCATCGGGTACACCACCGGTATTTACCGAGATATAACCACCGGCTTGTTGTATACGGTCGAACGCGGAACGGTCGACCGCCAGATCCTTTATTACCGGGAAAGCGGCGGCGCGCCATGGTTCAATGGTGATGGTCTCGCCATCGTGAAATGTACGCATGTGCAGCTGGCAAGTGGTGATCGCCCTTTTTGGTCCATGTGGATGGCCGTTTATATATAACGAACACATCCCGCAAATACCTTCGCGGCAATCATGGTCGAAATGTATAGGCTCCTCGTTCTTGTGGATCAGGCTTTCGTTCACCACATCCAGCATCTCTAAAAACGACATATCCGGCGAAATGCCGTCAGCTTTATAAGTGACAAACTTGCCCGGTGTTTGTGCATTTTTTTGGCGCCATACTTTCAGCGTCAGGTTCATATTGTTTTGTTCCATTTTGAACTGTTTATACTAAAACTTCAGTTGCGCTTTTATTTAGTGTTACCGGCAGCTCTTCTGCTTTCTCACGATAATGTGCGCAATAACCATTTGTATCTTCGATATGAAAACCTTTATCAAGGTCGATATCATTCTTTCTTTTATTTGTTCCCCAGGCAAATAACTTTTCAAAAAAGGGAAGTAGTTTATTGTCTTTTATCTTTTCGTAGAAATATACTTCATGTTCCTTTTCGCGGAGGCTCATTTCATACAATATCTCATCGTGTTCAGTTATAGCGAGCGCATTAAATAACCGCTTCATCCGCACATATTCGCACACGTTGCCACTTTCCAAACTACCTGCAAAATAAAATGGCATAAACCATCCTATTAAATAACAACCCGTACTAATGACTTTACCAATGCAATAGTTTTTTACTTCGTACCATTGCGAAACCGGCACGTTGTATTGGTTCATCATCTTTAACATTTCGGCTCTGTGGTTCCACTCATCTATTTCTATCTGCTTTATCGCCTTCTTTTCGTCCACATCCCTTACTGATCCCGCATGACCCTGGTAAGCAAAAGCCGCAGCTTTTTCAGCTGAATATGCTTGTTGCAACAGGTCTGTCAATATGGGGTCTTGTATCAGCATTGATTATTTATAATTGCGTTGCGTTAAATGAACGTATTCGAAATTCAAATCCTCTTTGTTCAATACTTCAGGTTGGTTGTCGCCTTTGTATTCCCATGCGCCAACGAAAGCGAAATGCTCGTCATCGCGCAGTGCTTCACCTTCGGGTGTTTGCGATTCCAAACGGAAGTGGCCGCCGCATGATTCGTTACGCATCAGCGCGTCATCAACCATCAGTTCGCCAAGCTCTAAAAAGTCGGCTACGCGGCCGGCCCTTTCAAGTGACGCGTTTACTTCTTCGTTCTCGCCCAATACAATGGCGTTCTTCCAAAAATCGGCCCTTAAAGCCTGTATCAACCCTTTAGCTTTGGTAAGGCCCTCGGCAGTACGTGCCATGCCGCAATATTCCCACATAATATGGCCAAGCTCGCGGTGGTATTCGTTAACTGTTTTGGTGCCACGAAGCGCTAATAATTTATTTACGTGATCCAATACATCCTGTTTTGTTTTGGCAAAAGCAGGGTGGTTAGCGTCAACCGGTTTTGGGCCGATAGTAGCTAAATAATCGCCTAAAGTATATGGTATCACAAAATAGCCGTCGGCCAAACCCTGCATTAATGCAGATGCGCCTAAACGGTTAGCGCCGTGGTCGCTGAAATTACATTCGCCCAAAGCATACAGTCCCGGCACATTAGTACTCAGATTATAATCAACCCAAAGGCCGCCCATGGTATAGTGTACGGCAGGGTAAATGCGCATTGGTTGGGTGTAAGGATCCTCATCGGTGATCTGGTAATACATGTCGAAAAGGTTACCATATTTAGCCGACACCGCATCTTTACCCAGGCGTTTTATAGCGTCAGCAAAATCAAGGAATACGGCAATGCCTGATGCCCCTACGCCACGGTTCTCGTCAACCATTTCCTTAGCGTTGCGTGATGCTACGTCGCGCGGAACAAGGTTACCGAATGACGGATATTTTCTTTCCAGGAAGTAATCCCTGTCTTCTTCTTTTATATCGCTGGCCTTTAATTGCCCTTTGCGCAATTTTTCGGCTGTTTCAACGGTTTTTGGCGCCCAAACACGGCCATCATTACGTAATGATTCCGACATCAATGTTAATTTCGACTGGTGGTCGCCGGTTACCGGGATACAGGTAGGGTGTATTTGCGTATAGCAAGGGTTAGCGAAGAAAGCGCCGCGTTTATGTGCCCTCCAGGCCGCGGTTACGTTTGAACCTGCTGCATTGGTAGACAAATAAAATACGTTACCATAACCGCCTGTACAAAGCAATACCGCATGGCCGGTGTGTGTTTCTATCTCGCCGGTTGTTAAGCTGCGGGTGATGATACCCTGCGCTTTGCCATCAACCACAACCACATCAAGCATTTCGGTACGGGTGTACATTTTCACTTTGCCGTGGTGTATCTGGCGGTTTAATGCCGAGTAAGCACCTAATAATAACTGCTGTCCCGTTTGTCCCCTGGCATAAAATGTACGTGAAACCTGTGCGCCGCCGAATGAGCGGTTGTCGAGTAAACCACCATATTCACGCGCGAACGGAACGCCCTGTGCTACGCATTGGTCAATAATGTTTACCGATACCTCGGCCAAACGGTAAACGTTGGCTTCGCGGGCGCGGTAGTCGCCCCCCTTAATGGTATCGTAAAATAAGCGGTAAACGCTGTCGCCATCGTTCTGATAGTTTTTAGCGGCATTTATACCACCCTGCGCGGCAATTGAGTGCGCACGGCGGGGGCTATCCTGGAAACAAAATGCCTTAACATTATAACCCAGCTCGGCCAGTGAAGCCGCTGCCGCACCACCTGCCAGGCCCGTACCTACAACAATAATATCGTATTTACGCTTGTTGGCAGGGTTAACCAGCTTAAGGTTAAACTTATGCTTGTTCCATTTTTCGGCTAATGGGCCTTCCGGGGTTTTAGCATTCAAACTCATATTTTATTTATTTGAGAAGCAAGAATAAAGAAGCAAGAATCAAGACCGATATTTACTTCTACTTTTTGCAGCTTGTTTTTTAAACCTTTAATTTTTGTCTTGATCCTTGAATCTTACTTCTTGAATCTAATTCTTCAAACTTGTTATATAATATACAATTGGCATTAGCGCGAAGCCCAGCGGTATAATAACCGCGAACAGCCATGTGCCGATGAACTCGACAACCGGGGTATACTTACGGTGTACCCAGCCGAGTGTGCGGAACGCACTTTGGAAACCATGTTTCATGTGAAATGATACAGCACCCATCGCCAAAACATATAATATTACATACCATAAACAGCTAAAACTGGTAACTACATTTGCATGCAGGTCCTTCACCCTAACTATCTCTACGTTATTTTCGGTAGTAACGGTTGGCTCAAAATCGGCAGAAGCAGGTATATAATCTGATACGGTTGTTTGGTTTGTAGCCAGGTCGGTGCGGTATTCTTTGTAAGCCACCTCGTTGGTAAATTTATACCTGAACCAGAAATCGCGCATGTGAACCACTATAAAGAATAATAATATAGCGCCAAGCAGGCCCATGTTTTTTGATTGCCAGGTAGCAGGCGACTTGTTTACCACGGCGTAACCTACGGGGCGCGCCCGGCGGTTTTTTATGGTTAATACAAGCGCATAAATGCTATGCACTATAATACATAGGTATAAAATGTATGCAACAACTTCGATAGGGGGGAAATGTGTTAAGAAATTGGCATATACGTTAAAGCTGTAACCATTATCGTTGCGGAACAACAACAGGTTGCCGCCTAAGTGCACAATTAAAAAAGTACACAAAAACAAGCCTGTTAAAGCCATGATCAGCTTTTTGCCCAGCGATGAGTTAAAGGTTTGTTTAAATTCGCTCATTTTGATGATTAGATTTATTTCCGCAAAAGTATTTATTAAATAGCAAAAGATATAAATGCTTTCGGCTTATTAGACGGTAATTAGCTATTTAGAAACAATCTAAGCTTTGCAAATAATTTGCATCCAAATTGTATAGCCTTATATTAGCGGCGACCTAAATAGTGCCCAATGAAATACATATACTTTTTCGCATTCATTATACTGGCGAGCAGCTGTAACCGTACAAAATTTATTGAATTTACCGGCACTATGCCCGGCATTAATAATGGCGCATTTGTAATAAAGGACGCGCAGGGAAATATTATCACGTCAGAAAATATTTTCGACGGAAAATTTCACACCAAAAATATATTGCAAAAGCCCGGCTATTACGACCTGTTTATTACGGGTGATATTGAAAAGGATTATGATGTTTATTTGGAAGGTGGAACTTATATCATTAGCGCCGAAGCGGATAAGCTGTACTTGTACCCAACTATAAAAACAGATTCAAAAACCCAGAACGAGCTTTCGGAATATTATACCGCAGCTGCTGAAAAAACGCATGAGGCTGATGCAGCGGTTCAAAATATAACCTCGCTATTGTATGATAAGAATTCGCCTGCGGCAGTATCGGGCAATGCAGCCGACCTGCAAAAGCAGCTTGACCAGGCCCAGGAAACATTTGCTAAAACACAGGCTACCGTATTAGGCGACTTTGTGACCAAAAACCCACAAAACGAAGTTGCCGCGCATATACTATCGCAAATTGATTATAAGAAAGACCCTGTAAGTTATTATGCTGTATTCCAGAAATTCAGCCCGGAGCAGCAAAATACTGCCGATGGGAAAAACGAGGGAGATGATCTGAAAGAACTGATAAAACTGGCACCCGGGGCAGATGCGCCACAATTAACGGGCAACACACCCGATGGCAAACCGTTCGATCCAAAAAGCATTAACAAAAAAGTAATATTGGTTGAATTTTGGCGCTCGGATGTGGAAGCGAGCCGGTCAAACCATCAAATGTTACTTAATGGGTATTACAGCCCTATCAAGAATAAAGACTTTACGGTGGTTAGCGTTTCATTAGATACCAAGCCCGATGTATGGGCTGCGTCAATAAAAAAAGACGAGATGACCTGGACACAGGTTAGCGACCTTAAAGGGCAAACATCGCCCAATATGACCAACTGGGCTGTGAACACCATACCCACTTATGACCTGGTTGACGGCAACTGGCACTTTATTAAACGCGATGTTGACTTTGGGAAAGTAGGTGAAGAAGTTAACAAATACCTGGGCATAAAAGTAGCTAACTCACAGCAATAACCTTGTTTTGCAGCACGGCAAAGATATGGTCGGTTTTTTGGTTACGGATGGCTACCCTGCCCGTAAACTTACCAAATGAGGGCAGTATTACCTGCCTTTTGCCAAAAGCAAAGCATGGAAGCGTAATACTTTGACGCGCTTTTCCGGTTAAATTAATGCCGGGATGTATGTGCCCGCAGAAAACATATCCTTCGATATTTTGCAAAGTAATTTCAGTTAGTGGATGGTGCAGCATTAAGAACGGGCCTATGGCAAGCTCATCATGTAAGCTAACATCCAGGTCGATATAGTTACTGTCGTGGATGATGTCATGATTGCCTCGAATCAATATCATTTGAAGTTTTGGGAATTGCTTGCGCCATAATACAAACCAATCCCAATCGGCATTTTTATCGCTGTGGAAGAGGTCGCCCAGGAAGAGTATTTTTTTGGGGCGGTGTTCATCAATAAGGTCGGATAATACGGCAAGATCTTTTTGCTCCATATCCCGAGGGACTGCAATACCTGCTTTACGAAAATGCCCAACCTTGCCTAAATGTACATCGGCTACAATAAGGGCTTTCTCCTGATGCCAATAGATGGCTTTTTGAGGGAGGAGCAGCAAGTTTTGGCCGAGTAATTCGAAGGGTAAGGATAACATGGAGCAAAAGTACGCAGCCCCCTCTAAACGGCGAAGCCTTCATGAATACAATTTTAAAAAAAATTATAATATGAATAATCTCCCCCCGGTAGGGGAGACTTTTTTTTAATAACGAATATTGAATGCTGAATATTGAGCGCCGAAGTTAGATCACAAAAAATAGCGATGGGTTTAAAACCCATCGCTATTTTTAAAAGGAATTTTCCTGAATTTATATGGCTGTTGGCCTTCGGGTTATACCCAATATTAAGGCGATAATAGCTATTATCAATAATATGTGTATTATGCTTCCTACAGAATATACAAATACGCCTAATGCCCATCCTATAAGCAATATAACGGCGATAACATACAATAATGAGTTCATGGTGATGTGATTTTTAATTAATGATCTTCATAGATATAAAAGCAACATTATCTTATACTATAATGTTTGAATTTATGTTAAATAAAAAACATATTAATTAAATAGGCTGCCTATAGCTTAAGCCATTTATCCCTCACTTTTTGTTGTTGTGCCGATATGTTATCCAGCGTAATTATCCTGTATTTTACGGTAGGGTTTCTTAGTAATGTTACCGGCAGGGTATGGGGCAGGCCATCACGGTTAAGGGTTAGGGTTATTTCATCTCCGGGTTTTTTATCTTTTAATATGGCGGTGGTATCGGTTATCTCATGACCATCGATAGCGGTTATCTGGTCTTTCACGTTTATGCCGCTAACCCATGCGCTGCCATCGCGTAGTACGCTATTAACCGTCATTTTTTCATTTGCAGTCGCCGTTGTTATGCCAAGTGATGGTTCGTTTTTATCAGCATCTTCATCAACAATGGCATACCCGGCATAGGCCAGGTATTTTTTGTAGTCAATATCCGCTAACCCGTAAACGTATTTTTTATAAAAATCATCCAGGTTTTTGCCTGCGAATTTCTCAAGACCCAGCTTAAATTCAGCGTCGGTATAACCGCGGTTTTTTGTTTTGTAGTACTCGTGGTACATGTATTTCATTACATCGTCCAATGAGTATTTGGCATGGCTGTCGTTAATAATTTCAAGGTCGAGCAGCATGGCTAAAACCGAGCCTTTGCTGTAATAAGATATGGTGCTATTGGCCGTATTCTCGTTTGGGCGGTATGACTTTATCCAGGCATCGTAACTGGCATCGGCTACGCTTTGCACTTTTTTGCCGGGCTGGTTCTCCACCAGGTTAATATCGTTCGATAATATTTTCAGGTAATTGTCTTCGGCAATTAAATTGGCGTGCCTTAATACTATGTCCTCGTAATATGCGGTGAAGCCTTCGGCTATCCACAAGTCGGTGGTGTAATTTTCATTGTCATAATCAAACGGGCCCAGAGCGATGGGGCGCAAACGCTTCACGTTCCATATGTGAAAATGCTCATGCGCTACCAGGCTTAAAAAACTTTGATAGCTACTTTCATGGCTATAAGCCTCGCGCGAAGCGCCTAAAACGGTCGAACTTAAATGCTCCAGTCCGCCGCCGCCTTTTAAATAATTGTGGATGATAAATACATAATACTTATTGGGGTTTTCACGGTATATGGCTGTTTCCTGTTCCACAATTTTGGCCATGTCCTTTTTAAGGCGCTCTTTGTCATAATTCCCTGTGCCACACATAGCAACCTCGTATTTTACACCGGCGGTATCAAAACCGAATACATCCTGGTTGCCCACTTCAATGGGCGAATCAAACAAAATGTCATAATCGGGCGAGTGGCGGGTGAACGAATCATTATTCACCATTTCAAGGCTGGTTGAGACCTTATCCCAACCCTTGTAAGGTACAATATGTATGGTCGACGGATGGTGCAGCATCCCCTCGGGATACATAAATATCCCCGAGGTTGATAAAAAGCCGTGTGATGCATCAACAGTACTGGTGCGTACCGATATCTCATTACAGTAAACATTATATCTTATGGTGATGTAGTTTGCACCTTCGGTATTGATGGTCCACCAGTTTTTGCGTGTTTTTTTGTAGGATAGCTCTTTGTCGCCCGAACTGGCGGTGAATATCTCTACGTTTTTGGCGTACTCCCTTATTAGGTATGAACCGGGCGTCCAAACCGGCATTTTAAGGGTTAGCGTGTTTTGATGGATATTATCAATACGCATCTCAATATCAGCATAATGTGCCTGGGCTTCGGGGAAAGTTACGGTATAGGAAATTTTAACCGGGCTTGCACCCTTACTGGTATTAGTGATCATAAAAAATAGTGTTAGGCACAAAAAGGAAAATCTGAATTTAGATGGGTGCAATTTATTAAAAATTATAGTAATTGATTTGTAAAGCATTTTTTGTAATATTATATCTCAAAACGAGATGTTTAAACAGGTATTGCGTACCTGTTAAATAACGCTTTTGATCAAATATTAGCTGCTCTATATCAAAAAAATTACATAACAAATTAATAAAAGCATATCCTTTATAACAATATTTCGTATAAAGTGTGAATTCGTTTTTCTAATACAATTTTATACCTTATTTTTGAAACAATGACTCCCCGCTTTAAAACATGT
>Ga0207019_1057_pt1 | contig 24769 bp, 14 predicted proteins | sample Alteio_BWMinCont_50_FD_153483 | JGI IMG/M metagenome (GOLD analysis project Ga0207019, IMG submission 153483) | Enriched cells from forest soil in Barre Woods Harvard Forest LTER site, Petersham, Massachusetts, United States -... | ecosystem: Environmental > Terrestrial > Soil > Temperate forest >...
CAGTTTGTTATTTTACTCTTTCTTTTTGTTCAATCCTTTACAGGAATTGGGCAATGTAATTGTAACCTGGCGGGAAGCGGAAGTTTCGCTGGCAAACTTTGAGCGAATAACAAGCACACCTATTGATGTAAAACCGGAAAAGCCTGTGTTATTGGAGCATGTCCAAACACTTACATTCGATAATGTGACCTTTAAACATCAAACAGCAAATCGTAACGCGCTTAATCATATCAGTTTTGAAACCAACACCGGAGAGACCATAGCTTTTGTAGGGCCGTCAGGTTCGGGGAAAACCACATTGGTGAAATTGCTTGTAGGCTTATATCAACCATTAGAAGGGGATATATTATATAACAACATTTTGAGTAAGGAGATAGACCTTGACCAGTTGCGCGAAAAAATAGGTTTTGTAACACAGGACACGCAATTATTCTCAGGTACTATCCGCGAAAATTTACTGTTTGTTCGCCCTGATGCTACCGATGAGGAATGTATGCAGGTATTGCAGAAAGCAGCCTGCCAAACATTGCTTGCAAGGGCAGATAAGGGCCTTGACACAGTTATTGGCGAGGGTGGGGTAAAGGTATCAGGCGGGGAGAAACAACGCCTCTCGATAGCCCGTGCGTTGCTGCGCAGGCCCGATATACTGGTATTTGACGAGGCTACCTCATCACTTGATTCTATCACCGAAGAACAGATAACCGAAACCATAAAAGACGTATCGGAATTTGGCGACCATATTACGATCCTGATAGCTCACCGCTTATCAACCATTATGCATGCCGACAGGATTTATGTGTTGGAAAAGGGGCATATCATTGAATCGGGCAGGCACCATGACCTACTTAACCAAAAAGGCTTGTATTATGCCATGTGGAGGCAACAGATTGGCGAGAAGATAGAAGTAGAAGCCTAAAATAGCTGCTAACATTGCAGCTATCTTCCCGCAATAACATAGTTTTTTTCTAAATTTGCAGTACATCTAACACTACTCAATGCCCGACGGAGACCCGCAACCACACAAAAAAGATTCATTTGCAGCCTTGCGGTACAAGGATTTTCGCGCTTATATAGGTATGCGTTTCTTTTTTACGTTTGCTTACCAAATGCAAACCGTTGTTATTGGGTTCTATATTTACCAGCTGACCAAAAGCGCTTTTGCATTGGGTATGCTTGGCCTTTGCGAAGCTATACCCGCGGTAGGTATTGCGTTATATGGCGGGTATATTGCCGATAAATCTGAAAAAAGGAAAATGCTGTTGCTTATTTATGCGGGTGTTTTACTTTCATCATTGGTGATGTTTGTAGTAACCCTTAATAGTATGCATGCCTATATACATGCCGGTTGGATAGTGCCTATAATTTACTGCATGATATTTTGCAATGGTGTAGCGCGTGCTTTTTTAGGGCCGGCAACTTTTACGGTGTATGCCAATAGTATCCCCAAAGAGGTTTATCCTAACGGAAGTACCTGGAGCAGTTCAAGCTGGCAAATAGCATCGATACTTGGCCCGGCGGCGGGTGGCTTGATATATGGCTTTGCTGATAAATATACCGGATTGACAGGTATTACAGCCACCTTCATTGTTATCCTGTTTTTTATCGTGGTATCGCTGGTGATGGTGTATTTCCTGAAAAAATACCCGGCTGTTTTCAAGCCTAAGGAAAATATATGGAAAAGCCTGGAGCAGGGTATCAGCTTTGTTTTTAAAAATAAGATGATGCTGGGCGCAATGAGCCTCGACCTGTTCTCGGTATTTTTTGGTGGATTTGTGGCATTGCTACCTGTGTTCGCTAACGAGATATTAAAAGTAGGCCCCGAGGGGTTAGGTATTATGCGCGCCACCGGGTCGGCGGGTGCAGTTTTAACCATGCTGGCTATGTCGCGGTTCTCGCCAATGAGCAGGCCATGGCGTAATTTGCTTATCGCGGTTACCGGTTTCGGCCTATCCATTATTTGTTTTGGTTTATCAAAAAGCTTTTATTTTTCGCTATTCTTCCTGTTTACCGAGGGTGCTTTTGATGCTGTAAGTGTCATCATCCGCAGTACTATTATGCAATTGCTTACCCCCGATGAAATGCGCGGACGTGTATCGGCCGTAAACTCCATGTTCATAGGTTCATCAAATGAGATAGGCGATTTTGAATCGGGCACTATGGCAAGTTTGCTGGGCACCGTGCCTGCGGTTATTTTTGGGGGATGTATTACCTTAACGGTTGTTACGGTTACTTATTTTAAAACAAAAAGCTTATTGCCGTTGGGCTTGGGAGATATAAACCGCAGCGATACAGAGATGTAATTGGGGTCACGATATTTTATCCCAGCTTAACCCTTGTCCTTTTTCCTGTAACGAATTATGTAATATTTGATTCTCGGGTAATGCCAGTTGCGGATCTACAGCAAAAATATCTTCCACTATCCTTCGTATCTGTATCAATAATTCCTGGTCGGTAGCTAAATTTGCTATTTTAAGGTCAAGTACGCCGCTTTGTTGTGTGCCTTCAATATTACCAGGGCCCCGCAGTTGCAGATCGATCTCGGCTATCTCGAAGCCGTTATTGGTTTTAACCATGGTGTTCAGCCTTATCCTGCCGTCGTAACTTAGCTTTTGGTTGCTCATCAATATGCAGAACGATTGCTCGGCACCACGCCCTACGCGCCCACGTAGCTGGTGCAGTTGGGATAGGCCAAAGCGTTCGGCATTCTCTATGATCATTACTGACGCGTTGGGGATATTAACACCAACCTCAATTACCGTAGTAGCTACCATTATTTGTGTTTCGCCTTTTACAAAGCGTTGCATTTCAAATTGTTTTTCGGCGGGTTTTAGTTTGCCATGTACAATACTAACCCGGTAATCGGGTAGTGGAAATTCATGTGCCATTACATTTATACCATCTTCCAGGTTTTTAAGGTCGAGTTTTTCACTTTCCTTTATCAGTGGATAAACCACATAAACTTGCCTGCCTTTGGCAATTTCCTGCTTCATAAAACCGAACATACGCAGGCGGTGGTTCTCAAAAAAATGTACGGTTTGTATAGGTTTGCGACCAGCGGGCAATTCATCAATTACTGATATATCCAGGTCGCCATACAGGGTCATGGCTAAGGTGCGCGGGATAGGTGTCGCCGTCATCACCAAAACATGGGGTGGTATCGCGTTTTTCCGCCATAGTTTGGCACGCTGTTCTACACCAAAGCGGTGCTGTTCATCAATTACTACAAAGCCCAGGTTTTTATATTGCACTTTATCTTCAATAAGCGCATGGGTGCCTATTAATATTTTCAGGTCGCCGCTTTCCAATCGCTGATGCAGCACCTTTCTTGCTTTTTGCGGGGTTGAGCCGGTAAGCAGGGCCACTTCAATAAAATCATCGCCCACTAAGCTTTTTATTGTTGCATAATGTTGCGTCGCCAATATCTCGGTAGGCGCCATAATGCAGGTTTGGAAACCGTTATCAATAGCAATAAGCATGCTCATTAACGCTACTACGGTTTTGCCACTGCCTACGTCGCCTTGCAGCAAACGGTTCATTTGTACGCCGCGCTGGGTGTCCTGCCTTATCTCTTTTAATACCTTTTTTTGCGAATTGGTAAGTTCAAAAGGTAATTTATGGTGATAAAACTCATTGAATAAGTTACCTACTGTACCAAATATATTGCCTTTGAATTTTTGTGTATGTAAAACCTTGTTTCGCAATAGCTTTAGCTGCAACAGGAACAATTCTTCAAATTTAAGCCGGTGTTGCGCTTCATTTAAGGCTGCCGGGTCTTCGGGGAAATGGATATCGCGATAAGCAGTTGCCCGCGGGGTTAACTTAAACCTGTTGATGATATATAACGGTAAGTTTTCATGAATATCCTTCGCATATTGGTCCAATAGGGTAGCCGTGAGCTTTTGCAGCCCTTTGCTATCCATACCGAACTGTTTCATTTTTTCGGTCGAATTATAGGCGGGCTGTAAGGTTGAATTACCTTTATTAAGCAATGCCGCAGGCGAATACAGCTCCATTTCAGGATGCGCCATTTGGGCCTTGCCATTAAAAAAAGTGGGTTTGCCAAAAATAATATAGGCCTTGCCGGGTACGAGTGCTTTTTCCATCCAGCGTATCCCCTGGAACCATACCAGTTCCAATACTCCTGTATCGTCCTGGGCTTGTATGACCAACCGTTTGGTGTGTTTTTCGCCAAGTACTTCCTTCTGCGTAAGGCGTGCTATCACCTGTACATAAGGTAATTCGGGTTCAATGTCGCGTATTTTATAAAACCGCGTACGATCGATATACTTATAAGGGAAATGGCGTAAAAGGTCTTCGAAAGTAGCTATACCCAATTCTTTTTTTAAAACATCCGCACGACTAAGGCCAACGCCTTTCAAATACTCGATGGGGGTTTGAAACGGGTTCAAATTAAACTACTGGATTATTTATAAATATCAGGATCTGAGCGCGGTAACTGAAATTTCCACATTCACATTTTTGGGTAAACCGGCTACAGCTACAGTTTCTCGTGCAGGGAAATCAGCAATAAAATACGAACCGTAAACTTCATTAACCTGGGCAAAGCTGCCCATATCCTTCAAAAATATAGTGGTTTTTACAATATGGCCAAAATCAATACCGGCTTCAGTTAGTATGGCTTTAATATTTTCCATTACCAGTGTGGTTTCGGTTTTAATATCATCAAGCACCAATTCGCCGGTTGCGGGGTTAATAGCAACCTGGCCCGAAACAAATACAAGATCGCCGGCTACAACGGCCTGGTTATAAGGGCCTATAGGGGCAGGTGCATTAGCGGTATTAATTATAGTTTTCATTAAATATGTGTGTTAAATGATAATAAGCTTATGAAGGGTGGGTAGGTACTTTGGCGTTTGTAGCTCTATTTTTTCAGAATGAACCAATCGATCAGTTTCCAGATAATGCCCAGCAAAAACACGGTTATGGCAATGGCATTTATGGCGTGCATTACCTTCAGGTTAAAACTGGTTGGCCGGTTAGGATCCTTTTTTCTGAAAAAGTACATATACAAAATTACATTAATTATTGATCGGGTGGATTAGTGAATGATCGATTTTTTAATTCACCACTATGCTAAATTAATAAATGGAATTGATACAAAGCAAAAAAGGCTTCCCGATATCGGGAAGCCTTTGGCTAATATTGTTTTAGAACAGATATTAATTAATGGAATTCAACACGACGGTTAGCAACGCGGCCTTCCTCAGTTGAGTTGTCAGCTATTGGGTGAGTTTCACCGTAAGCTTTAATTTTTAAGTGTTTAGCTTCAACGCCTGAGTTAACTAAGTAAGTTTTTACTGAGTTAGCACGGTCACGTGATAAACGCATGTTGTGAGCTGCAGTACCTTCAGATGAAGCATAACCAGCTAAAGTGATTGTTTTGCCAGAAGACCTAAGATCAGCTGAAGATGCATCTAACGCAGGGTAAGATGAAGTCCTTAATACTGAAGAGTCAAACTCAAACTGGATGTTAGAGTAAGCTTTGGCAACAGCTTTAGCTGAATCAACTTTCACAGTATCTTTAGGGAATACGATAACGCAACCAGAACCGTCAACTACGCTACCAGCAGGAGTGTTAGGGCATTTGTCGAATTGGTCAGCAACACCGTCACCGTCTGAATCTTTCTTAAGATCAGCAACCGCAGTTTCAACATTGGTTACACGGCCTTTTAAAGCTTCAACTTCCTGGCGTAAAGCTGCATCGTACAATTCATCATACATCATAGCAATTGGGTTCACCCAATCCACGTTCTTTTTTGAGCTTGGACCGAAAGTGTACTCTAAACCAGCATAGCTGTATGAGTAGTGATCGAAGAATGGATAAGTAGAGGCACCACTGAAGTTATAACCCTGGATAAAGTTAACAGTGTAACCAACATTCAAAGCTAAGTTGTCAGATAATTTGAATTTAACACCTACACCAACTGGTGCAACCAATTCTTTTGTAGTGCTACCGTCATTAGCAGGAACAAATCCACTGCCTGCAGTAGCTTCTGTAGTTGGTTTGTAGAAAGCCAAACCTGCACCGGCTGATCCGTAAAAGTCAACCGAGTTGTTACGGTGGCCAAAGCTAACACTACCAAAATCAATGATACCGTTTAAAGTAACCTGGTTGTTTTTAGTAGAAAAGGCGTCTTGACCGTATTTGGTGCCAAACTTATAGCCATTATCGTTACCTTCTACTTTTCCGCCGTTATAGTTTAACTCTAAGCCGAAGAAGTGAGATAACTGATCTCTAACAGAGACACCGTAACCTAATTGAATTTGGGTATGGGTTACAGCGTTGTGACCGAAGTTCACAAGAGGGTTAGTAACACCTACGTTAATACCAACGCTCCAATGATTGTACTGTCCGATTCCGCCAAATACCTTGGCAGATGACGTTTCAGATGACATTTTAGTTGTATCTGTTGTTGACGATTGGGCGTTAGCTGCTCCAAAAGCCATCAAAGCTACAGCTGATAATGCTACTGTTTTCTTTAATGTAGAATAATTCATAGTTTTAAGATTAAACAATTTAATTGTGATTTTTTTTCAAAATTAGTAATTATGTTTGAAACGAATACCAAAATTTGTTCCAAAATTGTAATACTATTACAAATAAACTGAAAAAATTGTTTAAATAAAATTAATAAATCTATAAATAATGAAATATCTACCTGTAAATGAGCATCTTTTTACAAATAATAGAAAAAATTTCGTTTCAAGAATAAAACCGGTATCTATAGCTATATTTAATTCGAATGACGAATTTCCACGCAGTGGCGACCAAACATTCGTATTTAAACAAAATGCCGACTTTTTTTATCTTACAGGTATAGACCAGGAGCAAAGTATACTGCTTTTATTCCCTGATTGTCCTAATTCACTATACAAAGAAGTACTATTTTTAAGACAAACCAACGAAAGCATTGCCGTTTGGGAAGGACATAAATACACTAAAGAGGAAGCAAGAAAGGCATCAGGAATTGAAAATGTATATTGGCTTAGTGAGTTTGATACTATTTTGCACAGTATTATTAACTATGCCGATAATGTATATATAAACACTAACGAGAATGACCGCTTTAGCTTTTCAGTGCCTTACCGCGACCTGCGGATGCTTGACGAATTGCGCGTAAAATATCCGTTACACCATTATGAGCGCTCGGCGCCTATAATGCGCGACCTGCGGGTTGTAAAATCGGATATCGAAGTTGAACTTACAAAAAAAGCCTGCGCCATCACCCGCGACGCATTTATCCGCACCCTGAAATTTGTAAAACCGGGCGTTACAGAATACGAGATAGAAGCGGAAGTTACCCATGAGTTTTTAAGGCAGCGCGCTACCGGCCATGCTTACACACCTATAATAGCATCGGGCAAAAACGCCATTGTATTGCATTATATTGAAAACAACCAGGTTTGTAATGATGGCGATGTGATATTATTTGATTTTGGCGCCGAATATGCCAACTACAATGCCGACATGAGCCGTTCAATACCCGTTAATGGCCGTTTTAGCCAACGCCAGCGCAATGTTTATGACGCGGTATTACGCGTAATGCGCGAAGCAACCAAGCTGATAGTGGCCGGGGCCGTATGGAACGATTACCATGATGAGGTTGGCAAGATAATGACCAGTGAGCTGATTGGCCTTGGTTTACTTGATAAACATGATGTGGAGAAGCAGGACCCAAAGATGCCAGCCTATAAAAAGTACTTTATGCACGGCACCTCGCACCATTTAGGCCTGGATGTGCATGATTTTGCCAGCCGATATAAGCCATTTGAGGTAGGTAATATACTAACCTGCGAACCGGGCATTTATATACCACAGGAAGGGTTAGGGATACGTATTGAGAATAATATATTAATAACTAAAGATGGCAACATCGACCTGATGGCTGATATACCGGTTGAAGCGGACGAAATAGAGGGCATTATGAATAGCTGATCGCGGTTCAATATTTTTCAATAAAGGAATATAAATTGAAGCAGGGGTTAGCTATTGCCCCGGCTATTTTTTTGCGTAGTTCGGCTTTATTAATATTATTCATGCGTTTTTGTTGGATAAGTTTATAAGCCTTATCGGCCAATAAAAACTCCGTGCGCGTGTTTTTTATATTTTGGGCCGATCTTATAAAAGCTAATATTTCATCAATACCTGTTGCCTGCGACGCTATGGTTTTGAATACCGTTATACCGTCGCCCTTCTGCTGGCTTATTTTTTTTAGGTTATTTGCAAATATATCGGCACCATCCCGGTCGGCTTTATTTACAATAAAGGCATCAGCGATCTCCATCAGTCCCGACTTTATATTTTGTATCTCGTCGCCGCTTTCAGGCACTAAAACAACCATAGTAATATCGGCAAGCCCGGCAATTTCAACCTCGGACTGGCCAACACCCACAGTTTCAATAAATATATAGTCGAAGCCAGCCGCACGCAGCACATCGCTCATTTCAATGGTTTTGCCAGATAAACCGCCCAATGAGCCGCGCGTAGCCAATGAACGGATAAACACATCCGGGTGATTAAAATGCCCCGACATACGGATACGGTCGCCAAGCAACGAGCCGAAATTAAACGGCGAAGTAGGGTCAATGGCCAGCACCGCTACTTTTGAGCCATCATTTATTAAATTACTTATCAAAGCGTTTACAAGCGTGCTTTTACCTGCGCCCGGCGGCCCTGTTATGCCTATAATGGGTGTTTTTTTTGGAAAGATCAGCCCCTTTAATAGTTCATTAGCTCCGGCCAGGTCGTTTTCAACAATAGTTAATGCCCGGGCAACTGTTTTAAAGTTGGCAGTATTTAAAGCTGATAAAATGCCCGGCACGGTTTCCAATTTATACTTTAATTATTTGCTGATGGCTAAAATTAGCACAAGATATTTAATATTTGCCCCTAAATAACTTGTTTCAATAAAAAAGCGAATATTTACAGCATAAAAATCATATAGTGGCAAAACCCTCCATACTGCTTACGTTCGACTCAATGAAATACCCCAACTCGGGCTTTTTCTCCTTTGGGAAAAGCCTGGGAGATGCAATAGTGGAGCAAAACCAGGACAGGTATAACCTGAATTATTATGTACATAGGCGCTCTACCTATTTTTTTAATAATAAGGTCAGCCTGGTGTATCTTTCAAAGCTGCATAAGCTGTTTTTCCCGAGGCCCGACCGCTTTGCACTGGTACATTTTACCGACCAATACTGCCGCCTGAAACCACAAAAAGTTACCGGGAAGAAGATACTCACCATACACGATATTAACCCAGTGCATGAGCTGCGTAAGCCTGCCCATAAAATAGAAAAGCACCTGGATAAGCTGCGTGGTTATATAGCCGTATGCGATAAAATTGTAACCATATCGCATTTTGTGGCTAATGATATACTGAAATATATCCCCGAGGCTAAAGATAAAATACGGGTAATATACAATGGTGCCGACCAATTAACGGTGCCCGCTAACCATGTACCGGCCTATCAGCCCAAACGCACTTTCTTGTTTACCATTGGCTACATAGCGGCCAAAAAAAACTTTCATGTTTTGCCTGCACTATTAGTGGGAAATGATCATGAGCTCATTATATCAGGTGTTGAAACCCCCTACAAAAGCGTAATAATGGAGCAGGCCGAAAAATTTGGCGTAACCGACCGCGTTAAAATCACCGGCCCCATTAGTGAAGAAGATAAAGCCTGGTATTACAAAAACTGTACGGCTTTCGTATTCCCCTCAATAGCAGAGGGTTTCGGGCTGCCTGTTATTGAAGCTATGCACTTTGGTAAGCCGGTATTCCTGTCAACCCATACCTCGTTGCCCGAGATCGGCGGCGATGCCGCCTTCTATTTCCCAACCTTCGAACCCGCCGATATGCAGGAAGCATTTGCCCAAGGTATGGCCGAATTCCCCACCGGTAACATGCGCGAAAAGGTCATAACCCATGCCCTAAAGTTCGACTGGCAGCAAACTGCCAGGGAATATTTGGCCCTATATGATGAAGTTTTAGGTTGATTTTAGCCCATTTTTGGCCAAAAAAGCACATTAAAAACGCCATATTTCGACCATTTTAGGCCTCAAAAACACCCAAAATCACTCAAAAATCGCCCAAAAAGCGTCAAAAAACAGGTGCTTTTTGACGCTTTAAAACAAAAGGCTGTCTCATTTATGAGGCAGCCTTTATATCATGCAATTCAAAAGTTCCCCCTTCAGGGGGTTAGGGGGCGATTTAAAACTTATACCTCACAAAAGCTTCCATAGCCGCGTACTCGGCTAACCCAAGTTCGTCATAGCAGCGGGCGGTTTCACGGTTACGGTCCTCGGCACGCACCCAGAACTCGCGCGGGTCATCACCCGGGAATACCGGAACATCCTTCTGCGATTGATGCTTAAATATCGCCATCCTCTTACGCAGCACTTCTTCGGGCGAAAGCGGCACGGCCATTTCTATCTCGTAGGTCGCAAACTCAAACCATGCGCCGCGGTACATCCATAGCCAGCAGTCATTCACCCAGTCTTCGGTAATTTTCAATCTGTTAAGTGCTTCAAGTATGATTTTAAAGCAAACCAGGTGGGTGCCATGCGGATCGGCAAAATCGCCTGCCGCGAATATCTGTTGCGGTTTCACCCTTTGCAGCAATTCCATGGTGATCAGCACATCTTCTTCGCCAACCGAATTTTTCTTGATCTTGCCGGTCTCATAAAAAGGTAGCGCCATAAAGTGGATATGGTCATCGGGTAAACCGGCGTACCGTGCGCCTGCAATAGCCTCCGTTTTGCGGATAAAGCCCTTCACATCACGTATCTCCTGTGTATCTATCTGGTTCGGTTTCTTTGTGGCGATAAACTTGCGCATATCGCTGTAAATATTCTTCAGGTGGCTGTTATCTTCGCCAATACTGCCGTTAAAATCAATGGCAAATTCCATATAGCGCAGCACATCATCGTCCCAAACAGCCGTATTGCCCGATGTTTGGTAGGCTACGTGTACATCATGCCCCTGGTCGACCAAACGGATGAACGTGCCACCCATCGAGATCACATCGTCATCAGGGTGCGGCGAGAAAATGATCGACCTTTTCTTGGCAGGCAATGCCCTTTCAGGCCTTTGGCTGTCGTCGGCATTGGGTTTGCCACCCGGCCAGCCGGTAATGGTATGCTGTACCTGGTTAAAAATATCAATGTTTATGTTGTAAACCGGGCCCTGCTCAACTGCAAGTTGTGCCATGCCGTGGTTGTTATAATCTTCTTCAGTAAGTCTTAATATCGGTTTCTTAACGGTTCGTGCCAGCCATATTACGGCTTTTTTCTTCAGCATATTGTCCCACACACAGTCCTTCACCAGCCACGGGGTATCAAAACGAGTAAGTTCGCTTGCTGCCGCTATATCCAGCACAAAATCCACATGGTCGCTCAGCTGCAAAAAGGTAGCAGGCACATCGCCCGATATTTCGCCTTCAACAGCTTTCTTAATGATCGATGCCTTCTTCTGGCTCCAGGCCATCAGTATGATCTCGCGGGCCTTGAATATGGTGCCCACACCCATGGTAATAGCTTTGGTAGGTACGTTTTGCTTACCCCCAAAATCGCGCGAAGCATCGCTGCGGGTCAAATCGTCCAAAGTAACTAAACGCGTTCCTGAGTTTGGCGCCGAGCCCGGCTCGTTAAAACCGATGTGACCGGTACGGCCAATACCTAATATCTGCAGGTCAAGCCCGCCAAGTTCTGTTATTTGCCTTTCATAGTTCAAACAAAAGGCAGCCACTTCATCCTGCGGCAGGGTGCCATCAGGTATGTGGATGTTCTTTTTCTCAATATTAACATGGTTAAACAAATTCTCATTCATGAAGGTTACGTAGCTCTGTACAGCGGTAGGCTGCATGGGGAAGTACTCATCAAGGTTAAAGGTAATAACGTTGGCAAAGCTTAAGCCGTCCTCGCGGTGCATGCGTACCAGTTCGGCATATACGCCAACGGGGGTTGCGCCGGTGGCAAGGCCTAAAACGGCTTTTTCACCTTTTTCACTTTTCTTCCTGATGAGCGAGGCTATGCGCCCTGCTACGGCTAATGATGCTTCCTTTTGGTTTTTGTACACCGTTACCGGTAGCTTCTCATAACGTGTTTCTTCAAGTAAATTTAATCGGGCCATGTTGTTTTGTAGAAGTGTGTATAAATTTTGTAAAGATATATAATATATAGATGATGTAAATGCTCAGATGCACGTTTACACAAACGATTGTCCTTGACTTTCATCAAGGTACGAGAGGAAATAAGCGCGACATGATATACATATATAAAAAGATCGGCCAAAAAAATCCCCGCCGAAGCGGGGACTTTAATCAACCTAAATTAACCTATTAAACTATGGTTTTGCATCCCACCATAATTTCGTTCCACCATTATCGGGGCCGCCAAGTTCTGTAACACCTTGCGCTACGCCTACCGGGTTAGTTTGTTTCTCATCCTGCGGGAACGGCAAACGGCGTATACCCGGAACCGAAGGTATAAGGCCGCCGCTATTATTTACTACCGTAGGGAATAATATTGGGTAACCTGTACGGCGCTGTTCAGCCCATGCTTCCTCACCGTCAGGGAACATCGCTATCCATTTTTGAGTGATGATCCTTTGCAGGTTATGCTCAAATGTGTCGCCGGAATTCCAGGCAATGGTAATATTGTTTAAATAAGGCGAGCCTGCAGCAATATTATTAGTTGGGTTTAGTGTATCAAAATACGGGGTTGCTGTAGCAGTTGTATTGGTAAGGTATCCAGCCGGAATGGTAAGGCCCCTTTCCTGGAAAGAAAGGGTAATACCGGCTTCATAAAATGATTGTGCCGTACCGCCGCCCATGTTCCATCCGCGCAAAGCGCCTTCAGCCCTTAAGAAAAAGCTTTCTGATGCAAACATGATGTTTATAGGTGTTGTAGCAACATCATTAATTAATGAATAGCCCGCATAGCTAAAGCTGTTATTGTCACAGCCTATACGTATGCCTTTTTCAACCCCTGCTACCGCTTTTGAAGGTAAATAATAAACAGGTTCCCTTGGGTCGTTATAGCCTGATAATATGGATTCGGCAGCAGCACCCATGCTAATGTCGCCATAAGCATTGGTAATGTTCCATAGCGGGTTTTGGTAGGCCAGGCCGTTAACCATGTTCAGCAAGGCATCATCAGCCACAGTGCTCAATAGGCCATTCGGGTCGGCAACTGCTTTTTCTGCTTGTAATTTTGCATTTGTAGGGTCCACATATGCAATGCGCATGGCTAACCTTAATCTTAAGGTATTGGCAAATTTTAACCATTGTTTATAATCGCCGCCGTATTCAAAATCAAATGGTTTAAACGGTGTTGCACCCGGGTTTGCATGCACGTAAGCGGTTAATACGTTTACCGCGGTATCCAGTTCTTTAAAAAACTGTGTGTAAACGGCTTGCTGGCTGTCATAAGGTATGTTAAAATTGGCTGTTCCATATTTTGAATACGGGATAGGGCCATAAACATCCGTTACACGGTGCATGCCTTCAACCTTAAGTATAAGGGCCATGGCAACAAAATGCTGGTCTTGGGGCCTTGCTTTTTTTCTTATTTGATTCCAGTCATTCATGATACTGTTATTACCCGAATCAAATGTTTGGGTATTCCAGTTATCCTTCATAAAATAATTGGTGTTGTTTGGCCCGCCAAATGGATCGGCCGACATCATGTAACCTGAATACACATCAGCATTTAAGTTTTGCTGTAGCTGGTATACATAGTCAATGGTACTGAAAATATTTTCCTGCATATCCGGGAAAAACCCGCCTATATATTGAAAATCACCAGCGGCCTGTGTCGCTGTTACTTTACTCGGGTCGGTATTCATCCCCTTAAAATCCTTGGTGCATGAGCTTATTAGCAACAGGCCTAATGCGCCCGTTAATAATAGCCTGCTTTTTTTAAATATCGTTTTCATATTTGCTAATATTAATATTCGTTATTAAAATCTTGCTGATAAGTTAAAGCCTATGGTCCTAACACTTGGTTGCCCAAATAATTGCAGGCCTGCCAACGTATTATCAGTTGCCAAAACGGTTTCAGGATCGAAAGGCGCCTTCAGATAAAAGTAGAACAAATTACGGCCGGTAAGCGCCAGGCGTATGCTGCTGATTTTGTTGTTGAACACGCTGCCCGGGATAGTATAACCAAACGATGCCTCACGCAAACGTATATTGGTTGCGGAATAAGCATATTCAGCTAAAGCACCCTGGCGCCCGCCTATCGTTTGATAATAATTCTGTGCGGTAATGGTCGTTCCGTCAACCACAACGCCACCTTTGTCCCTTGCTTGTGCAGAAGCAACTGATGTGCCGTATGAATCCAGGTAAGCGCCTGTCATATCAACAACCTTGCCGCCAAAACGGCCGTCAATGGTAAATGCCAGGTCAAAGTTGCTTACTTTAAATGTATTTGTCCATCCTAAAACAAAATCAGGGTTTGAATTACCTACATCTTTATATTTTGTCGGGTCGGTTTCAACTGTTGGTTTACCTCCGCTCAATACAATATTCCCCGCTGCATCTCTTACAAAGTCGGCTGCATAAATTTCGCCGAACGGATGGCCTACCCTTGCTTCAAGTGAATAGCTATCAAATTGGCCTGGGAACACAAATCTGTTTTGAGGGCCTGCAACGGGGTCGGTATATAGTGCAATGATTTTATTGCGGTTTAACGAGAAGGTGAAATTGGTATTCCATTGTAAACCCGAAATTTTACCGTTATAACCTAAGCTGCCTTCAAAACCTGTATTTTGTACGTTACCGCCATTTACATAACGGTTATCAAACCCGGTTGCTGATGATACAGCAATATCAAAAAGCTGGTTGTATGAATTGGTATGGTAGTAGGTCGCGTCAAAAGTTACATGGTCATTTAGAAAGCGCCATTCGGTACCAATTTCAAATGAATGCGTTTTTTCTGGTTTCAGATCGCCCAGTGCTTGTGTAAGGCCTAAGTTAAGGAACCCGCTGCCGTTCAATGTATATTGCGGAGGGGTACTTACAAATGCGGGGATACTGTTACCTACATCAGAATAGGAAAGGCGTAATTTACTGAAACTAACAAAATCAGGCATTTTAAACATGCTGCTCAATACATCGCTTAAACCTATTGAAGGATAAAAGAATGAGCTGTTTGCAGCGTAGGCTAACGCCGAATCCCAGTCGTTACGGCCGGTTATATCCAGGAATAAGAATTTCTTGTACCCGATATCAACACTTGCCAATAGCGATTGTGATTGATTTTCTGTTTTGTTAGTTTGGTTAAAGGGGTTACCGGCTGTTAAAACAAGGTTCGATTCGTTAAAATAGTTAGGTATAACACCTAAGTTGCCATTTAAACCAAGTGAGCTGTATTGTCCGTCCTGTATGATGGCACCAGCGGTACCGTTAATGTTAAAATCAGACGACAGGTCCTTGTTAACATTCAGCAATAAGTCGCTGTAAACCTGGTCCTGCTGGCCTGATGTATAGGTATAGTGGCCGGTCGCGCTGGCAAACAATGTATTTGTGCCTGCATAAAGGTCCTGGCTGTATGTTTGATCGGCTGCATCCACTTTAATACGGCCTTGTATATTCATCCAGCTGTTAATATCGTATTTAGCAGTTACCGATCCTAAAAAGCGGTTCAGGCCCTGGTCGGTTGGGTTACGGTATTGAATGTAGTAAGGGTTCTCAAAATAATCAGCATTGCTGTTTACCGGCTGGAACCAGTTATCAATATTAATATTACGGCTTGGGTCAAATACTTCATAAGTTTTATACTGGTTAAAGTTCATGCCCCTTGGGAAAAGGTAAACGCTGGTTAAAGGATTGAAATATGAACCTGAACCCGGTGCGTCTTTCCTGTCCTGCGAAATATAGGTACCGCTTACATCCAGCGTAAGTTTATCATTCAGCATTTTAGTGGTATTGGTAAAGGTAATGTTGTTACGCAAAAACTTATTGCCAGGCTCAATACCGGTCGCGTTAGTGTTCGCGTATGATATAAAGGTTTGGTTTTTATCGGTACCTGTGCTTAATGTAAACGAATTTGTGTAATTATGGCCGGTAACCAAAAAGTCGGTTGGCTGGCCATTCGCTTCGCCGCCGCTTTCTTTAGCTCCCCATGAAGTAGTTGAGGTGTTATTAGTTGTGCCGCCGCTGCCCTGTGCATATTCAGTTTGTAGTTTTGGAAGCAGCGTAGCCTTATCAAATGTAGTGTTTGAGTTTAGCGTTACTGATGTTTTACCTGCTTTACCTTTTTTGGTGGTTATTAACACAACACCGTTGGCAGCCGCGCTACCGTACAAGGCCGATGCAGATGCACCTTTCAATATACTTATGCTTTCAATATCATCAGGATTGATGTTTGATATACCATCGCCACCATCAGGCATGCCCGAAAATATACCGGTAGGCTGGCTGGTGGTTAATGAATTTAAAGGCACACCATCCACAACGTATAAAACACTGCTGCTGCCGAATATGGATTTGTTACCACGTAAAATAACCTTGGTTGAACCGCCCGCGCCTGAAGAGCTTTGGGTAATTACCAAACCCGATACTTTGCCCTGTAAGCTATTTACAAAGCTTGGGTCCTTTGCTACTTCCAGCTCTTTACCGCCAACTGTTTGTTGGTCGTAGCTTAATGATGCTGATGTTTTGGTGATACCCAACGCTGTTACAACAACTTCGCTAAGGTCTTTTGAATTAGGAAGAAGGGTTACGGTTATAGCCGAACTTCCAACAGTTACTTGCTGGCCTATATAGCCAATATAGGAGAATACTAAAATATCGCCTGGCTTAGCATTCAGGGTAAAAGCACCGTTCGGATCCGTTTGTGTGCCGTTAGTGGTTCCTTTAATTACTACAGTTACACCTGCCAGTGGTGCCCCTGTTTCATCTTTTACCACGCCTTTTATGGCGGCGGCATTTGGTACATTCAGGGTCGTGCCTGTTTTTGTACCCGTGGCCAGGCTGGCTTTCTGGTGGCTGTTTGCCCCAAATGCAATGCATGGCACTAATAACATTAGTGGTAATAATTTTTTCATTTTAATTTGAATTAGTTTAGTGTTAATGAGTTTTTTTTGGGTTAATTTTTTGTTGCTTTCTCCATAGTTGTTTCTTTAGTGGTTATTAATTGTGTTTTAATTTCTTTATCAAAATTTTCCATGACCAGTACAGCCGTTCCTATCAGCTCGGCGTTAAAGCCAAGGTCTGATATTAATACCTGTGTGCTGCTCACCAGCCTGGGTATGCAATATTTGTTTAATGCCTGTTGTATGGGGGCCATTAAAATTTTACCCACCATAGCGCCGCGCCCGCTCAGTACAATGCTTTCGGGGTTCATAATATGTATCAGTATGGCCAGGGCCTTACCTATTTTATAGCCTGCGTCCGATAATAATTCTATTGCAAACTGGTCGCCGTTATTGGCGGCCTCCATTATGGCATTGCCCACCACTTTTGAGTGGTCCTTATCCGTATGTTTTAAGCTGGATATATGTCCCTTTTTTATACCGCGTATCGCCTTCTCGGCTACCACCAGCATTGATGCCTCTGCCTCCAAACAACCGCGCTTGCCGCAGGTGCAAAGCGTGCCATCACCTTCAGATAAAGGTATATGGCTAAATTCCCCTGCAAAGCCGTTATGGCCGTGGTATATTTCGCCATTTATTATCATGCCCAGGCCAATACCCCAGCCAAGGTTTATCACCATTACATCTTTCTGCGCTTTGGCTATGCCAAACTTCTGTTCGGCCAAAGCTATAAGGCTCGAGTCATTCTGGATATGAGTGGGCACCCCGGTTTTAGCGGTGATCATCTGCGTCAAACTCTGCCCGCCCGAATCCAGGTAAGTATAGTTTATACCCTCGCGGGCGTTGATAAAGCCGGGCATGCCAATACCGATACCCGCTATCTTGTCTTTAGGTATATCGGTCGAGATGATATAATCATTAATGTATTCTATCAGGTGAGAAAGCGCTTGCGGGTTATCCAGCAGCTTAAGCTCGGTCATGGCTATTTCCGCAACCGGGTTGTTCAACATGTCAACCATCTGTACACGGGTCGAGAGCTGGTCCATAGCTACTGTCAAAATATACATGGCCTGGGGCCTTAGCGCATACATCAGCGGCCTGCGCCCCCCGCTCGAAGGCGCATAGCCCTGTTCAACAACAAAGCCTTCCTCTATCAGCTCATTTACCGCTTTTGATATAGATGGGATACTCTTATCTAAGATCTCGCTCAATTCCGCACACGAAAGCGCCTTATCAAAGTAAAGACATTTAATAATTATGTTCTTTAATTCGGCGCTTTTAACAATTTTAGTTTTAAGTTCCATGCAATAGAGGAAATTATGATTTCGGGTAAACAAACTTAATTAAAACAAATGCAAAAAACCAAATACTTTTTAAATTATTTTAATAAGTAGAAGCAGTTTATAAAATTTAAGATCACGCAGTCATATAATGGCATCTTCAACAAATAAAAAAGTTTTATTTTCCTTGTTTGGAAGTAAATACAAGTGGCTTTATGTATTCTATGTAAGAATTAAGGTAAAAAAAGACCCCCGCCTAAGCGGGGATCTCAATCAACCTAAATTAACCTAAATTAACCGATAACCTGTTTCTGATTGCATCCAAAAACAAAGTGATCAGAAATTCTTCGGAACAGCTTGCCCCTTATTGGTATCCCACCATACCGGTGTTCCGCCATTATCAGGGCCGCCAAGTAATTGTACACCTTGGGCAACGCCGGCAGCATTGCCGGTATATTCGCCTGAGGGATATTGGATCCTGCGTATCTGTAAATTTGTGTTGATAGTACCACCACTATTATTCACTACAACAGGGAATAATCTTGGGTAGCCTGTACGGCGATATTCGGTCCATGATTCCCAGCCACCTGAAGGGAAATTAGCTATCCATTTTTGCGTGATGATACGCTCTAAATTCTGTTCGTTTGTCGCTGTAGCATCCCATGCGATGGTAATGGTAGACATTGCCTTTATGCTGGCATTGGGTACGCCTGTTTGAGGTGTCTGCGGGTCAACATAATCAGCTTCTGTGCTTGTTTTATCGCTCAGGTAAGTACCAGCTGATGCACCCCACTGCGCCATTGACGTATTCACGCCTGTCTCATAATCTGTTTTTGCGGTTTCAGTTGTCCAGCCCCTTAATGCCGCTTCAGCTCTCAGGAACCAAACTTCCGATGCATTCATCATTATCATAGGCGTAAATTCAGCTGTGCTGGTAAAATTTGGAAGCGAATAGCCACTGTAGCCTGGCTTTGCGCTAACAGGTGTACCTGCGCGTATACCTACATATTGGCCGGCAATACTTGCCGGTGATGTTGCCGGTGACAGCATTTTTGATTCACGTGGGTCATTGTAGCCATTCAGATAAGCAGTTAATGAAGCGCCAGCGGCCAGATCCGTCCAGCTGGTGCCTATCCACCATATTGGGCTATGGTAACCATAGCCTGAAAGGCCTGCATTATCGGCATTAGTAGTGATCAGGCCTCCCGGATCATTAATGGCTTTTAAAGCCTGTGCCTTAGCGGTTACTGGGTCAACATTTACAATGTGCATAGCCAGCCTTAACCGCATGGAATTGGCATATTTTATCCATTCCAAATAATCACCTGCATAAACCATATCAAATTTTGCAAAGGGCTTAGCGCCTTTATTTGCTGTTGTGTAGGCAGTAAGGTTGTTTACCACGGTATCTAACTGTGCAAAAAATGCATTATAAACAGCTTGTTGCGAGTCATATGGTGTAGTATTTCCCTGGCCAACTTTGCTGTAAGGGATAGGGCCATAATAATCAGTAACCCTGCTTATGGCCTGTACCTGCAACATTAAAGCAACTGCCCAAAAATCAGGCGATGCGGTTCTTGTGCCCTTTTTGGCAATACTATTAACTACACCCATAACTCTGGGATATCCCAAAGTATAAACATCTGAGTTCCATCCATCTACTAATGAGTAACTCTGGTTGTTAATGTTGCCCCTGAATGGATCAGGCGACATGTAATAACCGGAATAACAGTCTGAGTTCAAATTCTGGCAAAGCTGGTAATCGTTTTCCTCGCCAAAAATATTTTGCTGCATGCCTGGGTAATATAAACCAATGCTATTAAAATCAGGCAGCAATTGTGCATCTGTTATGCCTGAATTGTCAGTATTCATGTGTTCAAAGTTTTTGGTACATCCGGCCAACAAAATGAAACACGAAGCAACCAGGAACCACTTACTGAAAGTGATAAGCCCCGTCGACTTGTCGTTTGAAAATTTTATCCTTTTCATCATTAAATATTTTTAAGATTACTACTCATTAAAATGTAAGATTCAGCTGTGCTCCAAACCTCCTGGTGGTAGGTTGGTTAAACACATCTACACCCGATAATCCGTTAGCTGTCGACATCGTGATCTCAGGATCATACGGTGCCTTTTTGTAAAAATAGATCAGGTTGCTGCCGATAAGTGAAAACTTGGCGCTTTTTATAAAGCTGTTGGCAACAGGCAGCGAGTAACCAAGAGAGGCAGAACGAAGGCGTACAACCGTTGCACTATACATGTATGGTTCGCCAATACCCGAACGCCCACCTACAGATGAATACCAGGTAAAAGGATCAACTTTTGTTACAGCCTTACCACTTGGGTCAACTGCGTTAACGGTTACACCTCCCGCGTTACGGGCTGCTCCACTTGCTGCCGATACACCATAGCTATCCAGCATCATTTGTGTCATTGACAATACCTGGCCGCCAAATTTCCCATCAACTAACAGATCCAGCGAGAATCTTTTATAACTAAATGTATTACCCCAACCCATCTGGAATTTTGGATTAGGATTACCCAGTTTAAATACCTTGCTGTCTTTAAGCGGGGCGCCTGTTGCATCAACCAAAATTTGGCCTGCAGCGTTTCTTTCAAATTTGTAGCCATAAATATCTCCAAATTCGCCACCCACTTCTAAAGCAGACCTATAAGCATTATTGCCAAAATCAGTCAATATCACAGGGTTCGCATCATTCGGATTTAACTCAATGATCTTATTTTTATTAAATGAATAATTGAAATTAGTGTTCCATGAAAAGGCATTGCTTTTTGCAATATCATAGCCTAAACGTATTTCAACACCCGTATTCTGAATATTTCCGGCATTCAGGTAGGCAATGCTATACCCTGTTGATGGAAGAGGGGTGTATGGTAGATATTGATGGTAACTATTTGATAAATACCAGGTAAAGTTAAAAGTAAGCCTGTTGTCAAACATTCTCAAATCAACACCTGCTTCTTTTGATTTAGTGTTGGTAGGTTTTAATATTGAATTAGGTTGCACAGTATTAAAATTAACGGAGCCACCGCCGCCCAGGTAATTTACAGGATTGGTTGAATATATACCAACCGGGGTAGCAACCTCTGCATATGAACCACGTATCTTGGCGTAGCTTATAACTTCAGGTAGTTTGAACATATCGCTCAGGATAAATGATAAACCAACTGATGGATATGAATAGGATACATCATTAGTAAATGCTAATGCTGATGACCAGTCATTTCTTTCAGTAATGGTAAGGTATGCCCAGTTTTTATAAGAAAGGTTTAGACTGCCGAAGATAGATTGAACCTGGCTGTGATTAGAAGCTGTTGTTGAAACGTTACTGTTAGCACCGGGGCCACCTGTAACGGATGTAATAACGTTTTGTTCGGTAAAAACGTTGGGAATTGAAAGGCCTAAACCCGCGCCATAATTTGTTCCTACTGTATTATCGTCAGTTATACTGGCGCCTACAAATCCGTCTAATTTAAAATCGCCTTTCACAGGTACTTTAAAAGTAGCTATGAAGTCTCCATAAGTTTGTGTCAACGTTTGCTCGCTGCGTGTAAATGAACCATCAGGCCCCGGGCTTAATACGGCTATGGTTCCGGCATACAGATCCTGTTGGTAAATATCAGCTACCCGGTCAACATTACCACGAACCTGGAAGTTCAGCCAGTCAGCCACATCGTATTTCACGCTTGCATTGATCAATGCGCGGTCACGGTTGCCATAGTTCGTATTTTTGTTTAGTATCCACCATGGGTTTTGTTGCACGTCTTCATTAGCATCCCAATTTTGGGTTAGCAAGCCATTCCTTGAAGCAACCGGAACACCATAATTGTTTTTGTAAGGAAGAATATCAACACCTCTTGGAAATAGGTACAAACCCGTAAGGGTGTTATAATAGAAACCTTCACCAGGCGTATTAATTATTTTTTGGTTGATATAGTTTGTATTTACATCAACTGTTAATTTATTGTTCAGGAAATGCCCAACTTCTCTGAAGGTAAAGTTATTACGTTTCAGGCTGTTAGTTGGCTGTACCCCATCGGCAGTTGTATTTGCATACGAGAAATAGCTTTGAGCTATATCTGATCCTGCTGAAAAGTTGATAGAATTAGTGAAGTTATTTCCGTGCTGGAAAAAATCAGCAATGTTATCAGCGGTTGCCGGGCTTGATAATTTTGCTCCCCAGCTTGTAACGCCAGGCCCGGTTTGGGTTTCTGTTACTCCGTAATCATTTTGAAATTGAGGCTTGTAAGATATAGCATCATTAGTGTATGATGATGATAGGTTAATTTCAGCTTTGCCGGCTTTACCTTTCTTGGTAGTAACCAAAATTACACCGTTAGCGGCCTGGCTGCCGTAAAGTGCCGATGCCGAAGCGCCTTCAAGTACAGTGATGCTTTCAATATCATCCGGGTTTAAGTTCGAGATACCATCACCACCATCCGGCGAACCACCATAGGTGCCATTAGGCTGGCCGTTTGCATTTGAAGTATTGGTAATAGGTACACCATCTATAACGTATAACGGCTGGTTGGTCCCTGTAGCACTTTTGCTACCGCGTAGGATCACCTTAACCGAACCGCCAACGCCTGATGAACTTGGTGAAATGTCCACACCGGCAACACGGCCGTTTAAGTTATTCATTAAGTTGTCGGTTTTTACAGCGGTAAGCTGGTCTCCGCCAACAACCTGGTTTGCATAAACCAGTGATTTTTCCGAACGTTTAATACCCAACGCAGTAACAACAACCTCGTTCAGGTTTTTAGTGTCCGATGCAATAGTGATCGTTAAGAAAGTTTCGCTGCCAAGAGTTATTTGCTTGCTTGTATAACCAATGTACGAAATTGACAAAACATCGCCCGGCTTAGCATTCAGGGTAAATGCACCGTTTACATCAGTTTGAGTGCCGGTATTTGTTCCTTTTACGGCTACAGTTACACCTGCCAGTGGTGCCCCTGTTTCATCCTTTACCACCCCTTTTACGGCGGCGGCGTTTGGTACGGTCAGGCTCGTGCCTGTTTTTGTGCTGGTGGCCACGCCGGCTTTCTGGTGGCTGTTGGCCCCAAATGCAATGCATGGCACTAATAACATTAGTGGTAATAATTTTTTCATTTTAATTTGAATTAGTTTAGTGTTAATGAGTTTTTTTAGGTTAATTTTTTGTTGCTTTCTCCATAGTTGTTTCTTTAGTGGTTATTAATTGTGTTTTATTTTCTTTATCAAAGTTTTCCATCACCAGTACAGCTGTTCCTATCAGCTCAGCGTTAAAGCCCAGGTCTGATATCAATACCTGTGTGCTGCTCACCAGCCTGGGGATGCAATATTTGTTCAATGCCTGTTGTATGGGGGCCATTAAAATTTTACCCACCATAGCCCCGCGACCGCTCAGTACAATGCTTTCCGGGTTCATAATATGTATCAGTATGGCCAGCGCCTTACCTATCTTATACCCAGCGTCCGATAACAACTCTATGGCAAACTGGTCGCCGTTGTTGGCGGCCTCCATAATGGCATTGCCTACCACTTTCGAATGGTCCTTATCCGTATGTTTTAAGCTGGATATATGCCCCTTTTTTATGCCGCGTATCGCCTTTTCGGCCACCACCAGCATGGATGCCTCTGCCTCCAGGCAGCCGCGCTTACCACAGGTACAAAGCGTACCATCGCCTTCCGATAAAGGTATATGGCTAAATTCACCTGCAAAGCCGTTATGGCCGTGGTATATCTCGCCATTGATTATCATGCCCAGGCCAATACCCCATCCCAGGTTTATCACCATTACATCTTTCTGCGCTTTGGCTATGCCAAACTTCTGTTCGGCCAAAGCTATAAGGCTCGAGTCATTCTGGATATGAGTGGGCACCCCGGTTTTAGCGGTGATCATCTGCGTCAAACTCTGCCCGCCCGAATCCAGGTAAGTATAGTTTATACCCTCGCGGGCGTTGATAAAGCCGGGCATGCCAATACCGATACCCGCTATCTTGTCTTTAGGTATATCGGTCGAGATGATATAATCATTAATGTATTCTATCAGGTGAGAAAGCGCTTGCGGGTTATCCAGCAGCTTAAGCTCGGTCATGGCTATTTCCGCAACCGGGTTGTTCAACATGTCAACCATCTGTACACGGGTCGAGAGCTGGTCCATAGCTACTGTCAAAATATACATGGCCTGGGGCCTTAGCGCATACATCAGCGGCCTGCGCCCCCCGCTCGAAGGCGCATAGCCCTGTTCAACAACAAAGCCTTCCTCTATCAGCTCATTTACCGCTTTTGATATAGATGGGATACTCTTATCTAAGATCTCGCTCAATTCCGCACACGAAAGCGCCTTATCAAAGTAAAGACATTTAATAATTATGTTCTTTAATTCGGCGCTTTTAACAATTTTAGTTTTAAGTTCCATGCAA
>Ga0207019_1068_pt1 | contig 24094 bp, 28 predicted proteins | sample Alteio_BWMinCont_50_FD_153483 | JGI IMG/M metagenome (GOLD analysis project Ga0207019, IMG submission 153483) | Enriched cells from forest soil in Barre Woods Harvard Forest LTER site, Petersham, Massachusetts, United States -... | ecosystem: Environmental > Terrestrial > Soil > Temperate forest >...
TTCTCATCGGCCATTCGCTTGGATTTGTTCATGGCTGGCGACAGAGGCAGGATTGGAAAGCTTGGATCGCAATCAACAGTTTTCCAAGCTTTATAAAAACACCGGATAAAATCGGCTGCGTTCCAGAATCGGCGTTGCCCACCATAGGCATGGGGCTGTCTTTTGCGCCCGAAAAAACGATGAAAACTTTTTATGAAAGGCTGGGCGCGCAAGAACCACAAGGCGAGCACGATATCGAACGTTTGCGCGAAGGACTCGAAGAACTGGAAGATTGTGACACAAGCAATACTCCAGAATTGCCGAAGGTCCCCGGCCTCGTTCTGGCCTCACGCAATGACCCACTGGTTCCGCAAGACACCAGCGAGAATTTAGGCCATATGGCAAAAACAATCGCATGGCATGAAACTGGCGGCCATATATTGCCCGAAAGCGATCCCGCCTGGTGCGCTGGAAGTATTGGCGATTTCTTGCAATTCATAAAAAGTTAATTAAAATGCGGTTAAATGCATTAGATCGTTCATTAGGAATTAATTTGCATGGCCAACATCGATGTAGGGTTTTTTGACAAGCCCCCGGCTGCGGAAAAAGATGCTCCGTACAGAAGGTTGTTCGATGACAAAAATGATCATGGAGCATTCAGTTTTGAAGATGGCAAATCAATCACCGTCGAAGCGATCGAGGGTAAAACCCCACCACCCATCAGTGCTGAAGACGAAGACCTTATAATACTCACGACTCCTAAAAACCCCACGCCGGAACAAGTCGCAGCGGCCGAAGCCAAAAAGGTCCATGCATCCTGGAAACTTAACTCAGATGCTTCTATCGATATTATTTATGTCAGTCCCAACAAGGATATTACAAAGACCGATCATATTTCACGCACTGATGGCGCCATATTTGTAACGACAAAGGAAACAACGATCACCGCAGATCCAGATAATAAATCTCCGCCCCTGGTTTCGAATGTCACAATCGATAAACAATTCGGAAACGATGGCCTCCTTCTTCAAGAAGTTCGCGACGGACATGACAATGGTCCTCATACTGCCGATTCAAAATCCACAGCCATATACTCCAACGGTTATTTTACAAGTCTCAACTCTTACACCCATTGGTCTGATAGAAATTCTTCGGGAACATCAACAAAGAAAATCATGTTCGATAAAAACGATAATGGCGGCATGACGTTATATGAGGAAACAAAGCAAATAACCGAGGGTACAGCAATTGTAGAAACCTCTACAAACAGAACCATCCGAAATCCCGATGGCCTTACCTATACTCAAAAATCTTTCAGCGAACTAAAGCCCACCGAACTTCAACCTCATCCCGCTTTTGCTACGTTCGATGCAACGGTCACATACGCTCGCAAAGACTCTCAAAATAAACCGGGCGAAGTTATCACTGAAGGCACGCGAACAATCATTGGTATGGACGGTAGTAAACAAGAAGATGTGTACACAATAGATGACAAAGGCGAAGGTCATTGGAGGAAACCAAAAGACCGGGCGGCAATAGGTAATCCCGGCAATACGGTCGTTGGCCATGCATCCGACACTCTTTTCCACGGTGATGTCGCAACGCTTAGGCCATACAGGGCGAATTTTAGTTTGCTTGGTAATACGCCCGTTCTCGATAAAATTTCGGGCCTAAACAAGAACCAATCTCCGGAGGCAAAAACACATACGTCACCGTCAATGACCGACAACAAACCGCTTGCTATCCCCAGACCAGCTTAACCTCCGCCCTATCGAAATACCGGAAGTTCTTGTAGAATTTCACATGTGACATCATCCACAAACAAAATCGCACGGCGTTTTGATGACGCCGCTTCACATTACGACCAACAAGCATCTGTGCAAGCACAGGTGGCGCAGCGTCTTGTTGACGATGCCAGCTTGCTGCGAGGACCAGGAAATATTCTCGATCTCGGCTGCGGCACCGGCTTTGTTGCCGAGGCCGTTCGGAAAAAATGGCCACAAGCAAGCATCACCGCGTTGGATCACGCGCCAGCGATGCTTGAACAGGTGCGGCGCAAATTGCCAAATACAAAAATTATCATAGGCGATGCCGCGCAAGCCGAATTCGCGCCACAATTCGACATTATTTTTTCAAGCATGATGTTGCACTGGTTGCCGCAGCCGCGCGTGGCACTTAAACGCTGGCAAGGCTGGCTAAAACCAGGCGGGAAAACCTGTACCGCGCTCCTGATTGACGGCAGTTTTCAGGAATGGCGCGATCTATGCGGCAAGGCCGGGATAAAAGATGGGTTATGGGTAATGCCACACGATAATTTTGCGGATGGGCTTTCTGCCAGATCGACAATCCATACTCTCAAAATCACTTATCCATCCGCGCAATTTTTTCTGCGCCGCCTAAAATCGACTGGCACAGCGACTCCACGCCCCGGACATACGCCCGAAAACCCTGCTGTGCTGCGGCGTTTGTTGCGCAAGGCACCCCAACCTTTCACTACAACCTATCGAGTGCTTTATTTGGAAATCTAGATATCGTCGTCGTCGATCAGCATCTGATTCATCATATCGGCGGGATTGTCGCAACCGGCCTTGCCGATAACTCGTGCGGGCACGCCTGCAACCGTAACGCAGGGCGGCACATTTTCCAGAACGACACTACCGGCCGCAATGCGCGCACCTTGACCAACTTCGATGTTGCCGAGAATCTTGGCTCCAGCGCCGATCATCACGCCTGTACGAATCTTGGGATGACGATCGCCGCTGGTCTTGCCGGTACCGCCCAGCGTCACGCTGTGCAGGAACGAAACGTTATCTTCGACAACACTGGTTTCCCCAATCACGATTCCATTCGCATGATCCATCATCACACCCTGCCCGATTTTGGCCGCGGGATGAATATCAACGGCAAAGCGTTTGGCGATCAAACTTTGCAGGTAGAGCGCCAGAACGCGCCGGTCCTTGCGCCACAACCAATGCGCGACGCGATAGGATTGCAGCGCATGGAAGCCTTTGAAAAACAAAAACGGCACGATCAACGACGTCGCCGCCGGATCGCGTTGAACAATGGCAACAAGATCATTCTGCGCCGCCGTGACCAGCGAAGGATCGGCCTTGTAACTGTCCGCGATGGTTTCGCGCATCTGTAAAATCTCGCGCGGCGCATCTGCCAATTCTTCGGCTAAAAAATAACCCAGCGAATCGGCAAAGCTTTCACGGCTGACGACGACGGCATGAACATAGCTGGCCAGCGCCGGTTCACGCGCCTCGATTTCAATGGCTTCCTGCCGCAAGCGCGGCCAAAGCTGATCAAGCCGGCCATGCAATGGCAAAAGATTTGACTGGGGCGTCATGGTGTATGAAATGCGTGCCTATGTGGGCTGGAAACATGTAAGGATAACAACGTTTTTGCCAATAATCAAAAACTGTTTCGAATTTCGAAACGCTGCAATATGCCTCAAATTCAAAGGAAACTTAAGCTGACCTAAAGGCTGATATGGGAGAATAAACCCTAAGGAAAACAAGAGATTCCAGCCAGAGGCAAAAATGGCGAAGCGGTTTTTTTATTTGTTTCGCGCCCCAGGGCGCAAGGGCACAAAGTCATGCAAAGGCACAACAGCGACCGAAATGGCCTTGCTGGCGCCGGTGTTTTTTATGTTCCTGATCGGCATTACCGAATTGTCGTTAATACTGGCAGGACAGCAGCTCATGGAAAATGCGACTTTCAATGCATCACGCATAGCCAAAACCGGATTTGTTGCAAACGGGCAGACTCAAACTCAGACTGTGAACCAGATCGTGACCAATGAATTGCAATCCTATGGAACTATGTTTGATGTCAGCAAAATCACAACAACCGAAGTCGCCTACAATAACTTTACTTCCATTGGCCAAGCCGGCAAGGGCACCAATGGTTTTGGTACACAGAAGCAAATCGTTGTCTATACCATCACGTACCCGTGGAAACTTTTTACGCCAATGATGGGGGCCATCCTGGGTACATGGAACGCCGCCGCGAATGGATGGGTGTTTAACTTAACATCGCAGATTGTGGTACAAAATGAACCTTTTGGATAAAATTGTGCGTTGGCGCATGAAGCATAAAAGCGGGCAGCGAGGCATCGCGGCGACCGAGTTTGCTTTGATGCTGCCGATATGGTTCATGCTTCTGATCGGTGCAAGCGATGGCTGCTTCTATATGTTGATCAACGAGCGCGTCGATCGCATTTCTTACTCAGTCACCGACATTGTCGCGCAATATCAGGCCATCAGCCTGGCAAATTTGAATAATATTATTCTGGCTGCGGGCCAATTGATGAACCCATTTACATTTGGCGTAAACGGCGTGGTTATTGTTACGTCAGTCTACAAGGCGCCCGGACAGAACCCTACGATCTGCTGGCAGTATAGCGGTGGTGGCACGCTCAGCAAACCAAGTCAGATTGGCACCTCGAACGGTGCCGCGAATTGCAGTAATGGGGCAAATGCCACCCTACCGAATGGACTGATATTAAATGATAAAGACAATATTATTATTTCAGAGGTTTTTTATAATTTTACGCCTTTGTTTTTAAGCGATACCATGTTTCCGGTAAAAAATCTCTATCGGGTAGCCGTGTACAAACCGCGCCTTAGTCCTTTGATCACACCGCCAACCTGAGAAAAGCAAATCATGTCACCATTCCATTTCCGGTTCAGATTTCTTCTCCGCATGTTCCGCAAATTCTGTCGGTCCGAAACCGGCATGACTTTGCCGTTGCTGGCTTTGTCCATAGTTGTGATTACAGGCATGGTTGGGACAGCCATTGATATTGCACGACTTCAACTCGTTCAATCAAAACTGCAGTTTTCTCTTGATGCCGCCGCGCTGGCGGCTGGCTCAACAGCCAGCACAGCCAATATAAATGCAGAAGTGACAAAATATTTGAATGTGAATTTCAATGGGTATCTGGGATCCACGATCACAGCCACAAGCGTCGCAACCAACAACACGGCTACCGTTTTTACCCTTTCGGCCACCGCTACTTTGCCTTCAACTTTTATGAACGTACTTGGCATACCGACACTAACCGCCACCGCGAATTCACAAATCACACGTCAAATTGCCGGACTCGAAGTTGCGATAGTCATCGACGTCAGTTATGGCGACGATTTGAATGATTTTAAGGCAGGCCTGACAAATTTCATTCAAACGCTGTTTACCAGCGCCGCCGGAGTCAGCGACAACCTCTATGTATCTATCGTGCCGTTTAATCAGACGGTTAATATTGGTACAGCGAATTCTGCATGGCTAGATCCAGGATCTGATGCTGCGATACTGGCCGCCAACCCGGCCGGCTGGGGGCCAGTAGGAAATGCAAATTCAGTTTGGGGTGGATGCGTGATGGCGCGAGCCGGCAACGAAGCTTTGATCGACGATCCACCTGTCTCGGGCAACACGCTGTTCGAAGAAGATTACTATCCCAGCGATACGGCTGCTACGATTAAAAGCAAATTGGGAATTTCAAATGCACAAGCAAATCAGGATTGGAATAAATACACGCAATGGACAACTCTGAACGGCAATCAGCAGACGGACGATATTACAACCGGAGCTTTTGCAAATGATTACGGCCTGAATATATGGCAGGGCTTAGGAATGACTGGTCCACCGGCATGGGCGGGCCCAACCCCCTATTACGCATCACCATTAAACACAACGAACCAGGGGCCGAATTTCATGTGCCCACCAACCATCGTCCCCTTAACCAACAACAAACAGACGATCCTGGATACCATCAACAGCATATCCGTGATTCAGGGCGACTGGTTACCTGATCAGGGAATGGAATGGGGCTGGAACACATTGTCGCCGCGTTGGCGCGGTTTCTGGGGCGGCGTGGCCGGCGCCAATGGCCTCCCTCTCAATTACAATACACCCGGCTGGAACAAAGCCATTGTTTGGGTCGAAGGTTACGCAGCAGCTTCGATTACCAATATTATCGACAACCATATCTACGGCGCTTATGGGTATTTAAATCAGAATGTATTGGGAACAACAGACCAAAACACAGCCTTCAATATAATTTATAATCGTGCAACACAGGTCTGTAATTCCATACTCGCCGATAATATTTATGTCTACCTGCTTGGATACAGCGCCAATAACAGTGAAAGCGGCCTCCCTGGGTTTATGCAAGGCTGCGCGACGGCGCCAAACTACGCCTTCTGGTTTGGACCAGGAGACTGGAACGCTTTTAATACAGCACTTAACGCCATTGCCGATTCACTCGTGAATCTTCGCGTGAGCAAATAACAATCAGTAATTCAAGCCCAATGTAACGCGGAATAGAAAGATGGAAGAATGTGATGGTCATCAATATGTGGTGCATCATATACATCCAGAAACCTCCAGCCATTGTTAAGCGCTTGCTCTTGGAGCAGAGAGTTTACATTCTTAACCATATCAATGAAGTCAGCGCCTGGATTTTGGTAAGTTGGTGCAGGAACTCCCTGAATGGTTAAGGAGGCTGGCACAGATGAAGCAAGATGGTCTTTCAGCCAGCTAATATAATTGGTGACTGTGCTAAATATCAATTCGGATAGACTGCCCTTTCCATTTTGACAAGCTATCCAAATACCCTCATCAGGCCGACAATCTATCTCACCGAAAGTGAATAACAAATGACTATGCAGTGGAAGTTTAGACAGCCTCGCCTTTAAGCAAGCGCGAAAGAAATGATTATCATGGCTTGAGAAGTGCCACATTTTCATTCCCATGATCAATTCTGTTTTCCCGACACATTTTCCCATAATGAGATTTGAGAATGCAAGGGAATGCGAATCTCCAAAGACGTAGATGGGAATATGTCGTTTCCCGTCATTAAAAAGAGCGCGGTTTTGTTTATAAAAATCCATAAGTTTTGTGAGATATCCGAAATACATCAGATAGTTTTTGGTTCTTATGTTTTCCTCTAGGCTTACGGGCTCATATACACCGAAATCGCAAGCCCGATTTATCCAGTCGATAATCATTCTGTTGCTGGTTAGAATTAATCTTCTCCAATCATCTTCTGAAGATGAAGAAGGTTCAAGAGATGAAAGCGCCACATCATTCTCCCCACTACATAAAAGAATATTGATTATGTTTGCCAGAGCATCTGTGTATGACGAGTCTAATAAAAAAGCTTTTCGATAATTTACTAAGCTGGCTTCTATTGCGCCTTTCTTCTGGAAGACAACGCCAAAGCAATAATACGGATGTGAATTTTGAGGGTCTAATTCAACGGCTTTCTCAAAACACTTTATGGCCTGCTCGGTCTTTCCTTGTCCAAGATATGCGAGGCCCAAATTATTATGATAGTTCGAAACGTTATCTTGTAGAGAAATTGCTTTAGTTAGAGCGGTAACGGCCCTCTCATAATTATTCTCCCGCAAGGCAATTATTCCATCATGAAATAATTCAATAGATTCTTTGTTAACCATTCGAAAAATCCTCAATCAACAGATTTGACTTCTGCCCGCGCGGATTCCAGATCGCGGCGGAAATCATCGTTTTGCATCAGGCCGCCCATAATCAACATTGCCAACATGCGCCCGGATTCAAGATCGGCCGGATAATGCACACCCGCCTCGACACGATGCCAGGCGATCGCTTCGGCGCGCATACGCAAAGCCGCAAGTTTATCGGGGTAGAGAAGCCCCAACACCTCCGCAATTACCCGTGACTCAGCAGTATGGCCGCTGGGATAGGCGGGGCTGGCATTAATCGGATCAACCAGAAGTTTAACATGGGCGTCGCACAGATAGGGCCGACGAATGTGCCAATAATTCTTGTCCGCTTCGGTAATGGAACGCGCATCAGCCATTACATGATCAAGCAAGGCAAATGTTTTTGGTTTGTGCTCGCGCGAAAAATCATCGCCCATAATTTCAGTGACAATCGCGATGCGCATATGTTGTTCATCGCGCAACGCAACGCGATCGGCGGCAGTGATATGTTTTTGCGCGGCGATGACAGCCTGAATTTGCTTATGCTGCGCCATGCTGCCTTCGGCGGGCGGCGGCACAAGCAATGAGGGCAGTAGGTTTTCTGGCGCAATATAAAACGCCCCCGGTACTTCGCCACCCGCATACGGGCGAGCAGGAAACGCGAGAACTAGAGAAAGAACGCAGGCAAGAAAAAAATGTTTTCTGGAGAGCATATAGCCATCTTTTCGATAAAGGAGGTGTGGAACAGACCGGGGTTTTATATTAGACTGTATTCTTACAGGAGAAAATCAGTGTCAAAAGAATTGAAGTATACAGCGGTAACACGGCAATTTCGCGTCACAGTCCGGCCAGCTTATCTCGATGATCAGTCGGCGCCAAACGACAATCATTTCGTTTGGGCGTATCATGTCGAGATTGAGAATCTGGGTCAGGAAACCGCGCAGCTTCTTAGCCGCCACTGGCGCATCACCGACGCGCGTGGCGAATTGCATGAGGTGCGCGGCCCCGGCGTGATTGGTGAACAGCCGGTTCTAGAACCCGGTGATAGTTACGAATATACCAGTGGTACGCCGCTGGCGACACCGTCCGGCATCATGTCCGGCACCTATCAAATGGAAAATGAACGCGGCGAAACATTCGATATCGAAATTCCCGCTTTTTCACTGGACAGTCCGTATCAGCCGGTCAGGCTGCATTAATTAATTACTCCCAGCAAAGCTGGGAGGTTAAATGGGAACCGCTAAAAGCGGTTTGAAGGGAAGTCTTAAGGGATGAGAAGCAGCTGATCTAGCTGCTTATCTTGTAGTTCTTGATTGCGGATATAGGCGCGCACAACCTCCTCATCCCGCCCTACGGTCGAGACGAAGTAGCCTCTGGCCCAGAATTTGGCACCGATGAAGTTTTTCATCTTCCGTTCTACATTCTGCGCGATCCAGATCGAGCTCTTACCCTTGATGAACCCGATCACCTGGGCCACAGAATGTTTGGGTGGGATCGAGATCAGCATATGCACATGATCCGGCATCAGAAAACCTTCCTCGATCTTGCATTCCTTACGGGCGGCAAGTTCGTGAAAGACGGCTCCCAATTTCTTACGGATTACACCGAACAAGCTTTTCTTGCGGTACTTTGGGATAAACACGACATGATATTTGCATTCCCATGTCGCGTGATTAAGATGATTATACTCGGTCATACGGGTCTCCTTTGGGTTACTTAGCGGTTCCCAAAGGAGTTTTAATCCCGTTACTGTCTAACTCTGAAATTCTCTCCGCCATAGGCGGAGGTTTAGCGAATTAATAAACACGACATGATATTTGCATTCCCATGTCGCGTGATTAAGATGATTATACTCGGTCATACGGGTCTCCTTTGGGTTACTTAGCGGTTCCCAAAGGAGTTTTAATCCCGTTACTGTCTAACTCTGAAATTCTCTCCGCCATAGGCGGAGGTTTAGCGAATTAATTAAATATCGATAACGATATGGCGATGCTGGGGGTGAGTATTTGCACCCAATGGTCGCACAGGGGTGCGTCGGTCCGACGGTCTCTGGGTAACAGTTTCACCTGGAGCCAAAAGAGAGCGCACGCGAAAATACTCGTCTCGACTTTGTATAGTCATAACTCTTTGCGATGAAACACCCGGCTTCAAAGAGTGATAGATTTCCACTTTGGATGTGTGCCCCTGACGAATGCAATGAAGGCGTATGCGGGTTGTTGCCGGATTAATCAGCGCTGTACGTAATTCGGCAAACGCTGACGAATGGTGTGGCGCATGACGTGAACGAGATTGCGTCTTCGGCCTTTTCTCTGACTCGCTGACAGCTAGCTTAAATACAGGAAGAAGTTTTTCAACCTGCTGACGGGCGCGTCGGCTAAAAGCTATGGCTGCTCGTACATACATCGCGATCTACCAATTCCTGTTATGAATTTTCGAAAAATAGTAATTGTCGTTTGTTGCGTGGCCCCAGCTCAAAACTACCCATAATGGGTAACTAGTGACCCTTTATAGCATATAATTATGAAAGTAAAAGGGGGGAATAGGGTTACCCGACTTCATTCCTGAGAATTTCAAAAACTCTTCACGTCATGATCGCCTAAATCGAAAAACGCCTTAAAGCCTTCAAGGGCAGCTTTTTCATCAAAATTTTTGCATGTATAGATGATCGACGAAACGAATTTCTTTTCTGTCCAGACATAAAGACAAATGCCGGAATCAATCAGCGGGATGAAAGCGTCGTAACCTTGATTATCCGTCTTGCCATCGCCACCGGGTGAAAAAATAATCGGTTCGCCATAAACGCGGAGGCTAAGTTTGGTCGTGATGAATCTGAAAAAATCGCGAATTTTAGCTTCATCAATTTTGGTGATGCGATAATGCCATTCGATCAAAAGCCTTTGACGCAAAACATCGGGAGCAAACGTCACCGGCATTGAAAGACTTATTCCTTCGCGCGTTTTGAAATGCGTTCGATTTCTTTTTGCACCAAACGATCCACTGTGGCCGGCAGATTTTTATCGAGCCAGTCTTTTAACAAAGGCCGCATCAATTCAAGCGCCATATCTTCCAGCGTGCGCATACCATTGCCAAGCGCCATGCCATCGGCATGTGGTGCTGAGGAAAGCCTTTCGATCTCGACCGTGCTGGCGAGGGTTGATATGGCCGACGCCGATGCCGACACCGCCGGTTCCGATACAAGCGAGCTATCCATTCCCATGGATTCGTCTGTCACAGCAGGTTTTGCAGGAGCCGAAGAACGGGGCGGAGCGGGAGGTGGGGTTACAGGCATAGGCGGTGCAGGAGAAGGAGGAGCTACATTAACAACCGATCCATCATCCTCAACGGCTTGAGTCAGTTCAACAACCTCGGTTGCTGCGCCGTTAGCCTCAGCCGGAGGCGGACCATCATCAGAGATGATCTTACGTATAGAGGCAAGGATTTCCTCCATCGATGGCTCAGCCGCGGGTTCCTGAACATCAGCCATGTCTACGAATCATAGGGAAAGATGGTTAAGATAGGTCAGTGTATCGCTTTTTTAAGGCGTTGCAAGCCGGAAACAAGGCAAAGCCCTAAGAAGCGGTTATATCGAATACCTTGCTTTCATCGAGGTCGAGGATATAGGGCACCCGTATATCGAAACGGGTGCCATGATAAAGCTCGGAATAGACTTTGATGGAGCCGCCAAGCAGTTTGACTTCCCGCTCGACCGCTTCCATGCCAACACCACGCCCGGAAATATCGGTCACGCTCTCGTTGGTCGAAAAACCCCATGAGAAAATATGCTGAATGACCGCCTGATCGTCTTCCTGCCGCCAGCTGCCCTGCGGATCGACCATCGCCAGTTTAGCTCGTATACGCGCCGGATCGACGCCGTTACCATCGTCACTGATGATAATATGCAACATATCGGTCCGGGTGGTTTCGTCGAGAGCGATATCGGTGTGAATAGATACCTGTCCAGCGGGGTCCTTACCGCGCGCCAGACGTGTGACCGGAGATTCGATACCGTGGTCGATAATATTGCGACAAATATGTGTGAGCGAAAACAAAAATTCCTGAATCGAATGGGTAATAATACGCGGATTGGATCCCGTATAGCGCACCGGCTTGATCTGCCGCCCCATGATGTCGGCCAGATCACGCAATTCACGCTCGAACTGGCGGAAACAATCTTTGGCCGGCAGCGCGACGATGGTTCCAAGAAAATGACGGATAAGGGCTGGATCGGCCTTGCGCATCTTTAATTCACGGGCAAAATCGTACAGAGCGGATTCTTCGACTTCGTGCGTATTGCCGCGACCTTCGTAATCCTGGCCAATCAGGTCATGAACTTGATCCAGCGCAGTGCGCAGGCCATCTTCAACTTCCTTCTTACAAGCGAAAAGTCGCCGTTGAAATTCGGCGTCTGATTTTACGGAATCACTGCGCAGATCGGCTTCCGCGCGATGAATAATTTCTCCCAATTTATCAAGATGAAAATGCCTGACGGCCGCCTTCAAGGTGTGCAGCTGGCGCAGCAAAGGTGCCGCATCATCACGCTTAGCTGGTTGCCCGGCGAGTTCGATGAATTTACGAATATGCGTGAGCGTGGCAAGAAACTGATTTCGTTCCTTGAATATCTGGCAGATCATATCGGCATAATTCTGTTGCTGTTGAACACGCAACCGGGCTTCGTATTCTTCGGTCTGATCCGTGGCAATCGCGACCACTTGCATCAAGGTTCCATCCTTGTCGCGGATGGGGCGATACATCAGGCTGATGCGCCGTCCGTGACTATGCGGGAAAAACTGGGGCAAGAACTTAACAACATCGTCAAATCCCAGCGCATGGTTGGGCATGAAAAGGATTTCCATCCAATCATTGAAATCACCACGTTGATCTTCGGGAATACGCAAAACATCCTTGACGTTTTTCTGTGCCGGAACGGTTTCCAGAAGATCGAGGCAGGCCTGTGAATATACCCGTCCGCATAACCCAACACGGTCGAACGACAAGAAGCCCTGCCCCAAACTGTTGACCAGAACTTCGGTCAGACGCGCTTGCCGGCTGACGTGATCATGAACACGGAAATTGACGTAGTAGAGATAACCAATGCCGATGAGGGAAGCCGCCGTCATAACGATGAAAGCGGCCTTTAGCTTGACCGGCGCATAGCCGAAAACTGGCAGGGCCACAGCGACCAAAAGCATCAAAACGATGGCCGTCATCCCGGCCAAAGACGTATGAACCAGATCAACTTGAAGATTTGCTTCTGTCAGGGCAGCAGCGCCCGCTACGAGATTGGGGGGCCCGCCTCCACTCTGTTCTGAAACCATCTGTTCCGAGGGCGCGTTTAAACCTGACATGATATAGCCCGCCGCATCTCGCCATCGCAGTTCAAAATTTGGCGGCGCTGGAAACAATCTGTATCACTGGGGTGGTACTTTGACATAATGGCCGCCAATGTTTTTGAGTTGCGATCATTATTAATGAGTCTTGGCACTGGCATCATGTAGAGCGACATAAACCTGAAATAACTGACCATCCAGATGAAAGGGAACGATCATATATCTCCCACGATGAAACTGGCTAACGAAATGGCCCTTACCAGTCACAACGCAAGGAATGCCATGCTTGATTTGAAGTCCACGTTGACCGAGGTTGGCTTTGATTTGACCAAAAATCATATTGGTGATCTCGCCGACCGCATCGACCGCCATTTCATGTGTAATGGAAACGGACTTGCCAACGACCTGAGGCAGAATATCCCGCATCGTTTCGAACGTCAGGCACAGCGCCAGAGTTCCTTCCAAATGGGATTGCACGACACCGATGACACCAGAGACATCACCGACCAGTGACACCATGCCTTCGCCCATTTCATGGTTGCTGGGCACAACATCAACGGCAAAGGTTTCATGCATCGCTTTACAAACGGCGTTGGAAATATCCTGAGCCAGTGTTTCATCCAACATAAGATGCGGCTGCGCGGATTTGGCGGCGTCCACTCGATTTTCCATGTGGCTACCCACTCACCGCTGATGACGGCTGACGCTTACGCTTAATCCATTCATGGATTTCGAAAAGCTTCTTGCCGAGATCAGTGGGTGAAACGGGTTTGATGATATAAGAAGTTGCGCCAGCCTTGATCGCTTTCATGATATTTTGCTGTTCGGATTCCGCCGTCAACATGACGAAAGCTGTTCCGGCATATTCCGGCTTGGCGCGAAAGTAACTCAGCACCTCGAGCCCGGATATTGTTGGCATGTTCCAATCAAGAAAAACGATGTCGTAGGGCAAATTGCTGTCATGGGCTTTTTGCACCAGATCGATGGCTTCGTTGCCATCGGCCGCCGTCTGTACATTCGTAATTTTGGACTCGTCCAAAGCATTACGCACAAATTGTCGGATCAGAAAATGATCATCCGCAATAAGAACTCTCAGCTTAGCCAGTTGACTCACGGTTTTCTCCTCTCATTCACGGTCTTAGCAAGCTCGGAAACTTCGACAGCGACGGAAACAAAGGCGTCCAGACACGCCAAGAACTGCGACAGGATGATTTTTGTCATAAAAACCTTGCCGTATAGTTAAGACGGGATGCATTAAGGCTTATATGACACTTGGAAGGGACTACATATTAACCTATTTTTACGAATTAACCACCAATAAAATTATCGCAACTCAGGGATCGGTGGCCGTTATGAAAAACGCCAATATATGGGGCAAAGATCGTTTCCAGGGCCGCCTATTCCTGAACGGCGATGAATTATTTCGCATCAAAAACAATCATTGGTTTCTGTAGCAAAAGCCCATAATACATTACGTCATGCATGAACAAACGACGATGGATGGCTTCCTGAACCGTCGGATAGTCATTGAACAACCCGCCGAGGGTTATCGTATTGCTGTGGATACTGTCCTTTTAGCAGCGGCGGTGCCGGCCAGGGCGGGCGAAACGGCGCTCGATCTCGGCTGCGGCGTTGGCGGCGCCATGTTGTGCTTGATGTGCCGTGTGCCTGGGCTTTTCATAACAGGTATTGAAGTTCAGACCATACTCGCGGAATTATGCAAGAAAAACATTCAACATAATAAATTCGACGATTGTATGCATGTGATGGCAAAAGATATTGCCGAGCTCCCGGATGATTTCGTCCGGCGATTCGACCATGTCATGATGAACCCGCCTTACCATGAAAAGGTCCGGCATGACATTTCTGCCAACCCCAGCAAACGCATAGCAAACACGCAAGAAAAAGACGTCTTGCCGCAATGGGTTGGCGCAGCGGCACGAGCGTTGAAACCCTCCGGCACGCTGACACTTATTCATCGCGCCGATCGGCTGGATGAGCTTTTGCATGAGGTTGGAAAATTTTTTGACACAATCGAAGTTCTGCCGATCCTGCCAAAATCCGGCGCGGGTGCTAAGCGCGTGATTATCTGCGCCCGCAAGGGAAATAAAAATACGTCTCGCTTTTGCAAAGAATTTATTCTGCACAAAACCGAAGGCGGTTATACGGATGAAGCCGAAGCGGTCTTGCGGCATATGGAGCCGTTGGTGTTCGAGGCATGAGGCATCGGTCTCGTTTCCTCGGAACCTCACTGGGCTTAAGCTTTCAGAATATGGTTTGCCGCATAACCACTTTTTTATGTCGCAGCGGCATGAACAGATTTGCCAAACGCAAACCCGACGACTATATAGAAACGAGGAAGGTGGCCACCTCTCGACCCTCGTAAGGTACAAGAAGCATATGCAACCCGCTGGTTTATGATGGTTATGCTTCGACCCCGGGATCAGCAAGGCGCTACCACGAACCAACGTCCTGTCTTTTAAACAGGATGTCCGATTTGTATACCATCTTGCAGAAAAGATCGAGTACAATTTGGTTACTTTTTTAAGAACGCAATTTTCTTTCCCGGAAAGGGATCACGACTATGCGATATCTGTCCATCTTTTTGATAATTGCGCTGGCTTTTTGGTCGACGAAGGAATCTCGCGCCGCGCAGGCCATTCCCCTGCCGCCGCCCATCGTCGTGACTTATGATGTTTATGTCGGCGGCGTTCATTTGGTGCGTGCCGATATTTTGTTCGAAAAGAAAGCGACCAAATACCACACTCGCGTGCAGGCTTTTACCTATGGTTTTTGGCACAAAGTATTGCCATGGGACACGCTTTTGGAAAGCAATGGCCGCATTGTCAAAGACCACTTTGTTCCGATTGTGTTTCATAACCGCGACATCTGGCGCAGCAAACCCAAAGTTACCAATCTGCGCTTCACCAAAAACGGCGATGTGACGCCAAGCTTTGATCCACCCGATACCGACAATCCGAACAAACGCGAGATCGTAACCGCGGAACAGCGGCATGGATCGCTTGATCCGGTAACAGCGCTATTGCAAATGCTGGGCAACATCGCGGTTGAAGATAGTTGCGCGATAACGGTTCCGGTTTTCGATGGTAAACGTCGTTTTGATATTACCGGTAGCGATCAAGGCAGCGACGATATCGACGAAGAAGATTACAGCGCCTACAGCGGCTCGGCGCGGCTGTGCAACGCGGATTTCAAAATGATCGCGGGTGAGTGGAAAGATCGCAAGCCAACGCGGTTCTGGCAGAAGAGCGATGATGAAACGGGACGCGATCCGTTCCAGATCTGGCTCGCGCGCCCCAAACCCGAATTACCCGAACTACCGATTGTGCTGGAAAGCAGCAGCGTGTTGGGCCGGATTATGGTCCATATGTCCGGCTGGCATTACGCGACGAAAGAGGAATTAGCCGCAGTTGTGACGTGGAAATAGTCAGGGCTCTTCTGTTTTCTTCACGATGCTTAGGGGCACACCGAAACGCTTGATACGGATGATTTCTTTTCCGGCGCGCATGTTCTGACATTTCCAGCGCGTGGTGGAGAGAAAGAATTCAGCCGGTTCATTCGCAACCACTGGCTCGTAATTCGGCGGCAGATAAATCATCGCGGAATCCCACGGACCGCAAATAGCGACACGATAAATCTTGCCCGGCGGTACGCCGCCTTGCCGCCGGACATATTGTTGAAGCTTCTCGGCCGCTTCCTTGAACGACGTTCCCCAGTAATCCAGCTCGTAGCGTCCATAGGCGCCCGAAACGCCGCCTGTGAATCTGTTGGCAAAAATATATTCATAAGGATGTAATTTCACGGAGATCGTAATTTGCGCCACCGCCGCAATGAGCACAATCGACAACATTCCGGCGGCCACAGTGCGGCGGGCCCAGTCCTGTTGAAACTGACCAACGACAAATATAAAAATATGACGCGCCGCGAGTGACGCGAGAATGCACATCAGTGGCACGACGAACAGAAAATGCCTGACTCCGTCATAGAGCGAGGGATGTCGCAGGATTGCATAGAGCGGCGGCACAAAAGCTGTCAGCAAAATCAGCAAAAGAGTTTGGCGCTGATAGGTGTTCAACCCACGCGCGATCCACGGCATCAGCGCAAAACTTGCCAAGAGCAAAAACAGCAAGATTTCCGGTAACTGCACAGCAAAATAAAGCGGCACATAGTACCAGGGCAATTGCGTCGACATGTAGATCGTGCCGTCCAACAATACTTCTACATTATGTGGAAAATTTTTGAACTCATTAAGCGCTGCCAATGGATTGGCGATGGGGCTTTGCTGCGCCCACGGCCAGCACAACAGCATGACAAGATAAGCAAGAGCACCAACACAAAAAATATTTATCACGTTCGGACGAATATGGCGGCGAAAGGGATGAACCAACATGCCCATCGCCCAAAACACCAGTACCATCACGCCCCCCACCCGGATGCCGAGAGTCAGACCGAGAATGATGCCAAGTTTAACAATAAGTTTTTTTGTATGGCCGCCTTCGGCACGCTGATAAAATCGGGACATATAATAAAGTGTCCAGATAATCCCGGCGGCGAAGGGAATATCCTTTGGATTGTTGAACATATGCCCGTAATACATTGGCGTGAGTGCCAGCAGGATAAGCGCCAGCAGGGCCACAGCCCCGCCGCCGATGAAACGCCCCAGCCGCCATGTGCCCCACATGCCCAACAAACCGAACAGCGCGTTTACGAAATGACGTATGTCATAAACGGTCAAACGTTCGCTGAAGATCGTGAATGGCGCAAACCGATCAACCGCCGATGCAAGCCCATCAAACATCCCGCCATAGAGATATAAATTATATATCTCGGCATAGCGTTGATCCTTGAATCCTGAAAGATAGTAATCGACGATTGCCTGTCCATACTGGCTTTGTAATTCTTCGTCCCACGTAATTCCGTAATGCCGAAAAGTTGCAACAATCAGGAGGGCGACAACACAAAAAACGATACCGGCCGCATAGCTGTATAATTTTTCATTGATTTTCAACATTCGATCACCAGCCCATCATGCGCAGGTTCTACGCCCGAGGGCAGTTTCGCCTTTAACACATCATAATCAAGCGTTTCATTCATATGCGTCAACCACGCACGCTCAGGCTTGACCTGGGCAATCCATTCAAGGGTTTGCGCGAGATGCGAATGGGTAGGATGCGGTTCTTCACGCACACAATCAACCACCCAGACTTTAACGCCCGCCAAAACCGTAAAAGCGTTTTCGTCCAGTTTTTTGACATCGGTCGAATAGGCAAAATCATTAAAGCGGAAACCCAGCGATTGGCTGTAGCCGTGATCCTGGATAAAAGGCGTGATGGTTATATCGCCGATCCGAAATTGTCCTTCAATAACAGTAGGAATGACTGCCGGTTTATAGAAATAGCCGGGCGCTATTTGCTCAAAGACATACGGAAACCGGTTTTGCAATTCGATCATCGTTTCCGGATTGGCATAAATGGCGATTGGCCTTTTCAAAAGCTGATTAACGCCACGAATATCTTCGATACCATGACAATGATCGGCATGGGCATGCGTAAAAATAACGGCATCCAGATTTTGCAAATGACAGTTCAATAATTGTTGCCGCATATCCGGAGACGTATCGACAAGAATGGTTGTGTCTCCTTCCTCTACCAAAACAGAAACGCGCATGCGGCGATTACGTAGATTATTGGGATCGCATTGCCCCCACTTATTGCCGATGAGCGGTACACCGCCCGACGAACCGCATCCAAGAATGGTGATTTTCATGGTCATCTTTCTACAATATTTTCAAGGATTATATGCATTTTATAGAAAAAACGATTTCTTGCGACTTTTGCTGAAAAAATTGTAGTATGTATGTATAAAATAGCATGTTTTTAAAAGGGAGAAATATTTTGAAAACCGCCACAGAAAGACCGTTTCCTAAACAACATGCGGGCTTTGCCCGCCCATTAATATATGAATGGGCCAAAGTGCTATTCGAAGTTGGATATCATCCCGAGCTGAACCAGCCTGAACTCAAGGGTACACCTCTTTTCGAGACACAAGCACAGTTGGCAGGATTGATGTCACACTGGAAATTAAAGGTAGCCTCCACAATCTTACAGAACGCAATATATGGAGTACCAGGCATAGATCCTGATCCTGCACCAAGACCCAGCTTATTTTTGTACAGCAAGGCTGCCATCGAAGTTCATTTAAGAGAACAAAAACGTGAAACACACGTTATTGAGACCATAGTCGGTCGATATAAATTCGTTTGCCAAAAAGCCAAGCTGACTGTGTTGTCTGAAAAGAAGCCCGAACGTAAGTGGGAGGGGAAACGAAATGGCCTCGCTATATTAAAGGAAGAATGCGGGGCTCTTGCGGAAGCAAAAACAATAGTGGAAGCCAGAGAGATTCTTGGCGCACGTGGTTGGACCACGGCTAAGATAGCGGTCTTTGAAAGAGGCCCAACGTTAAGTGTCGATCAATTATATGCTGCTCTGGCTCCAGACTCACTGCGAGCTGGTTGATCTTTTAAATTGCCTAAGAAGGAATCTTTACTTTATTAAACAACCGAAAGAAATTCGCGGTCGTTTGTTTGGCAATCTCGTCAGCACTAACGCCCTTAATTTCGGCCAGAACGCGCGCGGTGTGAACCACATAAGCCGGTTCACAGGTTTTGCCGCGATAAGGTTCCGGCGCAAGGTAAGGTGAATCGGTTTCCACCAGCAACCGATCCAGCGGCACATCGCGCGCGATATCACGCAGCTCCTGCGATTTTTTGAATGTCAAAATGCCGGATAGGGAAATATAGAATCCCAAAGCCAAAGCCTGCTCGGCCAAAATCCGGCGCGAACTGAAGCAATGCAGCACACCGCGAATAGAACTCCCCTGCCCGGCGCCCTCTTCCGTCAAAACTTTTATCGTGTCTTCTTCGGCATTGCGACTGTGCACGATGATCGGCAAGTCCATTGCCTTGCCGGCGCGGATATGCTGGCGGAAGCTTTCCTGCTGCCGGTCACGAGGACTGTGATCATAATAATAATCAAGGCCGGTTTCGCCGATGCCCACGACTTTTGGATGTGCGGCAAGTTTCACCAGATCGGCGGCGACCAAAGTCTCGCCATCTTCATGTGCATGATGGGGATGTACGCCTACGGTACATGTGACGTCGTTAAATTCCTCGGCGGTTTTTTGCACATGATCAAATTCGCGCCGTGTCGTACCGATATTGACCATATGCACCACTCCGGCCGCACGAGCACGCGCGACTACAGCGGCGCGGTCTTCGGCAAGGCCGGAATAATCAAGATGACAGTGGCTATCGACTAACATGAGGTGTTGGTAACGCAGTCATGCGCAAAGGACAATTATTTCCGTCTAAATAATATCGAGTATTGCATCAATGATTGCGCAGAATCACTTATGTTTATTTTTATAAAACAACTATAAGTAGCATATATGTGTATTGTGTTGCGGATGCGTATTTTATATAATTAATTGATATTTATAAGTATTTCATAAAAAAATATTCTTTTATAAACCTATGGTTGTATATTATTATATACAACTTATGAGGGTATCGTCCTGATTCCCCTCGCACCGCCACACGGAGATGTGTCATGAACGCCCAAGCCATGCAGCCTCAACCAACCGTCTCTGAATCGGAGCAGCTTCCCCCGGCTCACAAAACTAAAATTGTTCCACGCAGCACACTTGTAAGCCGCAATGTGACCATCAATGGCCACCGTACCAGCGTGCGGTTGGAACCCGAAATGTGGACTGGGCTTTCAGAAATTTGTCGCCGCGAACATGCGACACCACATGAAGTCTGCTCGGCAATCGCTGGGCATAAAATCGAAAATACATCACTGACCGCCGCGATACGCGTGTTCGTCATGCGGTATTTTCGTGCCGCGGCAACCGAAGATGGCCATGCCAAAGTGGGACACGGGCACGGCATCACAATAGGTGTAGCCAGCGTTCTGGCTCAGGCAGTCATGACCGGAAAACCACCGGTAGCGCCCGCAAATACCAGCATTGTCCGCGCCACGCCCTCACCCTTCATGATTGGCGCAAACCGCATGAATGCCCCTAAAAACCGGACGTGGTAAAGGCAATATAAGCAATTCCCATATGCATTGAATAAGCGTATTCTGCCTTTTTTTTGAAGGCGGTAACACAAGTGATTATCGGTATCGGCAACGATTTGATTGATATACGGCGCATCGAAAAAACCGTTGCGCGTTATGGCGATCGTTTTATCACGCGCCTCTTTACCGACGCTGAGCGGCAAAAAGCGGCACGGCGCGCCGACCCTATCCCCACCTACGCCAAGCGGTTTGCGGCGAAGGAGGCTTGCGCCAAAGCACTTGGCACCGGCATTCGCCAAAACGTCTTTTTTCGCGATATGGGGGTCGTCAATCTGCCATCCGGCCAACCCACAATGCAATTGACCGGCGGGGCGTTGAAACGATTGCAGTCCATAACCCCACAGGGCCTGACCGCCCGCATCCACCTTTCCATCACCGATGATTACCCCTCAGCACAGGCTTTTGTGGTGATTGAAGCAATTCCATAGCGTCTTGTGAACCGGGAGCGTTTGTTTTAGGTTCCAGCCTCGTTCGGCATTCGCCGAGTGGGTTTGAATAACTGCTTGGAAAACATGACAAATAAACCGCCTGCCGAACCCGATCCGCGCGACGACGGAATGAAAGAAACCATCCGCACTGTCATTTACGCGATGATCATTGCGTTGGTGATCCGCACCCTGGCGTTTGAGCCGTTCAATATCCCGTCCAGCTCGATGGTGCCGACGCTTCTGATCGGCGATTTTCTGTTCGTATCAAAATATGAATATGGCTATGGCAGCGTTGGAACCTTTTGGAGCATGCCGGCCTTTTCCGGCCGCCTTTTCGGGCACGAGCCGAAACGCGGTGATGTCGTGGTATTCAAACTGCCGCGCGACAACGCTACCGATTACATCAAACGCCTGATTGGTCTGCCGGGTGACACTATCCAGATGCGTCATGGCATTCTTTATATCAATGGTACCCCGGTCGAACGCGAAAGGCTGGCAGCCCCAATTTCGGAAAGGGGTAATCCACCACCCGAGAACGCCACCGATTACCTGGAGCATCTGCCGGGCGGGGTGACCCACATCATTCGTAAATTGGGCGATGATCAGCCGCTCGACAACACCGATGTGTTCACAGTGCCGTCACATCATTATTTTTTCATGGGCGACAACCGCGACAATTCGCAAGACAGCCGCACGAAAAATGTCGGCTATGTGTCGGAGGGCAATCTGGTTGGCAAAGCGGAATTCCTTTTCTTCTCGCTTGATGAACATGCGCATTTCTGGGAATTCTGGAAATGGCCGTGGGCCGTGCGTATACATCGGTTGTTCAACAAGATCACTTAAATCTCATGGCAATTGCGCGCAAAATCCCGGATGTGGCCGAACTGATCACCAGCATCGGTCACACTTTTTCTGCGCCTGAATTACTGGAAGATGCGCTGAAGCATCCGTCACTGGCGGGACTGCGCCAGCGCAAAAAAGGGCCCATGCCCTATGAACGGCTGGAGTTTCTTGGCGACCGGGTGTTGGGCCTTGTTACCGCGGAATGGTTGTATGAAAAATTCCCCGAAGCCAGCGAAGGCGAACTGGCGAAACGCCACGCCGCACTTGTGAATCGTGACGCCCTGCGTATGGTCGCCATCGAAATCGGTCTGGGCCAGCACATACGCTTGGCGCATGGCGAGGAAGCAAATGCCGAACGTAAAAATCTTGCCACCCTGCCCGATGCGATGGAAGCGGTGATCGGCGCAATCTATCTTGACGGCGGATTGAAAGCCGCGGCGGCATTCATTCATCGCTACTGGCAGAAAGACATCGCCGTTGCCAATGCGCCCGCCGATCCCAAAACCACATTACAGGAATGGGCACAGGGCCAGGGCCTGCCCCTGCCCCAGTATAAGGTCATCAAAAATACCGGCCCGGCGCATGCACCAAAATTTGTCATCGAAGTAATCGTTAAAGGACATCCACCGGCGACCGCCGAAGGTCATTCCAAACGCGAAGCGCAAAAAGCGGCGGCGCAACTGCTTTTGCAGCAGGTGCATGGGGATAAGAAGCCGTGAATGGCCCACCGATATTTCGGACGCTTGAATCCTCTGAAGTTGAGGCCGCCTATTCTATTTACATGGACACTTTTAATTGGCTGAAGAAAAAGGAAATTCGCCAGTGGCTGGTTCCCAAAAAACAAGAACTGTTCGAAAAAGATCGAGCCAACAAAGGTCTTTATGGTCTGTTCGTCGGTAATATGCTCGCATGCATTGCTTGCATGGACATTATTGCATCTGGGGGATGGAGCGATATTACGCTCGCTTCAAATGCTTTATGGATTTATAGATTGGCAGTGGCAGATTTTTTTCGAGGAAGGAAGCTTGGTGAATATATGATGGAGAGATTGAAAGACTGCGCCCGCACAATGAACAAGAGTCATTTGTATCTCGATTGCGTTGATGTGGATAATTTTCTACCTGCTTACTATGAAAAACTCGGATTTCGCAGACTTGGAGCAAAAGATATCACTTATCCTTCTGGCAACACTTTTCCAATGGTGTTACTGGAGGCAGTACTATGAACACACCTTTACCTGAAAAACCCTCAACCCACGCCGGATTCGTCGCGATTATCGGCGCGCCGAACGCCGGAAAATCGACCCTGCTGAATCGGTTGATCGGACAGAAAATTTCCATCGTCAGCCCCAAAGCGCAAACCACACGCATGCGCGTGCTTGGCGTTTTGACAGAAAAACAAACACAAATCGGATTCATCGATACGCCGGGAATTTTTACAGCGACGCGTCGCCTGGACAAGGCGATGGTTCAAGCGGCATGGAACAGTCTAGGAGATGCCGATGCGATTATCCTGTTGATCGATGCGTGCGCAAAGCTTGGCGAGAAGATCGAAGGCATTGTTGAAGAATTAAAGAAACGCCAGCGGCGCGTTGTGCTGGCGCTGAACAAGATCGATAAAGTTCCTCCGGCCGAGCTGCTGCCGCTCACCGCGCAACTCAACGAAACCGGCGTTGTCGAGGACACATTTATGATCTCGGCGCTGAACGGCGACGGCGTCCATGATTTGAAAAATCATCTGATGAAAAAAATGCCGGAAAGCCCATGGTTCTTTGCCGAGGATCAACTGAGCGATCTGCCTTCGCAACTGCTCGCCGCCGAAATCACGCGCGAGCAGCTTTATCGGCAGTTGCAGCAGGAACTGCCCTATGCCGCGACTGTTATTCCGGAATC
>Ga0207019_1069_pt1 | contig 23965 bp, 23 predicted proteins | sample Alteio_BWMinCont_50_FD_153483 | JGI IMG/M metagenome (GOLD analysis project Ga0207019, IMG submission 153483) | Enriched cells from forest soil in Barre Woods Harvard Forest LTER site, Petersham, Massachusetts, United States -... | ecosystem: Environmental > Terrestrial > Soil > Temperate forest >...
GGTTTGATAAAAAATATTCTTTAATATCCGTCATAATCAAAATTGTGTAACTACAATATACATGGTGAAAACTGAAGTTACTCTGAAGTTTAAAAAATTATTTTGCGAATATAAAAACAATATTAAGTTTTGCAGATAATAATGAGGTTGCAAAGAAAAAAATCCGGATCAGAACGTGATGAGCCCTACAGCTAACGTAAATGACAATCCCATTACCAATTACCCCCCGTTTACGTAAAAACGTATCATTGTTCCCTACTTCCGTATAAATTGTGCTGCTAAAGCTGCTCTAAATTTGCCTTTATATTTAAAAAACTAAAACAATGGCAAAAACAATTTTTATCACCGGGGCCTCACGTGGTTTCGGTAAATTATGGGCCGAGGCACTATTGCAACGAGGCGATAAAGTAGTAGCAACAGCACGCGACCTGCGTACGCTGGATGACCTGGTGAACAAATACGGCGGCAATATTTTACCGTTGCAACTGGATGTTAACGACCGCGCTGCTGATCTTGCAGCTATTGCTAAGGCAAAAGCACATTTCGGTGGTATTGATGTGCTGATAAATAATGCGGGTTATGGCTTATTTGGCAGCATTGAGGAAACTACCGAACAGGAGGCCCGCGAACAAATGGAAACCAATTTTTTCGGGTTGTTATGGGTAACTCAAGCGTTATTGCCTGTTATGCGTGAGCAGGGGCATGGCCATATCATTCAACTCTCGAGTATATTGGGATTGGTTAGCCTGCCTGTACTCGGATTATATAATGCCTCGAAATTTGCAGTGGAAGGCCTGAGCCAAACACTGGCTACTGAGGTAAAGGGCTTTGGCATTAACGTTACACTGGTTGAACCCAACGGTTTTGCAACCGACTGGGCCGGTGCTTCGTCTGCGCACACCGTGGAAATGCCCGAATATGATGGTGTACGCGCTGCTTTCCAGGCTGGTTTAACTGATGATACTTTTGGCGACCCTGAAGCAACTACGGAGGCCGTGTTGAAACTGATAGACAGTGCAAACCCTCCGCTGCACTTTTTCCTGGGCAAGCAGGCTTATCCATTTATTAAACAGGTGTATGAAAGCCGCTATGCCGATTGGGATAACTGGGCAGCAATATCGGCAGCAGCACACGGTAAATAATGGTATTGAATTGACAGATCTGCATCGTATTTCGGTGTAGATTTGTGCAGATCATGTAATTATGCAGCACTTCAAAAATTTGGCCGATATGCACCGTTTCAACGGTTTCCCCCCGCCGGAAAACCCGCTGATAAGCGTATACAGGTGCACAAAAACCTGTAGCCTTGGCGACAGGGAGTTTACATCTGATTTTTATATGATCGGGTTTAAAAAATTGAGGTCGGGCGTTATTATGTACGGGCGAACCAGGTATGATCATGATAACGGCAGCATGATATTTGTGAAACCCAGGCAGATAATCGAGTTTAAAAACCTTGAATATGATGAAGATGCATTCATCATATTTATTCATGAGGATTTTTTACATGGGCACTTCCTGCACACCGAGATGAGTAAGTATGCCTTTTTTGATTATGAGGCAAATGAAGCGCTGCATTTGTCGCCGAGGGAGGAACAGATCATGTGGGATCTTTTTTTTAAGATAGAGGCCGAATACCAGGATAACCCCGATGAGTACAGCCGCGACATCATGCTTACGCACATTGATTCGATGCTGAAATATTCGCAACGGTTTTATAAGCGCCAGTTTATTAATCGCACCGAGCTTTCGGGCAAAACGGTATCGAAATTTAATGATGTTTTGGCCGCTTATTTTAAGAACGGGTTGCTGCTTACACAGGGGCTGCCTACTGTAAGTTTATTGGCGTCGAAGCTTAATTTATCATCCCGCTATTTGAGCGATCTGTTAAAACAGGAAACGGGCAAAACAGCTATGGACCTGCTACATATTTACCTTGTAAACGAGGCTAAGAACCGGCTTAAAGGGGATGACCAAAGTGTTTCGGAAATAGCTTATGAACTTGGGTTTGAAAACCTGCCTTATTTTTCAAGGCTTTTTAAAAAGGAGACAGGCATCAGCCCTAATCAATTTAAAAAACAGTTGGTTAATTGATAGCATTTATAATTTATTGTTAGCTATTTTGATGCCCGGTTTAGCCGGGCATTTTTTTTGAGTTATAAATGTTCGGCCTTATGCACTAACTTAGTGTAAGCCTATAACACCATCAACATAAACTATAATAAAACGAACCATGGAACATAAAGCCAGATCCATCCGGCCATTTATTGGCGCTAAAGACTATGAACTGTCGCGTAGTTTTTACCGCGACCTGGGTTTTGCGGAAACCGTTCTGAATGATAACATGTCGGTTTTTAAAACGGGGGGCATAGCATTTTATTTACAGGATGCTTATGTGAAGGACTGGGTAGATAATACCATGATATTTTTAGAAGTTGATGACGTCGCCCGTTTCTGGAACGGGCTTTTGGCTTTGGACCTGCCTGCTAAATATCAGAATGTACGGCTAACACCAATACGTGTTAATGATTGGGGACGGGAATGTTTTGTGCACGACCCATCGGGGATATTATGGCATTTTGGGGAGTTTTACAATTAGTTAAATAATGCCTGAAAAGTAATATTAAAATAATCATATATAATTTGTTATCAATGTATTATGTAATATGAATTTACATATATTAGTATAATATAATACCTTACCATTAACCCCAAATTATTATGAAAAAGATCAAATCAGCTCTTCATGTAATGGTGGCGTTCGCTATTTCGGTAGCTCTTTTTTCATGTAGCGGCCATTCGGCAACTAAAAATGCAGATAGCGCCAAAGCCCCTGACAGTACTGCAGCAACAAAACCAACAACAGATACATCGATGGCTGTGCCGTTCGATGTTCTGGAAGTTACGCACCTGGTAAAAGACTATGCTAAATGGCGGCCCGGTTTTGACAGTGATTCGGCAGCCCGGAAAAACAGTGGGATGCAAACCGCGGTGGTATCCAAGTGTATTGACACCCCTAACCGTATTATGGTCGTACTTAAAATTTCGGACGTTGCAAAGGCTAAAGCATTTGCAGCCGATCCGAGACTTAAAGATGTAATGACTAAAAACGGGGTGATCTCAAAACCCGATATAGAGTATTTTCATGCGATCAGGTTCAACCCTAACTCGCACCAAAAACAATGGGTAATTATAACCCATAAGGTAAAAGATTTTGACGCGTGGCTAAAAGTGTACGATGGTGAAGGCACGGCGAAAAGGATAAGTAACGGGGAGGTTGATGTGGTATTGGCCCGTGGCATTGATGACCCTAACATGGTGCAGGTGGTATTCGATATTACCGACATGGCAAAAGTAAAGGCCGATATTTTTTCGGATGCGAAGAAAAAGCTGATGATGAGCGCCGGTGTAATAGGGACGCCCGTTATTCAGTTTTATGAGGATGCGAATAAATAGGGTGCAGACCATGCTACACAATAAATAATTAAAACACATTAAACCAATTTTGTTATGCAAACGATCATAGCCCGCCACAAAGTAGGCGACATTAATACCTGGCTTAAAGGCCACGAAGAAAGAGTAGCATTATTTAACCAGGCATCATCACATTTCAGGACCTTCCAGGATGGTGATGACCCTAACTCCGTCCTTTTGCTTATTGAAACTGATGATATGGACACACTTGCCGCCATTATCAATGATCCGGCCAGTGCCGACGCAAAAAGCCGTCATACTGTGATCGAGCCGATCATCATATCGACAGAAGTGAGTTTGTAATAAAGCAAATATTTGCTTTAAATTTCTTTTCCCCGCAGGGTTATTTCAAAGCCCTGCGGGAATGGGAGATCTGGTTATTTAGGGAAGAAGGTTGCCTGTGCTGCTTGTCCGGCGCATAACACACCCCTGCAACCGCACATTTCGGCGCGCGCCCCTCTGCTCCACCGCTAAAGCTAAGGCGGCACACGGTCAAGAGGGGAATTAAAATCCCTCTATTATTCAAAAAGGCCACCCGGTAAAACCGGGCAGCCCCTGAAATTAAACTGACCATCAAAAAATCACTCACATATAGATGCTATTATTATTGCACCGTTATATTATAGATGATAAATGATCATATTGGTTTAATATTTACTCAAAATATTTATACTCATAAACGGGGATAGCTTTTTTTAGCTTATGTTTGTTTCTGATTGCCAAATAAGGCAAACTGCTACTTACTAAAAGCCTGTGTTTTTTCAATGCTGAGCATAAACGAGATCAAAAAACCCATAGCGGCTGAGATAGATGTTTTTGAAGATACCTTCAAAAATTCGATGTATAGCTCGGTACCCCTGCTTGATCGTATCACCCATTATATAGTTAAGCGCAAAGGCAAGCAGATACGACCCATGTTCGTATTTTTTTCGGCCAGTATTTGCGGCGGCATAAATGAATCGACCCATCGTGGCGCGGCATTGGTTGAATTGCTGCATACGGCAACTTTAGTGCATGATGATGTGGTCGATAACTCGTACCAGCGCCGTGGCTTTTTTTCGATAAACGCCTTATGGAAAAATAAGATAGCGGTTTTGGTGGGCGATTATTTGTTGTCGAAAGGGCTGCTATTATCCATCGAAAATAATGATTTTAAGCTGCTGCGTATCGTATCAGAAGCGGTGCGGCAAATGAGTGAGGGTGAATTGCTGCAGATCGAGAAAGTGCGCCGCATGGATATTGATGAGCCTATCTATTACGACGTCATTCGCCAAAAGACGGCTTCACTTATTGCGTCGTGCTGTGCCTGTGGGGCGGCATCGGCGGGGGCAGATGATGTAGTGATTGAAAAAATGCGCCTGTTTGGCGAGAAAATAGGCATAGCCTTCCAGATAAAGGATGATATGTTTGATTTTGGTACCGATGATGTGGGCAAACCACTCGGTATCGACATAAAAGAAAAAAAAGTTACCCTGCCGCTTATTTATTCGCTTAGTAATTGTGATAAAGCCGAGAAAAAACGCGTAATAAACCTGGTGAAGAACCATAATGACGACGCTAAAAAAATTGCCGAGATCATAAAATTCGTACAGGAGACCGGCGGGCTGCAATACGCCGAAACCCAGATGAAGAAATACCAGGATGAGGCTTTCGAGATCTTAAATACCTTCCCCGATGGAGATTCGCGCAGGGGGCTGGAGCAATTGGTACGTTTTACTACTGAACGCAATAAATAATGTCGAATGAGCTGGAATACATTACCGGGTTTATAGTTTTCATTGTTGTGATGATGGCTATTGACCTGGGGGTGTTCTCCAAGTCGGATAAACCGGTGAGCTTAACGCAGGCCGCTATCATGAGCGCCGTATGGATAGCGCTGGCGCTTGGCTTTTATGTGCTTATATTAAATTTCGGCGATAAGCTGCATGGCATAACTACTTTTGCCAAACTGCAACAAATAAATACCGATAATTTTCATCAGCTTAAATTAAACCCGAACGATCTTGCCGGGGGACTTAAGCTTTACCGCAAAAACCTTGGGACGGAATTTATTACCGGCTATGTGATTGAGTATGCCTTATCGGTTGATAACATATTTGTAATGGTGCTTATTTTTACCGCATTTGCCGTCGACCCTAAGTATTATCATAAAGTATTATTGTGGGGGATAATAGGGGCGGTTATCATGCGTTTCGCGTTTATTTTTGTAGGCTCGGCGCTTATTATTCAGTTTCATTGGATATTGTATTTGTTCGGGGCGTTTTTGGTTTATACAGGGGTAATGATGTACGTGAACCGTAACGATGAGGCTGAAATTAATCCCGAAAAGCACCCTGTGGTAAAATTCGCTTCGAAATATTTCGCGGTGCATCCCAAGTTTGAGGGCGGTAAGTTTTTTGTGCGTATCGACCGGAAAAAACTTATTACGCCTTTGCTTTTGGTATTGCTGATCATAGAAGTGACCGACCTGGTTTTCGCGGTTGATTCTATTCCCGCTATTTTCTCGGTGACCAAGGATCCTTATATCGTTTTCTTCTCGAATATTTTTGCCATACTGGGGCTGCGCTCTATGTTCTTTTTACTGGTGAATATTATTGATAAGTTCCATTACCTGAAGGTGGGGCTGGCAGCGTTACTGACCTTTATCGGCCTTAAAATGCTGCTGGGCGATTATGCCGAGCGTGTGGGCCTTACTACATTTAATTCGCTTATTGTTATCCTTTCCATATTGGTGATAAGTGTTGTGGCATCGCTGGTGTTTCCGAAACCCCCTAACCCCCTGAAGGGGGAATGATTATTCAATTCCTTTGCCTAACCGGGGTGGTTAATAATATTTATCGTCCTTTACTGAAAAACCGGTTACTATGTTGTTCATCATGATCCAAACGGGTTGATGATAATCCTGCGGCGCCACTTCAAACAGTATGGCTGTGCGGTTTATCTGCGGGTAATTGCGCACGTGTATGCGGATATTGAAGGTAATGGGCTTGCCGGTTAAAAAGTCGAGCGTTGTGATCTGGCCCTCGTAGGTTTCGGCATCGTTTAACAGGCGGTGGATAGCCTTAACGTTTGTCTTCGTAAAGTTTGATGGCGGGTTGGTTTTATTCTTCAGGTTTGAAAGGTAAAGGCCGTTATAATATTGCGTTAGGTAGCTGTTCAGCGTATCCTCATGCAACCACGGCTTGCCATGTATAAACCACAGGAAAACGTATGCCCAGTATTCGTTGCTTTTGCTGTTGTTCCAGCCCGGTGCAAAGCGTAGTTCCTCATTACCGTTGAAAGGTATATTTGGTGCGAAATCAATAGGGAACGAAAGTTTTTCAACGCCCCACTTTAGCGGCGTAGGCAGGCCATATGAGGCTTGTTGGGCTTCGCCTTTTTCAATGCAAAGCATTAACAATAAAAGGAATAAGATCTTTTTCATGATGGTTTAAAATGGTTGGCAAGTGAAAAATACAATTAAAAAACGATAGTCGGCATGAGCTTTTGTTAATGTTTGTTAAACAGCGTATGGTAAAAAAATTAATGATGCCCGTTTGGGGTATTGGCGTAAAGCAGAAAGTATTACCTTAGTAAAATGGAATCCTTTTTCAATTTCAGTTCGCTGCATTTTAACTTTTGGGATATACTGGATGTGGTGCTGGTGGCATTCCTTATTTACCAATTGTATAACCTGATAAGGGGTACCATTGCCGCTAATATTTTTATCGGGCTTGCCATTATATTCGTGCTTGGATTTTTGGTTAAGGCGCTGCACATGCAGTTGCTTACGGCCATACTGGGTAAGTTTGTTGATATAGGGCCGATAATGCTGATAGTGGTATTTCAGCAGGAAGTTAGGCGTTTTTTATTATTGGTGGGTAAAAGCGCCTCGCTGCAGCGCAATAAAACATGGTGGCAATACTTTTTTGGCAAAGCAGAAGCAGACAAAAACAATTACGCGCGCATTAAGCCTATTATTGATGCCTGTAAAAGCCTTAAACAAACCCGTACGGGCGCATTGATCGTATTTGCGAAATATTATGACGAGCAATTTTATCAGAATAGCTGCGAGGTGATCGATTCCAAAATATCAAAACGGTTGTTGGAAAGCATCTTCCAAAAAACAAGTCCGCTGCATGATGGGGCGGTGGTGATATCAGAAAATAAAATAAAATCGGCCAGCTGTATTTTACCGCTTACGGATAAAACCGACCTGCCCCCGCAATTTGGTTTGCGGCACCGTGCGGGGATAGGTGTAACCGAATCGAACGAGGCTACGGCTATCATTGTATCGGAAGAAACAGGCGAGATCTCCTACGCCAAACAAGGCCGCGTTAAAATGAACATCAGCTTTGCTGAACTTGAAAAATTGCTGAATAAGGATTTTTAATTTACGGCTGCGGATTTGGAGCAGGTGCAACAGGGTTTATCTCCACCTTTTTTATTAGCATGGTATATTTGGTATTCGGATCGCTGCCAAGCACCGCTATTGGCATACGATCGGTGCTTGATACCTTTACTACCGGCATTTTACTGTATACGATAATATTGTTTGAGTTTGCAGGCTTAACATTTAAGGGCTGTAATAACAGGCTTTTGGGTGATGGTGTGGCTTCGGGCTTAAATAAGTTTTGTAGGCCGTTATTGAGTTTAAGATCGGGTGTTGTTTTCAGTAATTGCTGAGCTTTTAGCTGTGTTGAGGCGGCTATTAACAATAAACCTAATATTATCCTTTTCATAACTGTGATCTATTTTGATAACACTAAAATAAATAATATTGTTGAATGGGAGTGTTAAAAAGGTTAATTGTTACAGAGGGACGCGGATCGCAGATCCGCTGAAAATGTAGTCCGGGATTATAAATCCGGACTAACGTGGAAGTATTTTTGTTTATATTCGTTCTCAATTAAAACCCAAATGATGAACAGCGATCTTTTAAAGTCAACTGTGTTAATAATATTTGGAATATGTCTTATTGTATTTATCGTTATAAATCCATTAGGATTCAGTAACGCTTATGGGTTTAGGATAGGTGAAACTATTTGCGGTATAGGATGCGTTATTGGTGGGGTATTTAGATTTCGTAGAGCTTTGTAGTTTTTCCTATTTAGCCCAACTGCTATATAGTTACCAGTTTAAGAATGACGACAAAAAAAACGCTAAACAATAGTTTTATAGGCACAGGCGCAGTTGTGGTAGTGCTAATTGGAGCAATAATATCCGCAATCTTAACAATAAAGGCGGGTCATAAAAACGCTTCCGTAGTTCTCCCTGCACTTTTCTTAATTTGGGTGCTGTCACCTTTTATCATGCTTTTGGTTGCCAATTCCAAATTTAAGCGTTATGCCGATAGCGATCGTGTTATACCATATCTACTAATGATATTCCTTTCAATTGGTTCTGTGATAGGATACACTGGTATTTTAAGCCCCGTTGGTGCAAAGGCTGCTGCCGTATTTCTTATTGTGCCTTTAATATCATGGGTATTAATTATAACGGGTATCGTTATGATGAAAATTAGGGGACGTAAATAACGGTGTCATACTGAGCTTGTCGAAGTATGCGGGTCGGCCTTTACGCCGATGCTTCGACAAGCTCAGCATGACCCATTCGGCATATTAAACTAAAGAGACGCAATACTTCCGTCTCTTTAGTTTAATTGTTGAAAAGAGGTTACCCTTTTATCGCTTTTATCGCATTATCCGCAGCTTGTGCTGATGCGTTATCATTCATTTTTTCGCGTTTTTCTTTGATGGTGTTGAGTATGTCGAGCACCCGGTGCGATAATCTTTTTGATGATCTCCCAAGTTTTTCTAATTCAGCAATACCTTGCTGTGCATCGGCAGGGTTATCAACGCGGGCGGTAAATCCGCCGAATTTATCCATCAACCCAAATTTTGCCCTACCACTTGCCTGCTGAAATGTTTGCAGCATAAACGGCCACTGATCGGAATTGCCATTGGCCGCATACACGTTCATTATGGCTTGCGCAAGAGGGCCTTCGCTATCTTTTTCAACGTTTTTGGCCAGCTTTACACTTTCGGCTGCATCAAGTTTGCTAAGGGCTGTTAGGGAGGCGCCTGCAACGGCATACGACTGGCTGTTTAGCCCCTGTTTAAACAGATCGATATTGCCTGCCAATTTCAAATCGCCAAGCGAGGTGATCGCGGCCGCACGTACAAGTGTATTTACATCGTTGCGCGCAAGCGAGGTTAAAACCGGTAAGGCTGCATCGCGTATGGCATCGGTGGTCATGTCCAACGCTTTTATGGCCTTTATCTGCAATTCATAATATTTATCCTTTAACGCGGCTATCATTACCTTTTGTGCGCCTTTATCGCTTTGGTTGGCGGCGGCAACGGTTATGGCTTCATAACGGTCGAGGAATAGCGGGGCATTGAAATATTGGAATACATATTCATCCAATGATTTGCCATCGTTTTTCTGGGTAAGCAACACTTTATCACCATCGACATTTACCAGATCGGGTTTAATGTTTGAAGGGAAAGTAAGTGTGTCGGCCTTATCACGCATCCACTCTTTATAGCGTGTTTTTTTACCGCCTGCATAAACATCGACCGCGAACGGTAAAATGAAAGGCTTGCCATCCTGTGTTTGCGCCAGGTAAACGGTTTCGGTTTTTGTGCCTTCATTCCAATTATAGGTAATATTCAGGTTAGGGTTGCCAGGGCCATAATACCATTGGTTAAAATACCAGTTAAGGTCCAGGCCGCTGGCTGCTTCAAGGGCCAGGCGTAGTTGCTGTGCCTCGCCGTTTTTAAAGGCATTTGTTTTTAAGTAGATATTCAACCCTTTAAAAAAGGCTGCATCGCCTAAATAATTACGCAGCATATTTAATATGCGGCCACCTTTTTCGTAAGTAACGGCATCAAAAACATCCTCTTTATCGGCATAATGGAAACGCACCAGGTCCTTATTTTTGCCGCCGGGCAGCATGAAATATTTCTGCATCGCATCATAGCTATGGGCGTCGGCCATGTCTTTGCCGTATTTGTGTTCGGCCCAAAGCATCTCGCTAAAATCAGCAAATGATTCATTCATGGTAATATTGCTCCAGCTTTCGCAGGTCACGTAATCGCCAAACCATTGGTGGAACAGCTCATGCGCGATATCTATCTGCGATGCATCGGTATTGTAATAGGAATCGATCAGTTGGCGGGCGGTTTCCTGTACCTGCTCGCCACATAATGTGGCACTGGTATTTTCCATGGCGCCGCTAACATAATCGCGCACAACTATCTGCGCGTACTTGTTCCAGGGGTAATCAACGCCTAAAAGTTTTGAATAGAAGTCGATCATCTCGGGCGTGTTGCCAAATATCTGCTTTGCATAAGGCGCGTATTTAGGCTCCAGGTAATAGTCAACGGGTTTACCGTGCCAACTGTCGTGGTATATTTTAAAATCGCCCACGGCCATCATAAACAAGTATGGCGAGTGCGGCAGATCCATTTTCCAGGTATCGGTACGGGTGCCATCGCCATTAAGTTTTTGCGATGCCAGGCGCCCATTCGACAGGGTAACATATTTAGCCGGAACGGTCATACTGATCTCGTCGGTAGTTTTTTGGTCGGTTTTGTCAATGGTAGGGAACCATGCCGATGATGCTTCGGTTTCGCCTTGTGTCCATATCTGGATGGGCTTGTTTTTATCCGAACCATCAGGGTTGATAAAGTACAGGCCCTTCGCATCGGTAATAGCCCGGCTGCCTGCATGGTGGCTCAGCTCATTTGGTTTCGAGGTATAATCGATATAAATGGTATAGCTTTCGTTGTTATGGTACACCCTGTCGAGATGTATAGCCAGTGATAAACTATCCTGGTAAACATATTTCAATGGGAAATTCTTACCGTTCTTTACAACAGAAATATTATGGATGTCCATGCCTTTGGCATCGAGCCTTAAGGTATCGGTGGCGTATATGTGCGGTTTTAGCGTAACCCATTCCTTGCCATACAGGTAACATTTTTTATAATCGAAACGCACATCCAGTTTGGTGTTCACCAGGTCGTTTATTTTTGGAGGGGTTTCGCGGTATATTTTTAATGCGGGGTCGTTATCATCGTGTTGCCGAGGCGTTTGTGCACATGCAGCGCTAAATAAGCCGGCTACAAGCATAAGGCTGCTGGAAATGACAGCAAGGAATCTTTTTCTCATAAAAACTAATACGGTCAGTTAAGTTACGCGGTTGCCTGTTTAACAGGGCTTCAAAGTTAAAAGTAAAAAGCAATAACAGAAACATTTATAGGTAGTTGATCAAAAATGTTACAACCGATATGCGCATTTACTTTTCAGAAAAACCTAAATTAGCACCTCACCCTACCCTCTCCAAAGGAGAGGGTTCTAAGAGCGTGAAGCTCAAGTCCTCTCCTTTGGAGAGGATTTAGGTGAGGTCACTAACCTATAAACACTATGGAAAGAAGAAAATTTATTCAAAACGCATCCATTGCGGGCACCAGTTTTTTAATGATGCCGAAATTGGGCCAATTAGGTTTTTTTAAAGGATCGCCGAACAATAAGGTGGTGGTCGCGATGATGGGGGTTAACAGTCGCGGCGAGTATTTGGCCAAAACACTGGCTTCATTTCCGGATGTGGAAATTGCTTATATATGCGATGTAGATACCAAAGTGTATGATCGCGTTAGCGCTGAAATTGAAAAAATTACGGGTAAAAAACCCGCCTTTGTGGGCGATATTAGAAAGCTGTTGGAGAAAAAGGATTTTGATGCCCTGGTAATAGCCGCTCCCGATCATTGGCACGCCCCGGCAACCATACTGGCCTGCCAGGCGGGCAAACATGTTTATTGCGAGAAGCCTTGCAGCCATAACCCGCACGAAGGCGAAATGGCTGTTGCTGCTGCTGCAAAATACAAACGTGTGGTGCAGTTAGGTACACAGCGCCGTTCGTTCCCTAATTGTACCAAAATGGTGGCCGACTTACAGGGCGGCATTATAGGCAGGCTGTATTATGCAAAGGGCTGGTATGCTAATCACCGGCCATCAATAGGCATTGGCAACGTGGTGCCCGTACCTGGCAATTTAGATTACGAACTATGGCAAGGATATGCCCCGCGCAGGCCATACAAGGATAACCTGATTCATTATAACTGGCACTGGCACTGGAACTGGGGTACAGGCGAGGCGCTGAACAACGGCACACACGAGATCGATGTAATGCGCTGGGCGTTGGGGGTTGATTATCCTACAAAGATCACATCATCTGGCGGGCGGTTTGCTTTTAAGGACGATTGGGAAACGCCTGATACGCAAGTGTTAACAGCAAATTTTGCGAATAATACGGCCCTATCATGGGAAGGGCGCAGCTGCAATGGCTTTGCTACTGAAGGTAGCGACCGCGGCATAACTTTTTATGGTGACCAAGGCACTATTTATTACGGTGGCGGCGATGGCTATAAAGTTTACGACGGCAAGAACAAACTGGTAAGCGAAGTAAAGGAATCGGTAGCGGTGGATGCGACCAACAAGGTGAGCCCAACGGCTACGCTGGATGGTGTGCATTTGGCGAATTTCATAAGCACTGTAAAAGGTAATAGTCATTTGAACCAGCCTATTTTAGGCGGCCATAAGTCGACATTGATACCGCAATTGGGTAACATTGCCATCCGCGTAGGTAGGGAGTTGAACCTTGACCCAACCAACGGGCATATTTTGAATGACCCGGATGCGGCCAGGCTATGGCACAGGGAGTATGAACCGGGGTGGGTGTTGAAGGTGTAAAGTGGATTTCGAATTTCGAATGTTCAATTTCGAATTTATTTAATATATCAACCAATGAAAAACTATAAAGCATTATTAATATTACTGATCACGACCATAAGCGGTAACATCGCGTTAGCGCAAAATAAGGCGGGCGATACCAGCGCGGTGCCTAATACCCTTACCAAATACGAGAAAAAACATGGCTGGAAACTGTTGTTCGATGGTAAAACCTCGACAGGCTGGCGTAGCCCGATAAAGGATGAGTTCCCGCAGAAGGGCTGGAAAATAGAGAATGGTACTATGACCGTTGACCCGCAGAAAAAGGATGCGCCAAGCGGTGGGGATATCATCACCGAAAAACAATACAAAGCGTTCGACCTGAAATTTGAGTTTAAGACAACGCCTGTGGCCAATAGCGGTGTAAAATATTTTGTTTATGTAGATGAGAAAAATGGCCCGCTGGGGCTTGAATACCAGGTATTGGACGATAAACTGCACCCTGATGCAAAGCTGGGTCGTAACGGTGATAGGAAGGAGGGGTCATTGTATGATCTGATCCCGGCTAAAAAGGATTCGACGTTGGATAAACCGATCGGCGAATGGAATACCGGCGAAATTGTGGTATACCCTAATAATCATGTGGTACATTATTTAAACGGCGTGAAGGTGTTGGAATATGATCGCTTATCGGCCGAGTTTAAGGCGCTGATAGCCATAAGCAAATATAATCATTATCAAAACTTCGGCATTTTGCCGCAAGGGTATATCCTGCTGCAGGATCATGGCTGCGTGGTGAGTTTCAGAAGTATTAGGATAAAGGAATTGTAGTCGAGGAAAATCAGCGTTTTTTGAGCGATTTTTGACAAAAAAAAGCCCCTTTTTGATGTTTTTTGACGCAAATAAGGCCCGAAAACACACGTTTTTGGGCCTTATTTTGTATGAAAACGCCTTAATTTTTAGCGTTTTTTGGTCTAAAAAACCTTTACTTCAGATCATAATTTATCACCACCGTGGGCAACAAAGTAGCGGTTTCGATCGGTATTTGATTGGTAGATAGTATCGGGTGGCGTTGTTTATAAAACCTATAGGCCGCCTGTGCCGCTTCCGCGCCGCCTGTTGTAGGCGGATTAAAATTGATAGAAAACGGGATGATAAAATCGTGCTGTTTTTCGTTATCGGGTATCACCCATTGCTTGCTCGATCTCTTTAGCGCGTCTATCAGCGGCTGGGTTAAAATGTAATCATCGGCATAGTAGATGATTATTTTACTAACCCTGCCATTCAGGTCGGCAGTGAACTTAAATATGGCCGTTCCGATGGCTCTTTTTTGTATAATATCAGGCGAAATGGTAAGGCTATCGGTAAAAAACCTGTTCATGATCTCTACCCCGCCCTGGAACGGAAAGTTCAGTTTTTCCTGCGCTTTTGAACTAACAGCTGCCGATAATAGTACAATAGCTATTAAACTACTTTTTATCAATGTCTTGATCGCGTGGTTCTCTTTTAGTACCTTCATATAATTCATATTCAAATAAGCGGCAATCCAGCTTGCCGTTGTAAAACTCAATTTTTCGTGAAGCTTTCAGGCCTATCTTTTTAGCAAGGTCGGGGTTGCCGGTAAAAACATAACCCCGGTAGCCAAGGCACTTCTTTTTCAAAAAGTCGCCCATGCGTTTGTAAGTTATTTCCAGTTTGGTGTGTACGCCCAGGCGTTCGCCGTATTCCGGGTTAAACATTACAATACCCGGTTCTGCAGGCACTTCAGTCTCTTCAAAATCACAAACAGCAAAATCAATTAAATGTTCTACTCCCGCTGTACGCGCATTCTTTTGGGCGATGTCAACTGCATCTTCCGAAATATCAGTAGCTATAATTTTAAACGAAAGCTCCTTCTTCGATTTATCCTTCAGCTTCCTGCGTTCAACAAAAAATACCTGCTCGTCATAACCCATTAAGTGCATAAAGCCATAATTCATGCGGAAAAGGCCGGGGCATTTATCCGTAGCCAATAACGCCGCCTCAATAGCCAGCGTTCCCGAACCGCACATAGGGTTGATGAAGGTGCTCACCTTATCCCAATGTGTTGCCATAATGGTTGAAGCCGCCAATGCCTCCAGCATAGGCGCCTTCCCCGGTATTTTACGGTAACTGTGCTTGGCCAGCGTTTCGCCCGATGTATCCAAAAATATTTCGGCCTTATCATCCTGCCAGTATAAATGTATCACAGTTTTGTTAGCATCAGCACCGGAGTTTGGGCGTATGCCCTTAACCGATTTTATACGGTCGACAATAGCATCCTTTACTTTTACATTGGCAAACAGCGGGGTAAGGATATGCTCGTTATTTACGTTCGATGTAACCGAAAAATAGCCGGCAAAATCAATGTATTTTTCCCATTCAATCTTAACCAGGTTATCGTACAATTCTGTGGGATCGGCTGCTGTAAAACTCTGTAACAGGTACAACACCTGGCTTGCGCAACGCAGGTTAAGGTTTAGGGCTATACTATCATTAACGGTGCCTGTAAGCTCAATGCCGGTTTGGAAAACACGGTCGGGCGTAAAGCCCAGTGCTTCAACTTCGTGCTGCAAGTAGGGCGACAGCCTTTTATTACAGGTTATTATTATTTTACTTTCGGTTTCGAAAACTGACATACTTCAATATATATCCCTACAAAATAAGGAACGGCAAAAATACTATATATATATAACAGTAGGTTACATTAGCCTAAAACAAAAGGGAAATCGCTTTTTGACTTTTTTCGCCCTCTTTCCGCCGCAGGCGAAGAGAGAGGGACGACCAGCGTAGCGTAGTCGGGGTGAGTTATCGCCGCCGTGCATTGCCGCCGATGTCGCTTCATTAGTACTCACCCGGTCTTTGCTTCGCTCGACCACCCTCTCTGCGACAAGCCGCAAAGAGGGTAAACATCCGACTGATTCCCTACCTAAAACAAAAGAAACTGCCCCCTTTTGAGGAGCAGCTTCTCAATTAACTATTATACTATAGGTAAATGCAGACGTTATTACAATGTTGCAAAATAAACTCCACCCTGGGGTACAATTTTAGTGCTTGAGAATACGCTGTATGGCATATAGTAAAAGCCGTTCAATCCCCATGAGGTACCCCATGAATTTTGTACAAGGAATGCCTTTTTGTTATCGTCATAGCCTACAATTGGTGTGGCGTGACCACCCATAAGCGTTAGGCCACTTACCAGGGCGCCGCTCGAGGTTAAAGGATTATAGGTATAGCTTGTAGTGGTCAATCCTTCAAAATAGGCATAGGTACTGGTGTTGTCATAAACATTAAGGCCCATCATTACCGGGATGTGGTTCCTTATACAGTTTTTAACCGCAGCGGTATCGCCGGTGTTTATTAAAGTGTAGCTGCTGATCTTGTAACCTAAAGCAGTTGAAATTGCAGTAGCCGAAGGAGCGGTTTTATAAGCGGTTGTTCTATCGCCGCTTGGATAGGCGTATAATGCTTCGGTGGTTATACCATATTTGGTTAAGGCCTGGTCTATGTTAACCATATTGGCTCCATTGTCCGCGCTTATTCTTTCTTTAAGGATATTTACCCTTTCTTCATAATATAAAAAAGCCGGGCTTAACAATGGCGGGAATGAGCCGTATTTATAGTTCCATAATATCTCATAAGCCTCGGTACCACAAAAACCGGTACATGAACCGATCTGGCCCTGGTCGCGCACTGCTGGTGTGGCCAATGACATAACAGCAGGTGCAGGTGTTACCGAATTAAGCGCATATTTTTGCTGAAACTCATCTCTTGAATATACAGGTATTGATGCATATTCTTCGGGAGTGGTGGGCAATAAACCATAAGCGTGCTTACTTGTTGTGGTAACATCAACTGTTTTAACCGGGGTTGGGTTTGCCTGGTTTGATTTTGAGCAACCGTAAAGAGTTGATGCCGCAATTACTAATGTTAAAATGGATCTGAGTGTGGGGTTAGATTTCATCCTTTTTAGTTTTGGTTAGTGAATAATGAGGTTAAGTAATAGATAAAATGAAAAACATAATATCTGTTTGATATGCTCAAGGTATCAATTAATATATAAACCATAAAATAATTGTTACAAAAAATGCTTATTTTTTTAAGAAAATCCTAAAAATAAGGCTAAAATAGGCCTGGAGTGAAAATAATTATTAAAAATAAAGCCTTATTATTTGAAATTATTGTATTCGGCGATATGCGATAAGATAAGTCTATTTAACTAAAACCATACCCGAATAAACTATTATAATATTATTTTTTGCCCAGGGCCTGCTTGCAGTTATTTTTAAAATGGAGGCGCCTTTTTTTATAGCGATAAATTCCCAGGTATCGTGGCCCGGCTCACCGGGGCGATTATTATTGCCGGGACTTACTTTATTATGTTTTATCAGCAGTAAGGCCGCTTTATTGTATCGGGGTTTATTAAACCGGTAGCCGCCATCAACATGGTCAGGTAGTGTTAAAATAAACCTTTGGCCTTTAAATATCGCCAGTTTTTTGCCCGAATCATCCCCGGTAAGTCTTAGCGTATGAGTTTTCGTAACCTGGCCGCGGCCAATTACAGGGGGCAGATATCAACAATATTATAAGCGCTATTTTGTAGGTTAAATTCATTTGCTAACTGCCGGTAAAGAATCTTATAAATATAACACCCTGCAAAGCTATTTTGTGGAAAACTTAACTGATAATATTGGCAATTTTTGGACTAATTAATCCATAAATTGATTTCATACCATTAACTTTACACTTTAAATACTTTTTAAAGCTATGGAAATTAAAGGTAAGATACATGAAGTGGCCCCAACCGTACAGGTTACGGATTCACTTAAAAAAAGAGAGGTAATAGTTGAATATATTGAGAATCCACAATATCCCGAATATTTAAAGTTCGAAGCGATACAGGATCGCTGCAATTTGCTCGACAATGTTAAGGTTGGCGATGATGTTGAAGTTTTCTTCAACCTAAGGGGCCGCCCCTGGACTGATAAAACAGGCAAAAAGAGTTATTTCAACTCCATGCAGCTGTGGAAAATAAACGTATTGGCAGGTGCCAGCGCAGCCAGCACCCCTGAGTATGCACCACCGGCCGATATCAGCTCGGCCCCGGATGATGATGATCTGCCGTTCTAATCCACCGCATTTCGCTCAAAAAAAATAGCGATGGGTTTAAAGCCCATCGCTATTTTTTTTGATGTCTGCTGCAACAAGAACTAATCTTTCATTATCTCTTTCACAGCAATTTTATTACCTTGTTTTACCTGCAGGTAGTACACTCCGTTCAGGCCCAGGGCAAAGCTTTTATCAAATTTGCCGTTTAGCGCTTTTTCGCTCCACAACAAATTGCCTTTGCTGTCCTTAAGCTGCACCTCGGCAGCGGCTTTTGATGGTAAGCCAAACATCAACACAGTTTTGCCTGCCGAAAATTCGGGCACTAAGGTCAGGTCGGTGATATTAAGCATTTCCAATTGTTTTATTTCCTGCTTGCCTGCATCATGATCAAGCGTGGCGTGATGTTCAGATACACGATAGCTAACATGGGTGCTTATGCCATCGTTATCGGTATTGGTGTAAATAAAGTTTTGTGTGTTCTTATGGCCCCATCCCATAGGCCGTTCATCATCCCGGGTTACACGCAACTCGCGCACTTCCATCCTGGGTTTTGGTTCACCGGTCATGTCGTGATCATAACTAAGTGTAAGCGTTGAATCATTTTTATTATCTCTCCTCAGCTCAAGCCGCCTTACTTTAGTATCGCCATTGGCAAGCATATCGTTATCCCCATTTTGCTCAATAACCACATCATTGTCACCTTTATCGCCTTTGTGTTTACGGGTAACAATAACCAGGTTGCGGGTGCCATTCTGGTCGTTTACATTTATAGTAGCGATCTGGTTAATGTTTTTCAAGGCATCTTTACGCTGGGCTGCGGTCAGGTCCTTAATATTTTTGCCGTTAATAGTAGTATCGCCATTATTAATGTTTATTTGCAGGTCCTTTGTTTGGGCTTGTGCCGAAACCAATGGGGGCAGGCCCAACACTGCCATAATGCTTAATGAAAAAATAAATTCAAAACCGGGTTTAAATATGCGCTTTTCCATGATACGAAATTTTTTGTGTGAACCAAAGTTAGCAATAGGTTATGTTTCAAGTTGTTAAATGAATATTTAAAATTGTTAAATATTGTTAAATGGCGTTATAGTCGGTTTATTTAAAATATTTTTGTTTTTTATATGAAGAAAAGAAGTATACGCATCATTATCGGCCTCATGAGTTTTGCACTTGTGGGTGTTGTTGCTATGCAATTATACTTTCTGTGGCAGTCGTATGATATGCAGTCCAAGCTGTTCGACCGCTCGGTAAATGAGGCATTAAGCAATGTAGCCACCAAAGCCAGCAAGCACGATGCTATTCACTTTTTAAATACCAAAACAGGCTCTAACTATATACCCGACAAAGCCGGTCATTTGAAAATAATTGAGAAAACCACCAATACCGACAGTGGCCAGCTTACAAATATTGTTATCAAACCCAAAAGGCACAACACCTACCGCGAACGTAAAATAGCACTGCTGCGCGATAGCCTGAAACGTATGATATTGCAAAAGCAAATGGATGAGCAATTTGGCGCGGCAAAATTACAGATACGTATTGAGGAGTTTACGGATGATATGGGCATTGAGCACCGCAGGTTCATACCCGAAATTGTAAAAGAAAATGTTCATTTGCAGAAAAATCAAAAGCTGCATAAATACGATACGCTTAAATATATTTATGACGACCCGCAGTTTGGCAGCCAGGTAATATTGGCAAAGCGCATAAACCCGCTATGGCTGCATGAGCAGGAAGTGAAGGAGAATGAACGCAAATTCAGGCAGGTGAAACATTTGCTGGAGAGTGATTCGCTGCAAAACGCGCAGATGGGGCATTCCATGGCTATGCAAAGCCTGGCGGTAGAATATCAGAAATTTGGCGAGCCCCTGAGAAAACGTATCGACCCTTTATGGATAGATTCGCTTTTGCGCTTTGAGCTGCGCGATAAGGGTATCGACCTGCCCTTTAGCTACGAGGTAACCAACGCCAATAACGACTCGCTGATATTTTCAAACGCTTCGAATACCGGTGGCACACAGCCGGTGTTTAAACCTGAAGATACTTACCAAACACATATTTTTGGTACCGATGTTATTAACGACCCCGGGAATATCCGCATATCGTTTCCCGAAAAGAACAAGGAGATATTGAACAAAATGACGGCCAGCATGGCTACAACCGGCGGCTTATTGGTGGTGCTGGTATTTTGTTTTGGATATACGCTCTTTTCCATCATCAGGCAAAAGAAAATATCTGAAATGAAAACAGATTTTATTAACAACATGACCCACGAATTTAAAACCCCGGTATCAACTATAATGATAGCCAGCGAGGCTTTAAAAGACCAGGAAATTGTTGCCGATAGATCGCGGGTGGCAAGGCTGGCAAATATTATTTATGAAGAGAACGCGCGCCTGGGTAGCCATATTGAACGCGTACTGAATGTAGCACGTATCGAGAGGAACGACTTTAAGCTGGAAAAAAAGCCGCTTGATGTTAACGATATGATAAATATCGTGATCGATAGCATGTCGCTTAAGCTGCAAAAGCACGACGTGAAACTCACCTTAAACCTTGATGCCATAAACGCCATAGTTTTAGCCGATGAGTTGCACTTTAGTAATTTGATATATAACCTGATCGATAACGCCATAAAATACAGCATTGGCACCCCCGATATTACCATAAGCACCGCCAATCGCGGCGGCGAGATTGTGATAAAAGTAGCAGATAAAGGCATAGGCATGAGCCGCGACCAACAAACCAAAATATTCGAGCAATTTTACCGCATACCTACCGGTAACCTGCACGATGTTAAAGGCTTCGGACTGGGCTTAAGCTATGTGAATACCATCGTAAAAAGGCTTAACGGCGTAATAAGCGTACGGTCAGAAAAAGATAAAGGCTCGGATTTTGAATTAAAATTTCCGCTTGCATAAAATAACGACATGAAAAAAATATTATTGGTTGAAGACGACCCTAACCTGGGATTATTGCTACAGGACTACCTGCAGCTAAAGGGCAAGTTTGATGTTATTTTATGCAAGGATGGCGACGAGGGCCTGCGCGCCTTTACCAAACAAAATTACGATCTGCTGATACTGGATGTGATGATGCCAAAAAAAGACGGCTTTACGCTGGGCAAGGAAATAAGAAAAATAAACAGCTACGTACCAATTATTTTCGCTACCGCGAAGGGCATGATCGAGGATAAAATGCAAGCCTTCAACTTAGGCGGCGATGATTATATCACTAAACCTTTTCGTATTGAAGAACTGCTGCTTAGGATAAATGCTTTGTTAAAACGTACGGAAAACTCCGAAAAAAAGGAGGAGGAAAAGCAATCGCACTTTAAAGTGGGCAAGTACGAGTTTGACTATACCGGCCAGGTCATTTCCATAGATGGCACACATCAAAAACTATCAACCAAAGAAGCTGAACTGCTGCGTTTACTTTGCCTGCGCAAAAACGAAGTGCTTACCCGCGAAGAAGCCCTGCTGAATATATGGCACGATGACAACTACTTTAACGGCCGCAGCATGGATGTATTCTTAAGCAAAATACGCAAGTATTTAAAGGACGACCCCAACGTTGAAATAATTAATGTGCATGGCAGGGGCTATAAATTACTGATCAATTAAGTAGTTATTACCCATGGATCATCGTCGAGGGTACGGTTTATAAAAAATTTGCCCTGTAACAATTTTGTTAGATCACTTTGTATGTTTTGTGTTAATTATTAGATAAGTTTGTTTTAACTGATCTCATTATTATCATGAAGAAAAAACTACTTTTCACCTGCCTGTTGGCAGCTGTAATTGCTACCCCCGCATTTGCACAGGAAACCATTGATACCGCAATGGCCCGCAAAATTCGCGATGAGGGTTTAAAACACTCCAAAGTAATGGAAACCGCCTTTTATTTAACCGATGTATCGGGCCCGCGCATATCAGGCTCGCCTGAACTAAAGCATGCGCAGGATTGGGCGGTAAACCAGCTAACCACCTGGGGCCTGGCAAACGCAAAACGCGAGCCTTGGGGCAAATTTGGCAAAGGCTGGGAAGTGCAGAAAAATTATGCTGCCATTACCATACCTTATTATCACGCCATAATAGCCATACCAAAAGCCTGGACACCCGGCACCAATGGACCTATTAACGGCGATGTAGTTTTAATTAAAGCCGATAGCCTGCCTGATATGGCCAAATACAAAGGCACATTGCAAGGTAAAATAGTATTGTTTGAAACCCGCCCCAATGTGGAGCGCACCTTCAAACCCGATGCCGTAAGATATACCGACAGCGCACTCACCGCAATGGCCAACGCTACATCGAAAGAAAACCAACGGGCTGCATTTAACCGCAACTCACCTGCTTTTGCTGCACGGCGTAAAGCAATAGCTTTACGGGCAGCTATAAACGAGTTTTTATTGAACGAACATGTGGCCTTAGTATTAACCCAGGCGCGCGGCACCGATGGTACCGTATTCACCACCAACGGTGCCTCATATGCCGATACCGCCAAAGCGACCAATCCCGAGCTTGAAGTTAGCAGTGAGGATTTTCAGCGAATTTTGCGCCTGGTAAAAGCTGGCATAAAAGTTAACATGGAAGCCGATATTAAAACACAGTTTTATACCGACGACCTACAGGATAGCACTTGCGAAATATGCGGGTAAATTGGTCGCTTCAGGAAATGCGGCCCGTTGGAGTTCAAATGATATTGAGGTAATTTATACAGCATCTTCCCGCTCATTGGCATGTCTTGAAAACGTTGTTCATCGCTCACAGGATGACCTGTTAATGCTGGAATTTGTTGTGCTAACCATTGATTGCCCCGATGATATTAAAATAGAAACGGTCAGTTTAGGTACGCTGCCCGCAAATTGGGCCGAATACGGCCAGCTTCATATCACCCAGGAAATTGGCGATAATTGGATCAAAGGAGGGAAAACTGCTGTAATACAGGTTCCCTCTGCAATTGTAAATGACGAAGTAAATTACCTGCTTAATCCCAATCACCCGGACTTTAAACGCATAAAGCTTATAAAAACGCAGCCGTTTACGTTTGATGGAAGGATAAAATTATAAATTGAATATCGAACACCGAACACTCAATATCGAATGATGAAGTTAAAACTTTCGTTATTCGATATTGAGTGTTCGGTGTTCGATATTTTTTTCTTTTAATTCCCTACCGGTGGTTTTGGTAGGTCCTTCCTCGGTATCATATCATTTCGCTGCGAAGTATTGTACACAAACCACGCTACAATAGTAGCGGCTTGTTTCAGGTCGTCCTCGGCTAATTTATCGTAGGTATCCTGGTTGCTATGGTGGGTGCGGGTACCATAATCCATACTATCCTGTATAAATTCAAAACCGGGGATGCCTACAGCATCAAATGAAACGTGGTCGGTGCTGCCGGTGTTTCTTATGGTTACTATCGCCGGGCTTATATCCTTGAACGGTTCAAGCCATGACTTAAATATAGGCGCAGCCGTTGAATCGCCCTGTAAATAAATACCATCTATCCTTCCGGTACCATTATCTAAATTATAATAGGCCGATACTTTTGCCTGTTCGGGTTTCAGCACCATTGTTTTCGGGTCGCCAAAATGGTTAAGTACATAACCTTGTGAGCCAAATAAACCCTGCTCCTCCGAACT
>Ga0207019_1071_pt1 | contig 23585 bp, 27 predicted proteins | sample Alteio_BWMinCont_50_FD_153483 | JGI IMG/M metagenome (GOLD analysis project Ga0207019, IMG submission 153483) | Enriched cells from forest soil in Barre Woods Harvard Forest LTER site, Petersham, Massachusetts, United States -... | ecosystem: Environmental > Terrestrial > Soil > Temperate forest >...
TTTGCGAAGGGCGTTGATTGCGTAGCCTGACCACGAAGTCCGGCACGCAACTATCCTTGCCGCCACGAAAAGTAAGTATGATTAGTGGTAACTTCTGACGAGTCATAGGAACTGCACACAATATGCTGGCTTCAGGATCAGCAATGCCCGCACCGATGATAGCGCGACCGCAGGCACTATGTGCCTCCGCATCTGAAGAGTCTTCGGGGCTTTCAACTTTAATTGCCCAATAATTCCTTGTTTCCACGGTCATAATTTTATCTCCCTTGAAAATTTCGCACCTTAGAACCTTAGAAATGATAGCGAAGTCTTGACGCGCGGTAAAATGAAAACATTTTCTCAATAAAATCAATGTGATGGCTTAGTATATCAGCGTCTTGAAATAATCCCCAAGAGATAACAGTTGATGCTATATTTGCTCCAGATTTTTAACCCAAACAACAGGTACGCCATGTTCATTCAGACCGAAGAAACACCTAATCCAGCGACAATGAAGTTCCTGCCGGGCCGCGAGGTTATGGTTCAAGGGACTTTGGAAATAACCGATGCGAAGGGCGCTTCGAATTCGCCATTGGCCGAGGCACTGTTCGGCGTCGAAGGCGTGCGCGGCGTGTTTCTGGCGCGCGAATTCATTACCGTCACCAAATCGCCGGAAAAAGATTGGCCCGTACTGAAGCCCGCCATTCTGACCGCTATCATGGATCATTTTACCGCCAACCGGCCGGTGGTAACTCTGGGCACCGAAGCCGCCCATGCACCCCTCCCAGCGAATGAGGACGAAAGTGCCGTCGTCAAACAAATCCGCGAAATTCTGGATATGAAAGTTCGCCCCGCCGTGGCGCAGGATGGCGGCGACATTACCTTTCAAAGCTACGAAGATGGTGTGGTGTATTTGCATTTGAAGGGATCATGCGCGGGCTGCCCCAGTTCGACCATGACGCTGAAAGCCGGAATTGAAAATATGCTGAAGCATTATATTCCGGAAGTTAAAGAAGTCCGGCAGATGCGCTAAAGGCATCGTCATGCACATCGTCCTTATCAGCGGCAGCCATCGACAAAATTCTCAATCACTGCGCGTTACCAAATATTTGGCCGCGCAAGTGCCAAAACTCGATACATCGGTTTCAACGGATATTATCGAAATGACCGGCAACCCTCTGCCCCTGTGGGACGACAGCATGTGGCAAAAGGACGGCGCCAGCCCTTTGCAAAAACAATGGGAACCCTACGCCAAACGTTTACAAGCAGCCGATGCTTTCGTCGTCACCTCGCCCGAATGGCACGGCATGGTCCCTGCGGGACTGAAAAACTTTTTCCTTTATTGTTCGCCAAAAGAAGTCGGGCACAAACCCGCTTTGATCACTGCCGTTTCTGCCAGCCGCGGCGGGGCTTACCCGGTCAATGAATTGCGTACCAGCAGTTATAAGAACAGCATGATCTGTTATATCCCCGAGCATTTAATCGTGCGCGAGGCGGCCAAAATGTTTGTCGAAGGGGCGCCATCTGGCCCCGATGATGAATATCTGCGCGGGCGTGCCGATTATGCGCTGAAAATTTTGCTCGGCTACGCGAAAGCGTTAAAACCTGTGCGCGACAGCGGCGTAACCTTTGATAAAAAATACGCGAACGGGATGTAATGTTGATCCTCAGCCTCGACAGTGCCGGGGCGGCGTGTGGTGCTTGCCTGTGGCTAGATAAAAAAATCATCGCATCAATCATCGAGCCTATGGATCGCGGACAGGATCAGCGCCTGATGCCAATCGTGCTTGATGTCATGAAACAGGCTGGCATCGCGTTCGATAATCTGGATCGCATCGCCGTAACGCGTGGACCCGGCAGCTTTACCGGTTTGCGTATTGGCCTTGCCGCAGCGCGTGGCATCGGCCTTGCGGCAAACAAACCCGTTATTGGTATCGACCGTTTTTCGATTTATTACGAAATGTTTCGCGCAAGAAACAAGGACGTTCTTGTTTTGATAGATTCCAAGCGTAAAGAATTGTTTTGCCGGTTTTATCCGGCCACTGGCCCCGCCGTTAAATTGACGATGATGCCAGCCGAAGACATTGCACATTTTCTGAAAGACAAAAAAGATATCATCGTCACCGGCGATGTTGCACCGGATGGCATCAATAATTTCCAAGATCCACCAGAAAAAGAAATTGTGATTTGCGCAGTATTGGCCGCAGCCGTGACCGACGTAATTGATCCGGCCTTTCTACCGCGCCCGCTATATCTACGCGCACCCGATGTGACCATAAAACAAAAATGATAACCATCGAGCCAATCACGCCAATTATGGCGGAACCACTCGCTAAACTTCATGCCGAAAGCTTTACCGACACAGTGTGGACGTTGGAGCAAATCATCGGCAGCCTTACCCTAAACACAACGTGCGGCTGGGTGGCTTACGCCAACAAACAACCGATGGGGTTTATTCTGTGCCAGCTTGCCGATGAACAAGCCGAAATTTTGACCTTCTGTGTGCATCCTCAGAACCGACGCCAACATATTGGTGAGCAGCTTTTGCAACAGGCCATTGCCGCCATCCGTGCTGAAAACATAAAAACCATTTTCCTTGAGGTCGCTGCCGATAATAGCGCCGCCTGCGCGCTTTATAAAAAGCTCGGCTTCAAGGTTAACGGCAGGCGAAAAGGTTATTATCGACGCGGCACGTCAATGGTCGATGCGATTTATTATTCAAAGATTATTATTTAAGCCCAAGCATAATATCCACATTCTGCACCGCTGCGCCGGATGCGCCTTTACCCAGATTATCGAGCACGGCGGTCAGAACCACAATCTCGCGCTGCGGGTTCCAAAATGCGCGTAGCTCCAGATTATTAGTTTCATTCTGCGACAGCGGCGACAGCACATAACCTTTTTCTAATTCGGTTTGGAGCGGCGCAACCTTGACGTATTTTTGTCCAGCATAGCGTTTGGCGATAGTGTCATGCACCGTTTTGCCATCGGTTTTCAGATCCTTTAGCCGCAATGCGATTTGCACCAGCATGCCGCGATAAAAAGCATTGCTGTAGGCCGACAAAAAAATCGGATCATCATTCAATCCGCCATGCACGCGCATTTCAGCCAGATGTTTGTGTTTTTGATCAAGCCCATAGGCTGAATATGGTCCGCCACGAATATCATCAGTTGGGTTTTCGCACAGCGCGATCAATTCTTTGCCGCCGCCCGAATAGCCTGAAATAGCATTAATCGTCACGCCATAGCTGGCGGGCAAAATCTTCGCGTCAGTCAAGGGGCGGATCAGCGCCAACGCGCCGGTCGGATAGCATCCGGGATTGCTGACGCGCTTGGCATCACGGATCTTGGCGCCCTGCTCCAATGTCAATTCCGGAAAGCCATAAACCCAACCCGGCGCAACGCGATGCGCGGTGCTGGCATCCAGCACGCGCGTTTTTGGGTTTTCAATCAGACTGACCGCTTCGCGTGCGGCATCATCCGGCAAGCACAGGATCGCCAAATCGCATTCGTTCAGCAACCGCTTACGTTCTGCCGCATCTTTCCGTTTGTCAGTCGCAATGCTGACAATGTTGATGTCCGCACGACCTTCCAGCCGTTTGCGGATTTCCAGGCCAGTGGTTCCGGCTTCGCCATCAATGAAAATGGTTGGTTTGGACATCGCTTATCCTGTTCTTTCCAATCAATAATAAAACATAGGCATCATATCATGGTTTTACAACCAAACGCACACCTTCATCGATCCGAGTCAACAGAATTTTTAAATTCTGTTCGGCAATATATTGGTCCGTGGCTTTTCTCGATCCCTGGAAATATCCATAATCATCGATGATTAAAACACCTCCCGACGACAGCGTCGGATAAAGGTGGGTCAATTCATGATATGTCGATTTATAAAAATCGGTATCCAGACGCAGTAAGCTCAGTTGCTCAGACATGGTCTCGGGAATAGTGTCTTCGACCATACCCTCGACATAGACCAGTTTATCCTCAGGATAACTGGTTATAGCCATAATCTCTTTGAGCATATTAAGTGTGCCACCAAACCCCCACATCGTACCGGCCTGCTGGTGGGATTCCCATGTGTCCAAAGCCGGAACACCATCCCATCGTTTGTCGACCTCATCCGGCTTTGGCATGCCGGTAAAGGTGTCGTACATAAAAATACGGCGCGAGGTATCGCCGAAATGTATGAGTGCGAGCGCGGCAAGAATCATCGACCCGCCATTCCAAACACCACATTCCGCAATATCGCCAGGAATTTTATTCTTCACGATGTATTCGATAGATTTATAAAGCGCCCAGGTTGCTTCGGCACCTCTGTCCGCTGTCATCGTCCGATATCGTATGTAGGGAAAAATATTTATGAAATATTCGTCATCGATGTCGTTGTATTCAAGATGACGTTCTCCATACTCGATTTTCAGCATATTCTTCCTCGGGATATCAGAATGTGGTGACCCGCCACCCGAAGTCTCGGCTAGGGTGGCGGATAGGGTGAGATTCGAACTCACGGAGAGCTTGCACCCTCGCCGGTTTTCAAGACCGGTGCCTTAAACCACTCGGCCACCTATCCAATGTATGGGAATATATCCCGGAGGGGAGTTTTTACTCAACCCCGGAAATAACGCTTTTAGCGTTATGTTCGGGGGTCAGTTTGGTGCGGCGGGTACGGACATCACCGAGGATGGATTCAAGCCCATCAAGTTCAACCAGCACGGCGTTAGCTTCTTGCCATTTTTCGCCGCGCAAGGCCTGCATCAGGCCCATAATGCCGTTCTCCAGTGCCTGCCCCGCTTTTTGCGCTATGCGATCGCATTGCGAAGCTTCAGCCGCCTTGTCCAAATCACGGCGCAATTCCTTGACCAACGGATTAACCTCGACCGCCTTTTTGAATTCGCGTTCATGCAAAGCCAGCCAATACCGCCCACGGCGCAAAGGCTCGCGCAACACTTCATAGGCTTCGTTCAAAGCTTCCAATTGTTTGGCGGCATGACCGCGTTCGCCGATGCCACGGATCATAAAACGCTGTGGGTCTAGCGTACGGCTCAACGCGGAATATTGGTGTTCCAGCAATTCATTGTTGATGTCGATGCGGCGTTCCAGCCCCAAACGTGCAAAATGATCGATATCGCGCAGCGGCTGAATCGTGCCGCAATTGTGGCAAAACAGGGCACGCGCTGAAACCGCTTTTTGGCAGAGCCAGCAATGCAGGCCGCTGTTGGCCGTGCCCGCGAATTCATTCATCCCAATAACATTGGACATGGTTTTCTCTTTCTCTCTTAAGCCGCTTTCGACTGCTGTTTGCTGCGTGTGCGTTGATACAGGTCGCGCCACGCTTCGACGCAGCGATCGATGTCAGCTTCGGTGGTATTCCAACCCAATGAAATACGCAGCGCCGAACCAGCTACGTCATCGGTGTATTTCATCGCGCGCAACACATGCGAGGCCTTAATCTTGCCGCTGGAGCAAGCCGAGCCAGCGCTGACCGCCACACCGGCCAAATCCATCGCCATCACTTGCGTTTCACTGCTGACACCACGCATCGCGACACACAGTGTATTGGCAACTCGTTGCGTATGGCTTCCCGGAATAATCACATCACTGCCGCCGATATCTTTTAATTGCATTTGCAACCGGTCGCGCCATTTCGCCAAGCGTGGCACATCGCGTAAATCGTCGGCAGCCAAACGGCTGGCAAGACCAAAGCCAATGATACCGGCGACATTCTCGGTTCCGGCGCGACGGTTCATTTCCTGCCCACCACCTTTGGTCATGGAACACAGCGCGACTTTATCACCGATAATCAAGGCCCCCACGCCCTGCGGTCCGCCAATCTTGTGGGCGGAAAGCGTCATGGCATCAACGCCAAGCGCCACAAAATCGATCGGCAAACGTCCGGCAGCCTGAACCGCATCGGTGTGGACCAGATGGCCATAGGATTTGGCAAGACGCGCAATCTCGGCAACCGGCTGAATGACACCAGTTTCGTTATTGACCAGCATCACGGAAACCAGCGATCCGGCGGGTGCCGATTGCATAATGTTTTGAGCGGCGTTCAGATCGACAACACCATCTTCGGTCACGGGAAGACGCGTCGCGTTCGGCGTACAGGCCAGAACGGAGTCATGCTCGATCGCGGATGTAATGAAATGGGTCGCGTTCAACCCGTGAAAAACCATATTGTTGGCTTCGGTGCCGCCACCGGTAAAAATCACCTGCGCGGGTTTAACGCCAACCAACGCCGTCACCGCTGCACGTGCATCTTCCACATAGCGGCGTGCGATCCGGCCATAACGGTGGGTTGAAGACGGATTTCCGTGCCGTTCCATAGCCTCGAGCATTGCAGCCCGGACGGCAGGCTTCACAGGCGCAGTTGCGTTGTAATCAAGATAGATCATGTCCGGATTCGCCTAATTCGACTCATTCTTGAGGTAAGCTGGAAACATGAGGAAATGGCCATATCTCATTGTTTTTTCTAACTTTCATACCTACATCATACCACGAAGTTTAGCGCGCAACACATTGAATTTATTACTTGAAATTAACCAATGGAAGTGTGCTAGTATGATCCCTGCCGTCGGTGGTCCCAAGAGGCAGTAACATACCACATTTTCTGGGATTTTACAGCATAATTTAGGTGAGAAAAGATGCCCGAAGTTCTGTTTACCGGCCCTGCGGGGCGCCTGGAAGGTCGTTACAGCCCCGGAAAATCACCCACAGCACCGTTGGGCCTCGTTTTGCATCCCCACCCGCAACATGGCGGGACGATGAACAACAAAGTCGTATATGGCCTTTACAACGCTTTTGCCGAACGTGACTTTGCCACGCTGCGGTTTAATTTCCGCGGTGTTGGACGCAGCCAGGGATCCTATGATCGTGGCGAAGGCGAATTGGCCGATGCCGCCGCCGCGCTGAACTGGTTGCAGACCATCAATCCGAATTCACGCAGCATCTGGGTCGCCGGTTTTTCATTCGGCGCCTGGATCGGTATGCAGCTTCTGATGCGCCGTCCGGAAATTGACGCGTTCATCTCGATCGCACCGCCAGCCAATATGCTCGATTTCAACTTCCTTGCGCCCTGCCCCACCTCGGGACTGATTGTGCATGGTGAAGCCGACGAAATCGTACCAGAACCCTTTGCCGCCAAACTGGTCAACAAGCTGATGAATCAGCGTGGTATCGCGATTGATTACCGCGTCGTTCCCGGCGCTGGCCACTTCTTCGGCGACCATCTGGAAGAGCTGACCACACATGTCGAGGATTACCTCGATCTGGCGTTGCATCAGCGTCCGGTTTCACTGGCGATGACAGGCTAAGCTGTTTTTTTGGTGGCCGGAGCAGCTTTTCCGGCGCAGGACTTACACAAGCCCACGACTTCCAAAATCTGTTTGTTAATGCCGAACCCCAACCCGGTGGCTTCGTGCCGCAGCAAGCGGCTGATTTTGCTATCGGGCGCCTCGGTTGCCTTGCCGCAAGTGCGGCAGATGAAAAACAGGCAATCATGCTCTTCGTGCGGATGCTTGCACAGGATATAGGCATTGCGGCTTTCGATGCGCGTTACGATGCCATGTTCGGCCAAATGCTCCAGCGCCCGGTAAACGGTGACCGGTGCTACGGGATGCTTCAGTTGTTTGCCCATCAACGGAATAATGTCATAGGCGCTTAATGGCCGGTCGGCCTTCGCCAGAATTTTTTGCACATTGGCCTCATTCGGGCCCAACGCATGCGCGTCGCAACTTTTTTTGTCGCAGGTAGCTTTTTTGTTTTTCAGTGATGATTTCATAATCAGATTCTATGCGCGATCAGCGCGCACATCAAAGGAAATAATCTACCGGATCTATTGCTTAGATAGCGCATGTAAGTTACTTCTAGCCATCGATCTAAAAGATCTTAGCCACTTTCTGGAAATGTCCAATTCCGCCGCCGCGTTGGTTACATGATTCCCGGTGAGCCTCAGCATCCTCATGGTTACAAAAGCGCCTATTTCCTTTATAGATTCGTCGAGTCTTTTACGAGAACCATCTTCCCTCATCGGGTTAAATACATAGATTTTTGGATTTAAAACCCTCGCACCCGGCGGAAGCAAGGGCTGTTCAGGATCGTGTGTATTGTGAAAACCATAATACGCTCTTAAGGTCACAACAGTCGTATGGAGCTCTTCTGCCGCCAATCCTTTTTGATTGTTTGTGAAAACGAGAGCGCGACGTATCACTTCATAAGCAACCTCGTTGATGCTCTCTTTCAAGGTTTTGGGGGATCCATTTGGTTTATCAGGGTTGAATGGATACAAATCGTCAGACAGCACGGCACCATTCTTCGTCGGTTCAGCAACATCAGCCTCGCTACCAACTTCTTTTCTCAATCTTTTCAAGGCTGCTTGAAAAGTACTTTTGGCAATCCCGAGTGCATTTGCAGCTGATTGATAAGTCCTTTCCTCGGCAAGGGCCATTTCAAGAACTTCGAGCTCAATTTCGCGCGGAGATTTTAGTCTGCCGTCCGGCTCCGGCCAGCGTCGCATTATGAAACTATTCACGTGAGGTTCAGGTTTTGCGCTCATTGTTATCTCACGACTTAGGAGTCGGAGCCGCTCTCCTTACACTTTGCCTTAGTCTTTTTAACCGCAGTGAAATACTTCTCCTGGATATCCTCAGAGCTTCTGCGGTAAGTCTTTGATTGTAATCGAGATCCCGGAGCGCTCCCTCTAACGTCTCAAGTTCGATATCCCCCGCCTCTCTAAGAGTTCTGCCGTCCGGAGTATATCGATCAATGTATCTTCGGTTGGCAGACATCTGATTGGGGGCCGCACCACTGACCTGACTCGCACTCGCAGAAAATAAAACCACATTATTCCTTACATTGTCAGGTAGATGTTCGGGTTTTATGATTTCACCCTCAGACATAATCCATGCGAACTCAATTGCATTTTCCAGTTCACGCACGTTGCCGGGCCATGGATATCTGGCCAGATGTTCTCGCGCGGCGGCCGTGAATCCGGCAAGAGTCCCTCCACTATTTTTATGTACAATTCTATGAAGGAGATGATCGCTCAGCTCTGGAATATCCTCCATTCTTTCTCGCAACGTAGGAAGATTGATTGGAAAGACATTCAGACGGAAAAACAGATCTTCACGAAACCTGCCTTGTTGTACCGCGAGTGCGAGGTCCTTGTTGGTCGCTGCTATGATTCGAACATCGGCCTGTATCTCTTTGCCGGTGCCGCCGACTTTGACGAAAGTTTTCTCCTGCAGAAGGCGCAGAAGCCGTGTTTGAGAATCAAGTGGCAATTCGCCAATTTCATCCAAAAATAAAGTGCCTCCATTAGCTGCAAAAACTTGTCCGGGCCGTTCTGTAACGGCGCCGGTAAAAGCCCCTCTGGTAAAACCAAACAATTCGGTATCAATAAGTCCGGGCGGGATAGCGCCACAGTTTACAATAACAAAAGCTTGTGTACGACGACGGCTTGTATTGTGAACGGCGCGCGCCAAAACTTCTTTGCCCGTGCCGCTTTCCCCGCCAATAGAAACTATAGCATCCGTAAGGGCGACAAGATGCGCCTTCTTCAAAATTCCAGCCATCACCGGGGCGTGGCTTATATCCCGCAGAGCCATTACTGCCGGCGGCCCTTTAATACGTTTCGGTGGTGGTACTACTTCGGGCTGCTCGACAGGTTCTACTTCGAGGCCAACATCACCCTCAATAGACTGCTCACGGTGGCCGACATCTAATGCTCTTTCGGGTGTCATCAATTCTGTCCTTAACTGATAAAAAAATTATATATTTATACCTTCAAAATTGACCCTATCATAAGAAGAAATTCGTTATTCTGTCAACAACTGTCGCAAACAAAACCCCTTATTATTGATGATTAAAACGTGATCCACAGAAGCTACAAATCCTGCGACTGCGACGTTATCGTATAATAAAACGGCACATCCATCGCCATTGCCAGCTTCTGTGTAGCTGAAAATTGCGTAACCGCGCTGCGTTTTTCAACCAAATGAACTTCGGCAACATCCGAAACGGTATCGCCTCCCAAAATTAAATTAATCAATCCGGACTCGATCGCCAGCAACCCAGCTATGGAATCATGAATCTCCAGACAACGCCCCTGGTGAACATGTCCGTTCTTTGTCTTGATCGCGACACCGGCATAGTTGTGCGAATAAGGCACATAGGAATCAGACGCCGCATTCAAGGCAATATTGGTCATCTCGTTGTCCTGTGGTTTTCCGAGCGTCAAATTTCGCCTGAGTTCATTCATCAGCCTGGCCTTTATCCCCGCCAGTTTAAGTCCCCTTAAATCAAATTTACCTTCGGTAATGCTGCCTTTCTTCAAAGTTTCGAATCCACTTTCGGCCAAAAGAATTTCTATTTTTTCCCAGGTCCAGATCTCGCGTAAAAACTGGCGGCAGCATACGCACAATGGCGTCTCGGTCACGATGTTCCGAATTTCGGTTTCGCCCTGATGCCAGGCATTCAACACCGCGGATTGGGGGCCATGCGCCACAAATTTAATATCCTTGCTTTTCCAACTGACTGGTATTCCGGCATACAGTGCGCCCGAGCCGCCTTCGACGACCGCACTGCCAAATGAACTTTCGTTACGCTCGGCCGCAATCAACGATGCCGCATTCAGCAGCATAAACATGATTTCGCGATGGGATATTTTACTGGCGGCAGCGATATCGTTGGTTTCTTTGGCTGTCAGACACAGCGGCTGGCGCAGGGCATTTTTTCGCATATAGGTGTGCAAAAGAAGGACCACCGAGCCGGAAAGCCCCGTCAGAATACCTTCGGCCGCCTGCGCGGAAATTTGTTTATTCCTGGATAGCTTGCAGCCACCGAACTGGGCGCGTTTTTCTTCAAGTTCGATTTCATCGTGTACGGATGTCAACAACATCTCATAGGCCCCTACATTGACGACATACGGTCATAACATTTTTTCGGTGCACGGCTTGCGCCCTGTGGCGCAACACAAGTAATATACACGTTCCAGGCCACATGCTACAAGATAGCTAGCTCACATGAATCAGGACAGTTAACTATGAACGCTCTTTCTTTTGAATCGTTGGCCACCTTTTGGGCGTGGCCAGTTGTAGCCGCCAACATTGCGATTTTTCTGAATCTTATGGGCGCTTTTTTGCTTGGGCTTTTCGTTGGCTATGAACGTTCTTACCGCGGCCGAGCGGCGGGCATGCGGACTTACGGTTTTGTTTGCACAGCCTCGTGCGCGCTGGTCGTCATCACTGGCTATCCGGAATACTGGTATGGTGGCCACCACGTTGCGGGGATCGTTAGTTCCACCGATCCCGGTCGTATTATTCAAGGTGTTTGCACCGGTATCGGCTTTCTTGGTGCTGGCGTCATTATGCGTGATGGGCTGAACATAAGCGGCTTAACGACAGCGGCCTCGATCTGGCTCGTATCGGCAATTGGAGTTCTCGTTGGCATTGGATTTTATCCGGCCGCAATCTTACTTACGATTATGTCTTCATTCTTTATGTGGTGGTGGGCAAAAATTGAGCATTTCCTGCCTTCACGCCATGCCCTGGCTGTTACATTAAACTTTCATGCCAATCTTGTTCCTTCGGAAAAAGATCTGGAACGTATCGTTTTGAATCATGGCTACGAGATGGCCACCAATTCATTCGTCATCACAAAACGCAAAGATCAATCGGAATGGCGATTTGTTGTTGTCTCTCTCGGCAAAGGCAAAAGCACCTCCGTGACTGAGCTTGGCCGCGCCTTATCCGCAACCGAAGGAGTCGAAAGCTTCCATTTATCCTATGCAAGAAACTAAAATGACAACAGAGCTTGACCTTTCCTTTGTTATTGATCGGGCATGGGAACAACGCGCCGACGTATCACCCAAAACGAAGGGTCCTGTGCGCGATGCAATTAAGGCTGCGCTTGATGGACTTGATAGCGGCCGTTACCGCGTTGCCGAAAAAATTGGCGGTGGATGGTATACGCATCAATGGCTAAAAAAGGCTGTGTTGCTTTCATTCCGATTGAATGAATCGGTTTCGATAAAAGGCGGGCCCGATGGCGCACGCTGGTGGGATAAAGTCCCGTCCAAATTTGCGAAGTGGGGCAAAGCCGAATTCGCCAAAGCTGATTTCCGCGCTGTGCCGCATTGTGTTGTGCGCTATTCCGCCTATATCGCGCCCAAAGTTGTCCTGATGCCTAGCTTCGTCAATGTCGGCGCCTATGTCGGTGAAGGCACGATGATCGATACATGGGTAACCGTCGGCTCCTGTGCGCAAGTCGGCCGCAACTGTCATATTTCCGGTGGCGTCGGTCTCGGCGGCGTTTTGGAGCCATTGCAAGCTAACCCGACCATCATCGAGGATAATTGTTTCATCGGCGCAAGATCGGAAGTCGCCGAAGGCGTGATCGTCGAAGAAGGCGCAGTGTTGTCGATGGGGGTATTCATCGGCGCCTCGACCAAAGTCATTGATCGCACCAGTGGCGAAGTTTTCATGGGCCGCGTTCCAGCTTATTCTGTCGTTGTGCCCGGTACCCTGCCCGGCAAGCCGTTGCCAAACGGCCAACCAGGCCCATCGCTGGCCTGCGCTGTGATCGTCAAGCGTGTCGATCAGCAAACGCGATCCAAAACCTCCGTAAACGAACTGCTGCGCGATTAAGCCGAAGGAAGCCTAAAAGAAATGAATACAAGAATTATGCGGCATTACCTGAAGCCCAAACTAATCGATTATGGTGTGTACTTGGCAGAAGCAGTCGCGGCATATGTTGCAGCGAAAAGAGGTTATACTTGGACTGGGATCGATTTTCTGTGTGCAAGCGTCATTACTGGTGTTTTTGATCGCAGGTGTTTGAATATACTAGAGGAACAAAGTCTTTCTCCCGAAACCATGTTTCTTATGAAGACTCGCATAAGGGTTCCCTCCGCTTTTTTAATTGCGAGTGTTTCGCTTTTGGGCTTTGGCACGGACACTCTTATTCATCGCATCAAACAGCCTCATACACCATCTATTCGCGTCGAAAAGATTCTCATTCGTCCAAAGAACGGGTAGCAGTTTTATTCGTTGTGTTTTTTCAGATATACTGAATCCATGCAGGAATATCCCATTGATGTCAGTTATGCTTGGGCGCAGTTGGGCCTTGTGCCGGGCGCCTCGCTTGAAGATATTCAGGAAATCTATGTCAGCGCTTCCGCCTATCAATTTTCAACACCCGCACGCATCAAGCGGGTTCGGCATTTTGTTCAATTCTTTGTCGAGCGCAGCAAATTCGGTCCGGCGGAAATGGCCTTTGCGGAAATCCGCAAGGCCTACCATAAACAAGCCATGCATCTTCACCCCGATCGCAATAAAGGCGACACGGCAAACGAAGAGCAACTGAAAGCTATCAATGCCGCTTTCGCCATTGTTGAAACCGTCAATCGCGCAGCCAAAGACTATTTCAAGAAAAGTGAAGAGTTGCGTCGCGAAATAGAACGCGAAGCCGTGCAAGCCGCCAGCCGTGAGTCCCGTCGCCAACAGCCGAAACAAAAACCACGCGAAGAAACACCTCCTCCTCCACCGCCACAAGACTTCCAAACGCAAGCATCCGTTAAATTCGTGGCAGCATCGATCCCGCGTTATATCCGTAACTCGCGACTGTTCTATCTGCATCGCGGCGCGATCATAGGAAGCAGGTTACATAAGCATGGCGACAGCGTCGGTATGTTGTACGACATCGTCATGCTGACCGAACGCGAATTTCAACGTGCGCGGCTTTATCTGGGCATGGAGGGGTTCGGCAGCCCGCAATTGAGCATGAGCAAATTAACGCCGGCCTATATCTCAAAAGACGCCAAAGCGTTTTCAGTGCCACTAACCGATCCACATCCCGAAAGAACCGCCGCGGCTTATTTTTTGAAGGAATTTGGGTTAACAGACAGCAAAGGTTAAAGGGAATAGATCCCCTATACATGAGAAACCCCAATATTCTATAATCTTGCTAGAAGGTTTTTTTACAAAGGAATTAAAATTATGAGTGAAATGGATAATACAAATGGTAGTCCTCTAGATACAAGGTCTGAGTCTTATAGACAACTTGACGCTCTTACTGACGCCATATGTGCGGACCCGAAAATATGGACCGCTGTTCTGTATGGCAGTCCATCGGAAGTAGACGAAGCTATAGGGAAAGTCGCTCCAGAAAGACTTATTGGTCTTAAGCCCGGAGACTTTCACGCACTACTCAAAGGCGGGGCGATAGATTTGGCCGTTGAAGCCGCATTAACCGAGAAACCTCTGTCACCGCTTGTACGTATTCTATTGGAGAAGAATGGGTATAAATTCCCTAAACCCGATAGACCACCCGATCCAGCTTAAGCCATATCCCCTAAACAAATTCCCAAACCGCGCGCGGTTTTCATCAGCGAGCCTTTTTTCTCGACCTGCTGGCTATGCTGCGTAACTTCGGCGATGGGAACATCGATCACCTGCCGGTTTGACCAGGCAACCATGCGATCGAATTTACCGACCTTAATCAATTCAACCGCATGAACGCCAAACGCCGCCGCGATCAACCGATCCTGTGCGCTTGGCTCGCCGCCACGTTGCACATGGCCCAGCACCGTCACACGCGTTTCCGCCTGACACAGATCGGCAATTTGCGCACCGAGAATATGCCCGATGCCACCCAGACGTTTTTGTCCGCCGTAAAATTCGTTCATCTGACGCGCGCCTTCCATTGTGCGCACGGCTTCCGAAACGACCACAAGCGCAAAATTGCGTCCGTTTTTGCGCAGCGTTTTTATATGATCGGCAACAATCTGAATGTCATAGGGAATTTCGGGAATCAAAATCACATCGGCGCCTCCGGCAATGCCGGCGGTCAGCGCAATATGTCCGGCGTCGCGGCCCATGACTTCCAAAATCATAATCCGATCATGGCTAGCCGCCGTCGGTTGCAGACGATCCAACGCTTCGGTCGCAACGGCCACAGCCGTATCAAAACCAATCGAGCGTTCGGTCAGGCACACATCATTATCAATGGTTTTGGGAATACCGACGAACGGAAAGCCTGCCAGTTTCGACAGGCGTGCCAACACATCCAGACTGCCGTCGCCGCCAACGCCAATCAGCGCGTCGCATTTCAACATGTTGTAGCCTTCCACCATTTGCGGCGATAAATCCTTTCGGCTGCCGTCGGGCATCGGATAATCAAACGGATCACCCTTATTGGTTGTGCCCAGAATTGTGCCGCCCTGGCGCATCATGACCGTATCGACATTCGCCGGCGTCAACGCCACGGTTTGCGGCGGGCGGGCCAGCAACCCGTTGGCCCCGGTTTTAATCCCGACAATCTCCCACCCCAAAGCGGAAGCGCGCAGCACAACCGCGCGGATAACGGCGTTCAGCCCGGCGCAATCGCCGCCGCTGGTTAACAAAGCGATACGTTTAGGTGGTGTGGCCATAAGATGGAGTCCTGAAAAAGCGGGGAATCGCACGAAACGAAATCATGGCATAAAAGGGATATTTCTGCTATGTACCCGCTTTGCTAAAATAACCGAAAAGCCGATTATGAATAGTCAGGAAGACCTGCGCGAACGTCTGGAAGAATTGAAGGCCGAGCACCGCGATCTCGACGACGCCATCTCGGCGCTGTCGCAACGCGGCGTGCCCGATATGATCCAGATTCAGCGATTGAAAAAGCGCAAACTGCAATTGCGCGACGAGATCAACAAGATCGAAAGCAATTTGATGCCGGATATTATTGCTTAAGGTGACTACGCCGCCTTTGCTTTTAAATGGCCGGTATAAATTTCATATGGCTTTCCTGGTCGCAAGGGCATGGTCGTTACCCCTTCACCATCCGCATAACTTTCGGGAACAGCCATAACGACCCGTACATTCCAATAATCAATTTCTAATGCACGCATTTCCTTATGTGCGTTGCCAATCTCCCTTTGCGCTCCAAACCAGTCATTCTTCTCGTCCATATCCTGTACTACCGAAACAGAAATATCTTCGACCGACCTCTGACTGACCTCAGCCAACGTCCAAATACTGGCAACAATATCGCGGTAATATTCGGGAACATCACTTCGTACCCGATGGCACAACAGAGCTAGTTCACTAGCTCTGCTTCTCTGCCATCCATCGCGCCAACAATCATAGTCTTCCGGACTTTTGCCCAACGCTGTCGCATAATCATTTTTTCTTCTATCGCATAAAGCCTGCGACGCCGCGGCCGTGAATGGATCGCGCTCCCTGTTAATCAGCCGAAATACTTGATCGGCAGTTAGCGTCGTATATCTATATTTTACAGGCTCCACATCACTCTCCTTAAGAAGGTCCAAAATACCGGAGAAGAAACTGCGAATCACCAACCCAATTGAATCACACTAAACCTTACTGCACTATTAACAAGAAACGCTCACCCACGAATCAGCTCGGCATCAGCGTATGCGGTGAGCATTGTGTATGGCGCGCTCTGCTTTCCACCGGCACCGGTGTGCGCGGTAAACACCACGCATGCCCGCGCTCGGTTTGACGAGGGATATTTTTTCCTAATGGAGGCACGCCGTGCCGTACTGAAAAATCGGGGATATTTTCAGGCCAGGGAAAAATAAAAACATGATCGGAATCACTTCTGGCGGCAAGAGCGATCTTCAACTTCACTAGCCATTTCGCGCTCGCATGAACCTCGCTAGCTGTAGTACCTGGTCGTTGTTTCGATTCAGAATAAGCACGCGCAACAGCATGAGTAATCACAACGAGATCGTGATCGGAAAACTGTCGAATGTCCTTCGCTTTAAATGGTTGTTTATTTGCAAACTTCATACTGATATTTCCTGCCAACCAAAGATATAATTTTATTATGAATTCTACAAAACCCTACACGATTTATTACCCTCATCAACCAAAATGTTTTTCTTTGTTATTTAACACGTTAAGGTAGCAAGCCCCTCACCCCTCACCCCTCATCCAGCGCGCTTTCATCAACCTCATCTTTTGAACAAACATGCGTCGCAGCGTACGCGCGGGCCGGTTTGCCATTTCATCCAGAAGATAGCGCACCATGTCGGAAAGAGATTTGTTTTCAGCCTGAAAGTTAGCACCCACGGCCTTTAACAAATCGCGGTGTTTACGTAATGGCGACACGGCAACAATCGGCCCTTTGAACCCGGATTGCCGGAATTGCTCAACCAATGGCGCAGTATTCACCTCGGCGCTTCCCACGCGCGCGCTGACGGCAATAATGGCGACATCTGCATGCTGAGAAAAAAGAGTCTGTGCTTCTTCAACCGAATAGGCGTGGAGCAGGCTTGAAACCGCGCCGAGATTATATTTCTGCGCATACGAATCCTGCAAAGCCGGTGCGCTTTCGACAATCAAAACCTTCGGTAATGGTGCATTCATATCGAACTAATTTCCTGTATTCACCCGCCGATAACTCAAAGCCTCGGCGACATGAATCTTGTTAACGGCATCCGACCCGGCCAAATCGGCCAAAGTCCGCGCCACACGCAAGACTCGGTGATAGCCTCGTGCCGACAATTGTAACTGTCCCGCCGCCTGAGTCAAAAGCGTCCGCCCAGCCTCATCCGGCGAGGCCACGCTTTCCAGCAATTCGCCGTCGGCCTCGGCATTGGTTCGCGGCGGCATGCCTTTAAATTCGGGGTTGTCGTTGGCGAGTTTACGGTAACGATCCGCCTGTATCTGACGCGCATTGGCGATGCGCAACGCAACCGTGGTGGAATCCTCGCGCGGCGGCGGCAGACTGAGATCCGAAGCGCTGACCGCCGGAACATTGAATTTGGGTAAGCCATGCGAAGTTTGCACCTGCACATCGATGTCGAGGACCTTTGTGCCCTCAAACGCAACCGTAGAAACGCACGCAACCATATTGTGTATGTGCCCGGAAAGAACTGATTAGGTCAAATAGCACGTTAACCATGAAATAAGAACATATAAGCGAAAGTATTGTTTTTGTTGTATCAACCAAGTGATTTTTATACAATGTATTCATTATACGAAAGGTGCTGTGATGAATATTACACCAGATACATTATTTGAATTCAGGATTGAAGGTAATCTCAGGGATGGCTATTACCTGAAAGATAAATTTGGCCACGTTGCTAATGAAATCGAGACCCCGAGGAGAAATTATCGCTTAAAATCCCAAACCGATAATCCCACTCACGAGTCTAGTCATCAGGGGCAGCCCCTCGAATGCATAACTCCCGAAAGCATTACATCTGCAAGAACAATCACGGGTCATAAATGTAATCCGCACGGCATCAAGACGTTTATTCACACATACAAGATCACAACCATCATACTTGATGATGAAAAACACACGAGGATTGAGATTACTGGAACTGCTGATTACCAAGATGAAAATGAAACGAGAGAAAGCGAAAGATACGCTACGCGTTCGGCGCTTACCGGAAAAATAGCATCTCCCACATCATCACCCCTCCCTAAGTAACAGCTTTCATTGTACCGCATCCCGGATGATCTGATCATCCTTGACCCCTTTTACGCCTTGCACATGATGGCCTACCTTCCATTGAAGGCGCTGCACTTGTCGGGATCTGTGATTGGGCAGATAGAAAGAGCGAAGAAGAATATCTTCGAAACAAGAAATATGGATTCCTGAATTAGGATAATTATAAAAGACAGTTTTTAATCATACTCAGTAGGCACCGGGGAAAGCCTCTCAGCTTCCCCCTATGCGGACTTATTAAGCCTTTGTGCTGCAATCCGATTCTTTATTCATGCTGCAATCAGTCTTATCGGCCATTGCTTTCTTTTCGGCTTCCGTCTGCTGCGGACCTGCGGCGTTGTTGGCTGGGGTTTTGTTCAGCTCATCAGCAGCGGCAGTTGGATTTGGTTGTGTTTGGGGTTGCGACATGGGGAAACATCTTTCTGTACAGCGGCAAGGATTTGCCCGCATAACCCTATGTGGGGATGCAGACAAGAAATTACAAGGTATTTCAATAAGTTAATTAATCTATTCATTCGCCAATGAAACACACTTTTTACCCCGCCCGTAACAACGGCACCGCCGCGTCCCGTTCGAATAAATACAGCAGTGTGCGTAGCGCCTGTCCACGCTCGTCTTTCAATTCTGGATCGCGAGATAAAATCAGTTTCGCGTCATCATGCGCGATGGAAAGCAAATCCTGATCGCTGACCAGATTGGCAAGCCGGAACTCCGGCAAACCACTTTGCTTGACGCCAAGCAATTCGCCGGGACCACGCAGGCGCAAATCTTCCTCGGCGATACGAAAACCATCCTCGGTCTCGCGCAGCATCTTTAATCGCGCCTTCGACATCTCACCCAGCGGCGACTGATACATCAACAAGCAGTTCGATTTATCCAAGCCGCGCCCTACGCGCCCGCGCAACTGATGCAATTGCGCCAGCCCAAAACGCTCCGCATGTTCGACGATCATCAATGTCGCGCTCGGCACATCAACACCGACTTCGATTACCGTGGTGGCAACCAAAATCTTGATCGCACCAGATTCAAACGCCGACATTACGCGTTCTTTGCCTTCGGATTTCATGCGGCCGTGGATCAGGCCTACATTCGCGGCACCCAATCTTTCTTTCAGTAATCCCTCGCGTTCCGTAACGGCGACCAAATCACTTTCTTCGGATTGCTCGATCAACGGGCAGACCCAGTAAACCTGCGCGCCCTTTGCGATCTGGCGCTTGACGCCACCAATCACTTCTTCCAATCGCGCCATATCGATAATACGCGTATCAATCGCTTGCCGCCCTGCGGGCTTATCACTCAGGCGCGATACATCCATATCGCCATAGGCCGTGAGCGTCAGCGTGCGTGGAATGGGCGTCGCCGTCATGACCAGAATATCGACGCCGCGTCCTTTATCCGAAAGCTGCAATCGTTGATTGACCCCAAAGCGATGCTGTTCATCAACCACCGCGAGCCCTAGATCCTTAAACTTTACATCCTCCTGAAACAGCGCATGCGTACCAACGACAAGATTCAATGTCCCATTGGCAAGACCATCCAGAATTTCTTGTCTGTTACCGCTGTCTCGGCTGCGACCAACCAGCAAACCAATCTCCACGCCAAGCGGTTTCAGGAATTCGCTGAGTCGCGCGTGATGTTGCCGTGCCAGAATTTCGGTGGGCGCCATCAGCGCCGCCTGTGCGCCGGATTCCACCACCCGCAACATCGCCATCAATGCAACGACTGTCTTGCCGGATCCGACATCACCTTGCAGCAAGCGCAACATCCGCTTCGGCACTTTCATATCGCCGCTGATTTCGGCAATTGCCAGGTTTTGGCCATTGGTCAATTTGAATGGCAGCGTCGCAACAAGTTTGTTTTGTAATTCACCAGTGCCGGCAAAGCCCCTGCCCGCACTTTTTTGGTAATGCTTGCGAATAACCGCTAGCGCCAATTGATCAGCGAGGAGTTCGTCATAAGCCAACCGCCGTCGCGCCGGATTTTTTACTCTCTCGCCTTCAACCTGCTGTGGATCGTGCGCCTTTAGCACCGCCTCTTTCCATGTTGGCCAATTTTCGCGTTTGACCAGATGTAGATCATTCCATTCCGGCAGATCGGGCAGCTTGGCCAGAACCGGTGCGATGCATTTACGCAGCATCTTGCCGCTCAACCCTTCGGTTAACGGATAGACCGGCTCAAATTTCGGAATTTCACCGATGCGCGTCACCGGCACGGCATAATCGGGGTGATTCATATTCCAATTGGCGCGGTATCGTTCCAAAAATCCGCTGACGACAATTTTCTGATTGGTCGGGTAAAGCCGCGTTAAGTAATCGCCTTTGACATTAAAATACGTAATCACAACCTGCGTATCGCCATCCTCGGCAACACCGACAATCCGATGTGGCAATTTTGGTTTCGCTGGCGGATTATGCTCGACAATCGTCAAGATCAATGTCGCTACGCGATCACGATCAGCATATTTTAATTCAGGCGCATAACTGCGATCGATAACCCCGACCGGCAAATGCCACAATAAATCCACAATATGTTCACCGCATAGTTTCTTATAAAGCGGCCCCAGCCGCGGCCCAATTCCGCGCAAAGACGTAATGCTGGTGAAGAGTGAAAACAGAATGGATGGGCGCATACGCGCTCAGTCTATGGATTATATTTGCTTTTTTCTACCTATGACCCACAAAAGGGCCAAATCAGAAGTCATCTCGCAACTGAACCATGAAGTTATGACCTGTGTATTGATCCTTCACTTCAAGGTCATACTTTGCTGTTACGGTCAGGTTCTGCGACGAAAGTACATCCATACTTACACCAAAAACCCCCGATTCTGTCGCCAGCTTGGTGCCAGGCGTCGTAAACTCGCCCTGCCCGGCAAGGGTTGATATTTGAGAGGGGGCTTTGTCATTAAATTCATGCATCCACGCCGCATGCGCGTTGGGCTTGAATGTCCAGCCGTCCATCGCGCCGAGAGTTGTTGACACCTTCGCGCCGAGCCCCGAGCGAGTTGAGTCCGTGTTGGAGCTGTTCACATGCAGATTGGCGCCGGGCGCATTGGTTTCCGTATAGCTGTCTTGATTGAGGTAGTTATATGCGATCGAAGCGTAGGGAGTAACAACCGCGTGTATAACCTGCAGCGGATAACCAAATTCTGCAGCAATGCCATATTGTTGGCCAGCGAATGACCCCTTCGCCGTTTGGGTCGGGCTTACGATTCGGGTGCTGTCATAATTGTGATAGCCAAATGTCATCGTGCCATCCACATACCACGGAGCCCCGGTATAGGTCCCATATAGTGTGCCGAGGTAAGAGTTGATTTTCTCGCCGCTGCCCGTAAGCGCGCCGGTTTCGCTGACATCCGTATTGGCATAGGCAAACGAAGCACCAATCCGCGCCGATTGAGCAACACGCATATCGCTGCCAAACACGGCACCGCCTGAGATCGCGTTATAGCCCGCCGCACCATTACGCACGCCTTGATTGATCAAAGAACCAAAACCCTGCGTCCAAAAACCAAAGCCACTCGACGCTTCACCGGAAGACAGACCGGTTGGATCGCCAGAAGACAAACCAGTTGAGGAGTCCGTGCTTGGAGGGCGAATGCTGTCTATGCGTGTGGAGATCGTACTCAATGCCGCGCTAACGGTATTAAGCGATGCCTGTTGACCTCCTGTATTTACCTCGGAGGATAACTGCGCCGCGGCTTTATTAATAGCGGTTTGACTGGGCAATGAGATCACAATCGGATTCGATGTCGTCAAGGTACCGTTTGCAGTGGTTCCGCCTACTGTAGCGGCCGCACCACCAGCGCCACCAGCATCTGGCACCGTGCCTTCAGTTACCGACAGATTGAGGGCTTTAGCCCCATCAGCCGACACGCTGGCGACATAACCGCTCGGCGCTGTGACGCTGGCAAAGCTGCCATTCAGGCTGCCGCTGGCTGAAATGAAATCCTTATAGGAATAAGTGTGGTTCATTACAAAAGTGCCACTCGGTACGATATTCAAGGATCCTCCAATGACAATATTCTGCGCACTGATCGTCGGCGCACCACTATTCGTCACGGTCACCTGAAGCGTGCCATTGGCACCCTGATTGTAGCTCTTGATATTACTGATCCTGTTGATGTTCCCCAGCGCCAAAATCCCGCCGGTCAGGTTAACAGTGTCACCGACGCCGACATTAGCCTGATTGCCGATGATAGATCCGGTCACCGTCCCGCCATTAATATTGAATGTATCAGCACCAGATAAGCCAACGTCGCCATACATCCCGCCGGAATTCTGGTCGACAGCATTTTGGTTGATGGTCAATGCGTTGCCGACGTTCAGGACTGCCCAAGCTGTGCCGCCAGCACCGGTATATGTTACAATGATACCATTGTTCGTGATCCCATCGCTAATGGTGCCTTTATTTAAAATGCCATAGGCCGTACCGCCAGGCCCGTTGTCGGCTTGCGCCCAGATCGAAAAGTTATTTGTAATCCCACCCTTGATGACACCATTATTCAAAATGCCATAGGCCTTACCACCAACCCCAGGTACTGCGCCGATCATGCCATCGTTTATAATATTGCCAGAAATGACACCAGGATAATCGTTCCCGATGCCATAGGCATATCCACCGTCACCGGCCCTTACCTGTATGTTGCCACTGCTCCCGTTATTTATATTGCCCGAGAGTAAACCCTCATTGGCAATGCCGACGGCAAATTGGCCATTACCGAAAGCGTCCACTAACATCGTGTTGTTATTGATCACATTGCCGGTAACTTTGGAAGCATCATCAACATAAATACCAAAGGCAAATGCCCTTGGATTATTCGCAAAGGTTGTAACAGTTATTGGCTGGTTGTTGACGATATCACCATCTACGATGCTGGCATTCGCAATAACGATACCCCCAACCGAGTCCAAACCGCTGCTTTGTGTGATGTAGCCATTGTTAATAAAACTGCCTGTGACGGCCGCGCCATCGAGACTGACGGCAGCAGCAAGTCCGCCCCAAACATCCGTTTGAAGCGAAGAGTTGTTGCTGCCAGTGATCCTGCCTGTGATAGTGATATTGCCGATAGTGCTGCCGTTATCGAATCTATAAGATTCTACGTTCGCTGCTGTGCCAACGCCGCCATAGCCGCCAGT
>Ga0207019_1074_pt1 | contig 23177 bp, 30 predicted proteins | sample Alteio_BWMinCont_50_FD_153483 | JGI IMG/M metagenome (GOLD analysis project Ga0207019, IMG submission 153483) | Enriched cells from forest soil in Barre Woods Harvard Forest LTER site, Petersham, Massachusetts, United States -... | ecosystem: Environmental > Terrestrial > Soil > Temperate forest >...
AGGGCATGATCAGGGTGTAACAGGGACATCATTCAGGATTGTTAGGTGGCTTGATCTTTGTCAAATGATTGACGTTTTTAAGGCCTCTATTGAATTCTAGGACTTTTCATACCAGATGTGGTCTTCTTCGTATTATGAACCCAATGATAAAGACAAAGATCGCGGATAAACACATTGCCGATGGCCCAAAAATATTTCCTGGTCGCCTTAAAGATACTTGGCTGTTTTCCAATCTTTCCGATAAAGAAATCGTCCGCTTTGGCAATGCCGCCCAGACCCGATCCTACGAGAAGTATACAATTTTATATTATCAGAAAACACCCGCAGAATTTTTTTACATTATTCGTGAAGGGTGGGTAAAATTATTTTGCACAACGCCGAAAGGCGATGAAATTATTGTCGATATGCTTACGACCGGCGATATGTTCGGCGAGAGTGCCATTTTTGAACAGGGCCGCCATATGTGCGGTGCTCAAGTCATTGAGAATGTTCATCTGCTCTGCATCCCTTCCAATCTACTGAAAAATCAAATACGCCGCAGCTCGACGCTGGCGCTCAGTATGCTTTCTTCGATGTCCCTGCATCATCGGCACCGTCATGCCGAGAGCGCCCTGAATGCTATGCAGACCGCGCCTCAACGTGTCGGGTGCTTCCTGTTAAAGCTGTGCCCCAAGAACAAGAAGAAAAGCAACGTCTTTCATTTGCCTTACGAAAAAACACTCATTGCCGGTACTCTTGGTATGAGCAATGCCACTTTTTCACGCGCACTGAATACATTAAAGCAGAAAACAGCTATTCGCATTAAAGGCACGCGCGTTGAAATTGACTCGGTGGAGCGGGTAGTGAAATTCGTATATGGCCCTCTCGCCGCGAAGTAGGATGTGCGGGGTATAAACTTATGGATTTATTCAGGCGACTGCCTTGTCATTTTTTGTCATATGTTTAATCAGGACTGCCTGTAACTGATGCGGATTAAATGGCTTGGTAATGTAATCATCCATTCCCGCGATTATGCACTTCTCACGATCTCCTTTCAGGACGTGCGCCGTCATCGCTATGATAGGTACGCGCGCCAGGTTCTTGGTTTTTTCTAATCCGCGAATATGACGGGCGGCCTCAAAACCATCCATAAAGGGCATTTGCACATCGAGCAATATGAGCGAATATTCGCCGGAGGAAAATGTATCAATAGCTTCCTGTCCGTTACGCGCCACCTGATAACGATATCCAAAATTCTTAAGCATAACGGTTGCCACCAAAATATTAGGCTCATAATCTTCAACCAGAAGTATGGGCAATCGCGCGGCATTTTTATTTGTATCAAGATAAATAGTGTTTTCCTGATGAGGAAGATTAGCGTTTTCGCTGATTGCCACCGGAAGGCTTAAATGCAAGACAAAAGTAGAGCCAACGCCTACCTTGCTGGTAACGGTGATCGACCCGTCCATTTGTTCGGCCAGGGATTTGGAGATAGCAAGTCCGAGGCCGGTGCCCCCATACCTGCGAGTAATGGTGGGATCGGCTTGTATGAATTTTCCAAATATATCCGAAACCTTGTTCTCGGGAATTCCAATTCCTGTATCCGTGACTGAAATAGTCAGGTGCTTCTTCCCGTTTCCTCCTCCGCCATTGGCAAGGAAAACAGATACGCTCCCCTGATCGGTAAATTTAACGGCGTTGCCTACCAGATTAAGCAGTATCTGTCGGATGCGTCCACAATCCCCAATAAACGTCTTATAGAGACCGGCTTCATAACGCACATCAAGTTTAATACCCTTTTCTTTCGCGCGCACAGACATGACGCTGATAACCCGTTCAAGTAAAGATGTCAGGTTAAAAGGGGCATGTTCCAGCTCAATCACTTCAGCCTCTATTTTGTCAATATCCAGCAAATCATTAATCAGCACCATTAATCCATCGGCGCTCGTTTGCAGAACACCCACATATTGTTTCTGTTTATCATCGAGTGTGGTGGTTAGCAAAATATTGGTCAGCCCAATGATGGCATTCATCGGCGTTCTGATTTCGTGACTCATATTGGCAAGAAAATCCGATTTCGCTTTATTGGCTTTTTCAGCAACAAGGGTAGCAACCTCGGCAGATGCTTGGCCTTTTTCTGCAAATTTTGTGGCATCCTCGGCGGACTCGCGGCCCCTATCAGCAACATCCTGTCTTGCATCACTTTTAGATTTTAAATCCTCAGCAATGTCTACATTGGACTGGGCCAATTTTTTGGCAATCACCACATTGGCCTGAGCCAACTCCTCAGCTATTGTCACATTGGACTGAGCCAGATCATGCGCAACGCGTTCGAGACCAAGTGCGTGAGCAATAGCCGCTTTATTTGTTTCACGCTGTGCATAAAAGACAGCCAGAATTAATCCGCATGACGTTGTGGCCATTGCATACAGGTACATTTCGCTTGTATGGGGATTGAGTAGTACTCGTACAAAAGTTAGAACAAGAATTACAAACAGGCCATAATCTAAAAGAACTTTTTTACATGAGAACATAGTTTTTAACCCAATCTGCTATGTGGCTGTCGGAGCGTTAGGTTCGGCTCGTCCATTACATGGAAAGCTATTCGTATTTCTTAAGGGCCGCAGCCATATTAAGCCCAAGATACTCGAAGTTTACTTCGGTTTTTTGACATTTATCAAATCACGCCACGGTAAAATCAGGCTGCCTTCAGGATATTGCTTTCTATCATTTCCATGCGATAGCCAACGCCAGGCTCAGTCATAATCAGTTGAGCATTTTCCGAATTGATCCCTAGCTTTTCACGTACCTGGCCAACATAGACGCGCAAATATTGTGTATCTTCGCTATGTCCTGGCCCCCAAACTTCACCCAATATCTGCTTATGGGTTAACATCCGGCCGCGATTGACCATGAAATACCGCAACAACTCATATTCCTTGGGTGTCAAAGCCAGTTTTTCACCTTTGAGATAAACTTCGTGGCGGACAAGATCCATACGAATAGAACCATTGGTCAATTCGGGCTCACCCACTTCTTTAACAAGGGCATTGCGCAAATTGGCTCTAATGCGTGCCATCAAGACGCTCGCGTTAAAAGGCTTGACGACATAGTCATTTGCGCCGGCGTCGAGGGCCGCCACAATTTCTTTATCAAGGACCTGCACCGATAGCACGATAATCGGAACTTGTGACCATTGACGGATTCCGGAAATGACATCCTTGCCATTCATATCCGGCAGGCCCAGATCGAGCAGTATGAGATCGGGTTTCACGGAGCTGCTCATACGCAGTGCCTGCTTGCCAGATTCGCTTTCTTCGATCCTGAAATCAGAAGCATCCAAAAAGATGGTCAGCATTTTACGGATTTGTGCTTCATCATCGACGATGAGAATCGTATTTTTCTTCTGATGCATAATTGTGCTCCGAGCCATTGAGATAAAAAGATTGTAAGAGACATGTTTATCCACAATCTTTGTCTTTGCCATTGGGTTCATGGCTATGAAGAAGGCCACATCTGATATGAAAAGCCCTACAACCCAATAAGAGCCATAAAAACGTCAATCATTTTGATAAAAGTCAAATCACCTAACAATTTTGGCGTTCCCGACATGGATCAAGATGACTTTGTCAGAAGTTATACGCTACCCTGAGAAGAGAGCGAGCTTCAATCATGGCCATAAACAATCTCGACGTTGTGCAGTCCCTACCTTTAGGTGGGACAATTCTTGTCGTCGAAGATTATGAACCTAACATCATGGTGGTAACTGTGATGCTCGAACTTCTCGGTTATGCAACCGAAGTTGCTATGTGTGGCGCGGAATCACTTCAGAAAATTTTGGCAAGAACAACGCCCTACACCGCCATTCTTATGGACGTGCAGATGCAAGATATGGATGGGTTTGAAGCGACCCGACGCGTTCGGGAATTAGAAAAACAAAAAGGCTTTCGCCATTTTATCATCGGTGTAACCGCCCGCGCCCTTGTCGGTGATCGCGCCCAATGCATCGAATCCGGTATGGACGACTATATAAGCAAACCCATTCACCTCGATCTGCTGGCAGAGAAACTGAGATTATTGTCAAAGGCTCCATAAAACCCCTTTAATCCAAGAGCAGTCTTTAACGTTGATCAAATGATTGACGTTTTTATGGTTTCCTTACAGGCAATCATGTTAACATCGCATGATCCTTACATTGATCGTGATACCTCTTACAGTCATGGACACACAATCAATAGTTACCAATAAACAAGCCGCTTGGCGCTCTGAACATTATCTCAGTTGTCTGAGGAGCACTTCCCTCTTTTCCGGTCTTTCCGACGAAGAGGCTGTCTGCTTCCGGAATGCCGCTCAGACCAGATCCTACAAGAAGGACAAGGTTCTCTATCTCGAGGGAGAGCCAGCAGAATTCTTTTACGTTATTTCCAGCGGCTGGATAAAATTATTCCACACAACGCCAGAAGGCGAAGACGTCATTGTCGATATGCTCACGACCGGCCATATCGTGGCCGAAAGTTCCATTTTCGAACAAGGACGGCATACAAGCAGCGCTGTGGTTATCGGAGATGTGCAACTGATTAGCATCCCGTCACGTATACTCAAGGAACAAATAGGGCTTAGCCCCGCGCTGGCGCTTAGCATGCTTTCGTCTATGTCCCGACATCACAGGCGCCATTACGGCGAGATGGCGGTGAATGCCATGCAAAGCGCGCCTCAACGCGTTGGGGGCTTTCTGTTAAGGCTGTGCCCGCCGGACAAGAAGACAGGCATCGTTCTGCGTTTGCCCTATGATAAAACGCTCATTGCTTACACGCTCGGCATGGAAGGTGCCACCTTTTCGCGTGCACTAAATATATTGAGATTGAAGACAGGCGTTCATGTCAATGGATCACGCATCGAAATTGACTCGGTCGCGCAATTGACAAAGTTCGTCTGCGGTCCTCTCGCGATTAAGTATGTGCCGGAAAAGACGCAGGCTGAATATGAGCCCAATGATTCAGGTCTGAAATGGAACCCTGCGTACGCCGCCGCTCGCAACAATCACGCTTCTGTGGCCTGCGTCACTTAAACGGCCCTACATCGGCAACCCCAGATATTCCCAAAGCTGCTGAATCTGGATCAAATCCAATTCAAGAACGGTTTCCATGTGTTTGATTAACCCCGGAGCCTCACCCTTTTTATGTCTTGCGTGAGTCATTCTGACAAGCTCCTCAAGAGTGCGATTTTTTATAGGAAAAGCCTCGCTGCCTGTAACCAAATCCCAACCCCGCTTTTGAAGTTGTGCGATCAACTCTTCGCAGCTTGGTTTGTTGTTGTGATTTTTCATTGGCTGGATCCTTCAGGGGTTGATATTCGGCTATACTATCAAATTGAGAGCTTTTAATGTTATACAGCTCACGCTCCTTCACAGCAGCTTAATTGAATGTACACCCCATGAATCCACGAAAACAATTCGTCCTTTATTTCCTGCTGGCCTTGATGCTTATCCAATAACCCTCAATCTCCATTGAACTACGGTATAGTTAGGTGAGCAAACACAATCATCACGATGCACTAAAGCCTATGGCTCGTCCGCGTGACTGGAAACACATTCATCATTCGCTGCTGTTCTGGATCGGCGTTTTTCTTTTTGTAGCAGCGATAACGATCTATGTATTGTCTGATAACTTGTCGCTTCGGCTGCGAGTTCTGTGAAGCTCAATAAAAGCGCAAGGCATTTGATAAATGTCAAATAGGCGGCATGGATCTGAGTTACTCATTCAGAGTGAGGTCAGCCTGAGGTTGGGGTACCTTTAATCACTTTGCTTTTTTAGGAGAACACCGATGAAAAAAATTCTGTTTCTTTCCGCTTGCGCCTTAATCGGATTCTCACTGCCGGCTTTCGCTGATACCGATTCCGATAAACTGCAGGATATTCATGAGGATGCTGGCGCGATTCAAAAAGATGATGCTGCGATTGCCCATCGCAAGGATAATCTCGATGCCAACCGCGCGGCCAAGGCAAATGATAAAGCCACCGGCGCTTGGGGCAGCCAGGCGGTAGATAGCGCCAAGATCGGTGTCAACAGGGCCGCCATTTCGGAGAAGAAAACCGAGAAGAATGTTGATCAGCACACTCTAGACCATGACATTAAGGATTAATTTCCAGCCTTCGTCGCGTTTCTTGGATCTATAAAAGAAAACACTTGATGAATGTCAGGTTGGGGCATCGTGCGGGTATGCCTGTGGCAACGATCAGCCTTCGGTAAGTGTAAGTGCTGACGGCGATGGTGATTCTTGCACCGTCAGGTTTTCAATCTTTGCGATGACCCGGTTTGCAAGTGTGCGGATATGCTCCTGATCATCGGTGTTGGCAATGGACCGAAGAAACCTCATGATCGTCTGTGGTCTGGCCCCTTCTTCCATCGCTAGCGTTCCCATAGCATGCGGTTGTGGCCTCTCGGCGACGGGCAGGGGAGCAATGAGGCCAGGTTGTGCAGTTACCACCAGAGTATCCCGTTCGGTTTGTTTCTGTGCCTTATGCAACAACACATTCACCATATGCCAGTTGATGGCCGGCTTGCCGTGCTCGGCTTCGGCCTTTTCTTCCAAAGCGATCATCCGTTCCATGACTTTCAGAGCTGCAACGCGGACCTTCGGATTGGGATCAGATGCAATGATTTTGGCCAGAACGGAAATAATTTGAACGGCTCGTTCCGGCGAGTCGAAAGAAATACGTTCCACACAAAGTTCAAGAAGCTCGTCAAGTTTTTCATGAATGTCCATCGTTGGCTGGTCGAGAATATTCTCAAGCATATCCAGCACCATCTTACATGGCGAAAGGGAATCATTTTTCAAAGTTGCGGCTTGAGACATGGCTTCTCCTGTTGTTTTTCTCAATACGCTGACGGTGGTAAGAATCCTGCCGCAACGTGACATCAGTTGTATATGAGGGTTAAATCATCCGATAGGCGGCGGCGCTTGCTTCCCCGTCACTGCGCTGTAGACAAGGCTTGCTACAAACAACACTACAAAAAGCATAGCAATGAATTTTGCGATGTCCGCAAAAGTGCCCGCCAATCCTCCGAATCCCAAGACTGCCGCAACGACGGCCAGAAGGAAGAAGGTAATGACCCAGTTAAGCATGACTGTTCTCCGGTGATTTGAGTTTCAATAACAAATGCTTCAGGAATCCTGTTGATGCCGTTTTGTTGACAAAGAACCCGGCAGGTCATTTCCCGATTTCCTCATGCTTCTTGCGTTTAATCCCCGCTTTCAAGCCGCCATTGATTTCTTGCCATGATCCTGCGCTTTCGTGCAGTGATCATAAGCATTTTTCGTATGTTTTTTGGCCTTTTCGTGATCACCAACGGTACAACATTTGGCAGCAAGGCTGTGCTCTGCCGCCGCTTTATTGCAGCATTCGGCTGCTTGCGTATGATGCTCTGTGCTTATGTTAATTTTGGATTTTACTTGAGGTGTTGACATTGCGCATCTCCTGTATTTTTTGGCTTCATGGTTCGATACAAGGGAAAGCCCTGCGGCCTTCCCTCATACGAATGGATTATGACTTTGTATTACCGCTGCCTTCAGATTTAGCTTTATCGGCCTGCGCCTTTTTCTCATCGTCTGTCAGTGGTTTTGACCATACCTTCGTCTCCGGCTGTTTATTTTGCTCAGGCGTCGGGTTAGTCTGTGCGGGGGATTGAGCCATCGAAGTATCTCCTGGTGATGTGGCAATGATTTGCCGACAACGATACAGCTACTCCCATTCCACAACCTCGGTTTGACATTCATCAAATGGCCTCTGTTTTTACAATTTTGATTTATAGTTTTTTCTATTAGTGGTGTTATGCATTCATACAAAGCCCAAGAAAAAGGTTGTGGATAAATACTTTTCTGAACGTACACAGCGATCTACCGGTTATGTGCCGCACGTCCAGCTGGTGGTGGTCAGTTATGAGGGTACGACGCTGGAAGAATCTTTTCATGGTGCTGCAAAAAAACGGCAGCGCTTGCTTAAGTCCACATAACACGGTCACTGCGTTGTATCCGTAGCACCACATCTGACTATTGAAAAAATCAAATTTCGTGACTTGCGGAAAGTGATGCATGCTGGCCGTGATCAAGACAGTGGCAGCATCTGTTTTGTGTGCATGATGCCCCTGTTCTGGATCAGGACGTTTCCAACGATGCACTACATGTATCCCGATTTCCTGCTCCTGATTTGATGTTTATCAAATCGTTTCCTCGATGAACCTCATATATAGCTTGTGATGGTCTCCCTATATTGGAGACTATCACTCACGGTAGGCCCCATGGCACAGATTGCAGTTAAGCACATCACGAAGCGACAGCCCAAAAATTTTGGAGGCCTCGAGGGCGTACTACTTTTTTCAAAACTTTCCACTGAAGAGATGGTCTGCTTCCATGACGCCGCGCAAACCCTTTCCTGTAAGAAGGGCAAGATTCTCTATCTTCAAGGAGAACCAGCAAAAAACTTTTACGTTATATATAGCGGCTGGATAAAATTATTTCATATTATGCCCGAAGGTGAAGAAGTCATTGTCGATATGCTCACATGCAACAACATTGTGGGCGAGAGCGCCATTTTTGATCATGGCTGCTATACCAGCAGCGCTCAAATCGTCGGGGATGTTCATCTGCTCAGCATGCCCTTGAAGCTGCTCAAAGAACAAATACATACCAACCCGAAACTGGCATTCAATATGCTCACATCTATGTCGCAGCATCACAGACGCCAATATGGCGCGCTAGCATTTAATGTCATGCAGACTGCCCCCCAACGCATTGGATGCTTCCTGCTAAGTCTATGCCCAGCCGACAAGGAGCGCGATATCTCCTTTCATTTACCTTATGATAAAACATTGGTTGCTGATGTGCTTGGCATGAACGGCGCTACTTTCTCCCGCTCGCTGAATATTATAAGGCAGAAAGCCGGTGTTAATATTAAGGGCACACGCGTTGAAATTGATTCGACGGATAAGTTGTCAAAATTTGTATATGGCCCTTTTGCTAACAAATATGTGCACCAGGAAATATGATTGATCCGAAAATTTCGATTAGCTATCCCCAATCCATATTTTCATATCTTCGGTAAGTTGCAGGGGAAAGGGCCGCATTGTCTATAAAGTAAAACGTTTTTCTCTTCTTTACAGCAGAACGCTTCAATTTCTACTCTTTTTGGCATCATTAGGACTCTTCACGTGAATTGTGGTACTTTGCCTGTGCATGAAGCCCGAGAAAAGACTCCCGGACGAACGCATTACCAGGCATTCGGGACAATTGCTCGGATGCCTTCGGGGGGCATCGCTCTTTTCCAATTTGTCCGACGAAGAAATCGCCTGCTTCAATGATGCGGCCCATACCAAGTCATACAAGAAGGACAAAATTTTATATCTCCAGGAAGAACCCGCAGAATTTTTTTTATATTATTTGTAGCGGTTGGATAAAGTTATTTCACTCCATGCCGGATGGCGAAGATGTCATTGTCGATATGCTCACAGCCGGTCACATGGTGGGCGAAAGCGCCATTTTTGAACAAAATCGCCATACCAGCAGCGCCCAAATCATCGAAGATGCTCACCTGATCAGCATCCCTTCTAATGTGCTGAAAGAGCAAATACGCCTGAGTCCAACACTGGCGCTTAGCATGCTTTCGTCCATGTTCCGGCATCACCGGCGCCATTACGGCGAGATCGCATTGAATGCGATGCAGAGTGCTCCGCAACGTATCGGTTGCTTTCTGTTACGGCTATGTCCTGCGAACAAGAAAAAAGGCATTGCTTTCGACTTACCCTACGATAAAACCTTGATTGCTGAGACGCTCGGCATGAAAGGTGCAACGTTCTCGCGCTCCCTGAATATATTAAGACAGAAGGCTGGCGTTCATGTCAGCGGCACTCGTATTGAAATTGACTCGGCGGAGCAACTGACAAAATTCGTCTATGGACCTCTTGCCGCCAAATATAAGCCTGAGAAAATGTGATTTATCCACACACGTTGGACAACCATCCCCAATCCAGATTGGCGGGATGCTCAATATACTCCTGCGGATTATCAACCACTCGTTTCAGATGGTTGTATTTAAATCAGATGGTTGTATTCAAAAGCCCAATTGGCAACGTCTCGCAAAAATAAGTGCATTATTTGACATAAGTCAAAACCAGGCTATTTGCCGGATGGCAAACCATTTCATCAAATCCATATTAATGAGGAATCTGTCCTGTGAATCGCATAGTTTTTTCTCTGCTCCTCATTGCTGTTATAGCAGTCTGGAGTTCACCAAGTTTTGCCCAACAAGTCGTTGGTGCCAGCACTTCATTGTCAAGCGGGGTGGGTGAGCCGCAGGGTGCAGATATGACGGGTGCTGTGACTTTGACTGTTCCCGATGGATTTGGTGTTTACACAAACAACTCGAGCGGCGGCAATGTGGTTAACTCTACGCTTGTTGCCATCCATAACAACTCTGCCGGCGCTGGTCTTATTGTTTTCAGCGGCAATTCGAATGTATTCGGCGCCATAGGCCAGGTAGGGACGGTCTTTAATAACGTCTCCGCCGGCACTGCTGGAAATACGGTAAATCTTTACGGCAATGTCTATTCGACCACATTTACCGTCAGTGGAACCGGCACCGCAAACTTTGACAGCGGATCCACGAACGTAACGGCCACAAATTTTGCCGGTGATGGAACGATCGGCCTATCGGCAAACACGATAATCAATGGCGCTCTTACGACCAATACTGCGGATACCGGCACATTGTCGCTTGGCGGCGGCAGTGTCCTGAATGGCGCCGTTGGCGGCGCGAACGGGCTAAAGACGATCAATGTCGTTGGAGGAAGCAATACTGCCGGGGTGAGCGCAACAATTACCGGTGCAGTGGATGCTTTTACATTCGGCCTTGGCACGAACACATTGAATATTACTGGCGCGCTGACGATTGCCAATAACAGTGGAGTCGGCGGTGTTATCAATACGACTTTGGCCAGTGCGACAGTTTTCGGCAATATCCGTCCCGTTGGCGCCTCGAATCTTGGATCGGCACTCACGGTCAATGTGCTGGTTCCCTCGACGGCATTCTTCCCGGTTGGGACACAATTCAATATCATTCAAACACAGACCGGAACATCACAAAACGGCACCAACGGCAGCGTTGTCACGGTGACAGTCCAGAATCCCACCAATCCGCTTTACACATTCGCTGCTACGCCTCTCTCTGGCACTGTGGCGGGTTTGGTAACAATTCAAGCAACAGCGATACCGTTGCAGGTCGCAGTAACCCCATCTAACCCTGTAGCTGCGCCGGTAGCGACAACCTTGCTAAACATTCCCAATCCCTCCGCTGATCTGACTATTGTTCTGGCCGCCCTTAACGCTCTGAGCGATCCAGCTGCGGTTCTCAACGCGACCGCGCAGCTCGCTCCTTCGACACCGAATCTGGCCGCGCCTCTGGTCATCTTCCAGGGGGCCAGACAGTTTCAGGATCTTTGGCTGGCGCGCATGGACGATACCATGTGCGGCCAGGTCGGCCAGCTCGACGATAAACAAACTTCAAGCTGCCAAAGAAAAGACGAGCAAAGCGGTTGGTGGATGAAAGGCTTCGGCAATTTCAGCAACCAGGATACCAGATCAGGATTTTCGGGATATGACTCTCAAGTCCTCGGCACAATGATTGCTTATGACGTGCCTATCGATACAACGCTTTCCAGTCAAACCCGCGCTGGCCTGGGGGTTGGATATGCGCGAAGCGCAATAGATGGCAAGGGAGTCGACACCAGCATCGATGCCAATACCTATAAGGCAACAGCCTATATCGGGCATGAGCAGGACCTCTGGTTTGTTAACGGTGATGTGTCCTTTGGCTGGAATGATTACTCAAGTACGCGGTACATTGTGTTTCCCGGCATAGACCGTAGAGCGCAGGCCAGCTACAGCGGACAGGAGTATACCGGCTTTGCGACGACCGGTTATCACTTTCCTCTCCAGGGGTTCACACTTACACCGCTTGCTTCACTTCAATATACCCACATGAATCTAAACGGCTACAGAGAAACCGGCGCCGGCGATATCAATCTAAATGTGAAGTCGCAGAGTTACGATTTCCTCGAGTCCGGCCTGGGCGCGCAGGTCGCGCACAGTTATCTTTATGACAAGGGGACATATGTTCCTGAACTGCATGCCAAGTGGCTGCATGAGATCAATAACCCGGCACTGTCCAATACCTCGACGTTCGCCACCCCAGGCTCAGCATCGTTTACAACTCCAGGATTGGCGACCTCTGACAATATCTACAATGTCGGTGCCGGCCTCACATTCCTTTCATGTTCATGCAGCGCGGAGACATGGGCGCTTGAAGCCGTTTATGATTACGACTGGAGAGCTGACGGCTATAGCTCCAATCAAGGGATGATAAAGCTCACCAGCCATTTCTAATTTGGTGCCATTTACCCAAACACGCCGGTCAACCATCCCCAATCCAGATTGGCGGGATGTTCGATATAGTCCTGCGGATTATCGACCACATGCTTTAAGTAACTGTATTTGAAGGGCCAGGCATCTTCCGGTTCGGCGCGCGCCTTCTTTACAATTTTGATTTTCATGTCTTTGGTAAGCTGCAGGGTATAAACGATCTTCGGTCTGTCATCATAGACGGCGCACTGAAGAGTGTCATCAGGCCCCAGATTTTTCCACCGCGCGCCCCAGATTTCCGTATAAGGAAATTTGCCTTTGTTTTTCTCGATCGCTTGGTTGCATATGTCCAGATAGCGCTCAAAAACGCGCTCATATTCCTCTACGGTTGCAACGTCTCCGGCAGTTGGGATGTCTTTGACAGCGATTTCCATGGCAGTTCTCCCTGGTTACCCTATTATGGACATGCTTTTTAGGCCACCGTTTTGACTTATGTGAAATCCCTTTGCTAACCCGTCACATATCTGGTCTTTACCTTGTATGATTCAGAAACCCATCGATGAACGCATGGGTAACATTGCTGATATCGAACAAACCAAGCTTGGCTGGATTCAGGCTGCGATGAGTCAAGTCGCGCAATTGGTTTAATTTATGAACAGTCAAAGTGACAAAGCTGATGGTTATAAAAAATGCGACAATGCCCATTGTTATCCCAGCCGCATAAGGATCGAGACCATAATGAACCAAGCAGAAGTAAGCCACAGAGATACCGCCAGCCAGAAGAATGCAGAACATGAACGCGCTGACAATCGCCAGGATTATGATGCCCGCTATGTCGGACAGAAAACGATGTATCAGCCCCACTCCGGCCAAGGTGCTGCCGACCGTCGCTACGCTAAGAAGTTTGCCGATCATTGAGCTTCCGTTTGCGAATGAAAAAAATAAAGCGATCAGCGTCGGTAAAGTGCTCCGACCATGAGTCCAATACCAAGAGCAATCAGGCTCGACTGAACGGGGTTGTCGCGTATTTTTACCTTCATTGCCGCACCAACATCCGCAAGACTATGCCCGGCTGAATCCGCTAATTCACGCGCGTGATGGCCGGTCCGCCGCGCCACATCTTCCAAATCATCCCTTACGGCGGCAGCGGCATCTTTCGCGTCGCCTTTGAAATGGCGCGCCGCTTCCTTTACATCATGAATGACATGACCTTCGTCATGAACCATGCCGTCTTTAACCGTATGCGCTTTGCCGTGTTTAGCCGTCTCAAACATCTGAGTCTCCTTTATGGTTGTGGGCTGTAAATTGGCTGCCGGTATGTGCGGGCTTTCGATTGCCCGATGGCATTTTCACAAGTAACTATCCGGTTCTATCTCAGCCCCACAATTCTGATTTGACATTCATCAAATGATTCCTGTTTTTATTTTTTTTAACAATATTAACCGGTTCAGGATTTTAATTTGAACAAAACGCCCACGAATGTCGTAAGTCCTAAGGACAAAGCTCCCCAGAATAAGACACGCAATGTCGGTTTCAGGATCTTAACCCCGCCTGCTTTTGCGCCCAAAGCGCCCAACAGCGCCAAAGAAACAAGCGAGGTAGGGACGATCAACCATGTAAGAAATTCTGGAGGTGAAAGAATAGCAATCAACAACGGCAAGATCGCACCACAGGCAAAACTGACGGCTGATGATAATGCGGCCTGTACAGGTCTCGGCTTGGTTATTTCGAATATTCCGAGCTCGTCACGAGCATGAGCGCCCAATGCGTCATGCGCCATAAGTTGACTGGCGACTTGTCTGGCAATTGGCAATTCCAGACCTCTTGATACATAAATTTGTGCAAGCTCTTCCTGCTCAAATGCAGGATTGTGCGTCAACTCACGTTGTTCGCGGACGAGATCGGCGTTTTCCGTATCGGCTTGGGAACTAACGGATACATATTCGCCGGTCGCCATCGAAGTGGCCCCGGCCACTAATCCTGCCAGTCCGGCCAGCAAGACGGCTCCACGTGGTGCCCCACCTGCCGCCATGCCGCTGACTATGCTGGCGGTTGACAGAATGCCATCATTAGCCCCAAGAACCGCCGCCCGCAGCCAGCCGATGCGATTGACCAGATGCGATTCAGCATGAGCTTTTATTTTTTTGGATGACCGAGCCGTGGCCTTGTCAGCGAACATCATCACATTCCTATTTCAGTTCGGCCAGCTTACTTCGCAGCCATATGCCGGATTCGATTTGTGTGCCGTTGGCAAGCCGCACATAGTAAGGAGTGCCGGTTGCTGAAGACTCGCTGCCGATATAATTAATAAAATCTTCTGCCGTGTGAACGCTGTCCCCTGTATAATCCATTTTCTCCCGAAGATGTGTTTGTGCTTCCTTGCCGGTATATTCGGTATAATTACGGATAAAGACGAGGTCTGAAGAGCCTATCATGTTGAGCAGATAATCGATTTTATAATGTTCGGACTCTGGGTTGGCAAACACCTTCGTCGCAGACGAAAAAGATAAAATAACGATAATCGCCACAAAAAAAGTACGAACCAATAATGAATTCCTGAATAGGTAGCGTGAATTTTTCATCTCAGTTCCTCCTTTACAATTCGTCATCGATGGGGAGGATGGAAAAGAGATTGCTTGTAATGGTTCGCCAGAAACCAGCATGCGGGTTGAAATCATAATATACGACCTTGCCATTCTCCTCGGTCATCCAGGCAAGAGAGCCTTCCTGAATGGCTGGCTGATCGGCAGCGGGCACCGAATTTGCAAGCACAACGCGATAACTGGATGAAGGCTCTATAATCTCTTTGAACAACGTCGCAATCTTCGCGCATAATTCCGGGCTATGGATGATAAGCACCTGCTCAGTGTTCAACCGTATCGATCGTGGATCAAAGTTGAATGAACCTATGACCAAATCGCGCCGGTCGACCATGTAGATTTTCGCATGCAGTCCGTTCTGTGAAGAAGGCTTAAACATGCCTTTGATGGAACCCTTCGGTTGCGAGGATTTGATCTCGTACAGTTCGACACCTCCTTTCACCAAAGCTTCGCGATAATGGCCGTACCCGGCCTGTGCCGGTACCATGTCGGTCGAAGCCAGAGAATTGGTTATAATGCGAACCGCAACACCGCGAGTAACCAGAGCATTCAGCCACTCCACTCCGCCATCAAGGGGAACAAAATAGGGCGTAAAGATAATGAATTCATGCTGCGCATGGCTCACCATCTGATCGATACGGGTCGCCGGTCCGCTGATTGCGGCTTCACTCGGCTGGTTAATTTTTTCGGGGTTATCGGCTATGAGTTCCGCAGGTGCCCAGATAAGTGGCACATAACCTTTTTTCACACCGCGCGGGAGCGGCATGCGGTTTAACCGTTTTCCGATCGGAGATTTTATCATCTGCTGCCAATGCTGTTTCATCTCGTCATGGAGCTTGACGATGGTTTTTGCATCCGGTGGCGGTAGATTAAGCGTATCTATGGGAAACGATTGCTCGCTGTTCCAGTATATGTCAAAATTTTTCGAGATTTGGCGAGTAATGGGCCCGCTGGCGAAAATATCGACATCCCGAAAATCGATATCCTTGCTGGCATCAAAATATTCATCGCCAAGATTTCGTCCACCCATGATGGATATCTGGTTATCCACGATGATCGCTTTGTTGTGCATGCGCTTGGTAAATTGGTTCATATCGGAAAATACATTACCGAAATGCGCGAAAAAAGATTCATCTCGTGTCGAGTAAGGATTAAATACTCTAATCTCTATATTGCGGTGGGCATTCAGGGAAACGGCCCCGGTCTCAAAATCGTCAAGTTCCCAATCATCCAGTAACATGCGTACACGTACGCCTCTGTCGGCAGCACGGGTGACCGCCTCCAGCAATAATTTACCAGTGGTATCGTCACGTGTGCTGAAATATTGCATGTCGATGCTTTGCTGGCTTGTTTCCATCAAAGCAATGCGCATCATCAAGGCTTCAGGGCCGATGGGCAGAATGTGAAAACCGGATTCGCCGGGATGCCGTTTGGCTACCGCCTCGTAGGCACGGCCTAGACGGGTTTTTGACGTATCTTCCAGAGCATAAGTTTCATCCCGTGGATAATGTGATGCAGGCAGGCGTGTGGCGCACGCTGACAGCAAGACGATGAGTGCAAATATCCAATGATAACTGTGTAAAACCTTATTCATGTTGCAGTCTCTTTCCACACATAATGGCTAATGTGGTTTGTCTGGTTCTTGATCGTCCAGGACTCCAGACAAGCCTTTAAAATCTTTTTTCGTCGCAGGCGAGCCACGCTTCTCACACAACTGACGATCATCTCTGACGACACCTTCGATCACACGACAATCCTTGCCTGTTGCCACATCTACTCCGTCCTCCACCAATCCTTTGCCATTGATGGCACGGGGGATGACTTCAGTGACGACAATGAGCGGTATGGCGACACCAGCCACAATAATCGGTGCTGCACATCCTCCAAGCATAGTTATTAGACAGCAAATGGTACATGCGATGATTTTTCTGTTATGCATATATTTTCCAACAGAGAGAATGGCGTTTATTGGCTGCGCAGAAACTTAAACACATGGTCCCGCTCCTTATTGATTGCAGGTATTTTTGTAAAGCACATACATACGGCATCCGGCCAATCCAGGCATACAGATCGCACCGTTTATGTTACGCAGCAATTTCGGAGAGCTCCATCCGATATCCAACGCCTGGCGCGGTTGTAATGAACGCCGGCAGTGAGGGGTTTTTCTCAATCTTCGAGCGCACAAGCCCTACATAGACACGCAAATACTGCATATCGTCGGTATGCGCAGGACCCCAGATATCTCGAAGAATCTGTTTATGACTCAGCATCTTGCCGCGATGGACGATAAAATAGCGCAGCAGGTTATATTCCTTGGGTGTAAACCCCACCAATTCGTCATTCAAAAAAACCTCGTGCCGCACCAAATCCATGCGCAAAGCGCCGTTTTTTATTTCCGGCACACCGACCTTGTCCACCACAGATCTTCGAAGGCAGGCATAAATCCGCGCCAAAAGCACACCGGTGTTAAAAGGCCTGATGATATAATCACTCGCGCCTGTATTCAGCGCCATGATGATATCGTCGTCTTCCTTGCGCGCGGTCAGTATAATAATCGGCACCTGTGACTGTTCACGAATGGCTGTGATAACGTCTTTGCCTTCGATATCCGCCAGTGTCAGATCAAGCAGCACCAGATCGGGCTTGATCAGCATATTCAATTGTGCGGCTTGTTTACCTACCAGACATTCGACAATTTTAAAATCGGTCGAATCCAGAAGATTTGCCATCGATTTTTGAATTTGCGGATCAGAATCCACAATCAAAATCGTATTTTTCTTTTCGTGCATCTGTTGCTCCTGTTTTATCTATTGCGTGTTTTATTCCATCGCTCGCGTGCAATGTTCTTCAGCTTGCAGGCCATAGCCCTTTGCCAACAGGGCATGTTCGTTGGCTTGCTGGTAATCGCCGTAAGTATAATGAGCGGCGGCCTTACGGTGTAAATTGGCGGCGTCCTCATGATGTTCGGCAGCTAACACATGATGGTCTGCGCTTGTCATAGTGGATAATAATGATGTTTCTGTCGTGTGCATGATGTCTCCTGCGTCTTGTGGATATGAATTTCCATCGGCTAGTGGCTTGTTCTTTCATGCTTGTGATCGTATGCGTGGATTCCGAGACTCTCGACAGGGCCGTTGTCATCGTCAAATTCTTCATCCAAAAGTGAGGGCGGAGGGAGAATCCATTGATCGGCAGGAGTAAATATTTCCAAGTTTTTATTCATCGCGTTTCTCCTTGGGTTGATAGTTAGGGATATTGGCTGAATCAGAATCTTGATTCTGGGAAGGTAGAGGCATCAGGGCATTAATACGACGCAAGGACTCGGAAAGTTTTTCAATCTCGTCAGTCTGCTGCGGAGTAACATCAGAGCCTCCTTCGTCATCCATGCGCTGCAACTCTTTTAATGAAAACATAAGATTGTCACGGACTTGTTGCATTACGCTAACGCTTGGTTTTGCGGGGTTCCCAGCGGCGACACCCGATCTGTGAAGACTGATCTTTGGCGGATGATGTGGGGTTTCTTCATGCATGGAATATTTCCTCGTTGATCTTTTTATTCCTGAAACAGAGCTCGGACGGTGTCTTAGGTTCGTTTTGAAGCGTTCTTAGTTTTGCCCCACATATCCAGAACATTATCTTTAAGTTCATAGGATTTTCTATCGGCCCCCACCTGAGCGTCGTGTTCGGTTTGGCCGAAAGTTTTGTTGATCGACTCCTGGACGGCGCTTGCCGCACCAAGAATCTGGTCTGTATTCATATCTATGTTTTCCAGGGTCATGGCGCGCATGTTGCCAACGTGACGAGAGATATCACCCTGAAGGCTGGTCACAGATTTCTGCGCAGCCTTGGCTGATCGGTCCGACTTAAAAGTCTGATTCATGGGGCCCCTGTGGGTTGGATCGGAAAGAATTTTCCAATATCATCGTCAATATCCCAACTTCATGTTCATGGTTTGACATTCATCAAATGGACTGCGTTTTTATAATTTTGATTTTACAATCTCGATTTGAAGTCTATTCTATTAGTGGTGTTCTATTTTTTATAAAACTCAAGATAAAGGAGACGGATAAATATATTGCTGGATGTTCGCGAAAATTTTCTGTTCGACCGACTCATCCAATATGAACCTCCGCGAACATGTCATGTAAGTGGGCCATGATGGTATGATCCTGATAATGCGTTAGGTCTTTCGGCAACACGCCGACGATGCGATTCTGCACATCGGCGGATAATTGCTCCCTTAATTCACCGAGCATTCTTGTTGGCGCTACAATCACCAGATGATCGAAAGAACTTTCTATGCAGGCTTGCTGTAATTTGTCGGCGATGATTTTTGTAAAACGCCGCTTAAGTTCTTTGTTGATGTCTCCATGCGGTTCATAGGTATTGTGCGTAGGGCTGTTGCTGCTCGAAGCCGTGCCGCGCCGATCATGCCCCGTCTGATAATCGTCAACGGACTCGGCTTCCAGGAAGCCGTCTGCCATCGGTACCAGTTCATGACCTGATTTTTCATTGTAATAATGATGTTTGTTAGCGCCTCCCAACGGAATTTTCTGCGTGGTTTTATGACACTCGTAAATCTGTGCCTGCCTGCCATCGGCAACGAGCACCCATGTGACCAAGAGTTGGGGAAGTTCAGCGGCGCGCTCATACATGGCTATTTTCCTTTCGTTAATGGATTTCGTTGTGCCGAAAATGTGTTTGGCATTCACAGCCACACCTTCCAGGGTTATTGGGCGTTTATTGCCAACCCGTCGTACGACATCGTTCCGGAAACCGAGACGGGATGTCTGCGCGATCGCGTTCGATGGGTACAGCATAATGTCCTGATTCACGGAAAAACCTATGGATTTGCTCGAAAATTTTTTCCGGCAGCTCACACAGGTACTCCAATCCCATGACTCTGATTTGACATGCATCAAATGGTGCACACTTTAATTATGTTCTTAATGGAACAAGATGTCCTGCAACGCTCGTAACATTTGAGGAAAAAGCCATGCGTATGATGTCCAAGATTCGAATATTTCTTTTTTTCGGTATCGTCTTATCGGGTTTAACGCTGCCGGTCGTTGCCCAAACCAATGCCGTGAATGCAAAGGCGATGGTGTCCACGGATCAAACTCAACAAGCACCTGCAGGAAAATTTATCCAGGATCTCGGCAATGAAGCGATCGGCATCATTGCCGATAAGGGCTTAACTCCAGAACAACGTCATAAGAAATATTATGATTTACTGCACCAAGCTTTTGATATGTCGACCATCGGCCATTTCGTCCTTGGTCGCACGTGGAATACGTTGACGCCTGAGCAGCAGCAGGAATATATGAAATTGTTTGAAGCCCTGGTCGTTAAAATATATGGCGACCGACTTAATCTTTATTCTGGCGAGACATTTCGGGTAAAAAGTGTGCGGTCGGAAAACGATAAAGATTCAATCATCGGTAGCGAAATTACGCATTCCGACAGCACACCACCAACGCTGGTTGATTGGCGCGTGCGGCAAGACAACGGAAAACTCGCTGTGGTCGACGTTGTTGTCGAGGGGGTAAGTCAAAGCGTCACCCAGCGGCAAGAATATGCGGCCATTCTTCAGCGTAACAACAATGATTTTAACGCACTGCTTAATGTTATGCGCCAGAAAGTGCAACAGCAGAACGCCAACCTGGAACCCAACAATTTATAGCTATGAATATCAAACTGAAGCATAGCGCGGATCGCATAATTCCCCATTATGTTAAATCAGGTTCAAATCCCCTGGCGGCACATCAAGTCGGCTTTTCCTATGGGATTTCCGTGCTCATCCGTTCCCTTAGCCGTTCTGTCTTTTTGGCTCCAGAGAAAGAACGCCAAAACAGGCGTCGATTTGGCTGCAGCCGTTTTCAGAGAAAACCAGATGGCAGGAATGTCGCGTAACGGCGGCGTTATCGGCGCAATGGCGCAGGCGTCTCGGCAGAGACCGACTTGGTGGCGGACCACAAGCGATGAAACTGGGCACCGATGGGTGGTCAGGGTTAAAATTTGGTAATCTGTTTTGCTTTAATCAATAAGATTGTGCAATAACCATTCGGCCAGCTTTTTCTCCGTGAGCTTGCCTGAAGCTAGTTTCATAAAAATCTTGTATTTTTCCTCCTGGCTAGCGCTCAGGTCCATCCCGTTTAACCTGAGAAATAACCTACATACAGTAAAGGCCGTGCGCTTATTACCATCCACAAAAGGATGGTTTTGTGTAAGGCCATAGGCATAACCCGCCGCTAACATGGGTATAGTGGCCTTGGGATTACTATAGCGATAGAGATTCTTAGGCTTGGCTAAGGCTGACTCCAGCAACTTGATATCGCGCAGGCCTTCAAGACCGCCATGCTCGGCAATTTGCCGACGGTGGATGGCAAGCACAACATCATCACGGACCCAAACGGGTTTTGGCATTACTTGGCCAGTCTCTTAAGAACATCTCGATCTTCGCGCATGATCTTTTCTGCGAATTCCATCTGCGCTGCGAACTCGGGATTGTAGGGTGTCAGCTCAATGCCATCTGGTGTTTCAACGGCGTAGAGTGTGTCTCCTTTTTCTACGCGCAACCTAGCAAGCAAGTCCTTAGACAGGACCACTCCTAGAGAATTTCCTACCGTTGTTACCTTCAAAGTTGACATGAGAGATCACTCCCCAACTGATTGGTTTAAATTATAACATATGTTATAACCTAAGTCAACCAAAACATAGGGTGCCCATATTTGTCTTTAGGCTAGATCCTTATCTGACTGATATTATTTAATAAAATCTATGGCGGAGCGAAGAAGAGTCGAAGCCCCGACTTCTAACTTTTTAATTCCGTAACTCTTTGAAATAACAAACTATTTTTTGTCATTAAATGAGCAGAGAATGTTTTTTAAGGTCACGTCAGCCGTGACCAGTTCTTGACAGTCGCTGGGGCCCGTGACACGGTTTCGCCCATTGTATGGAGGCTAATTTGGACAAACTTGACTACGCAATCAAGCACGGGGGGTCCCCACCCAAACGACTTTTGCAGCAAATCACCAGACGCAGGTTCGGCGCTGCCGTATTGGGCGGTCTCGCCGGAGCGACGGCATTAGACATATGTGGTGCGCGGGGCCCGGTCGAGAACACAAGCGGCAACAGCCGCCCACCCTTCACGATCGCGATCATTCCTGATCCGCAGTATCTGGCCGAGTCCTGTGGCTCCGGCTCGTACTACATGGCTATGGCGTCTTGGATCGTAACCAACCGGAACAGGCTGCTTAATACTTCCGGGCCGTGTCCGCCTTTTGCCGCCAACATCAAGGCTGTGGTCGGCGTCGGAGATTGCGTGAATCAGGTGACCCCGAATGAGTGTAACATCGTACAGAGCTTCTCCTCCATTCTGTACGACAATGGGCTTCCCTTCTTTACTCCTCCGGGCAATCACGATTATTTCGGCAATTCGCCCTCTTCCCGCAACAATCTGTCAGGCCTGTTCGCGACCGACGGTTATTTTTCAGCCGCCCAGCAATACGCGAGGCTTGGCTGCGGAGGAATGGCGTTGGGCGGTGGCGATATGGCTTACTGGGCCGGATCATACGACAGAACGGGAGCCAACACCGCGGTCAGGCTGGAAATCTCCGGTAGTAAAATGCTGATCCTGTCGATGGACTTCTTTGCTGGCAACGCAGCTTGGAAGTGGGCCCATGACGTGATGCGCGACCATTCCGATGCCGGCTGTTATATCACCACTCACGCCTGGTTGAACTCCATCGGGACGCCATTCAAGAGAAATGATACTTACGGACCGGACGCCTATTCGATGGCAGTCGCGCCTTACTCCAATTCCGCCGCAGAGGCCTGGAGCACGGTTGGTGTCAGCACTTGGGACAATCTTTACGGGATCTTCAGCGGCCACGATTTGGTGGTGAGCGGCAACCCGAATTCCTGGTACTGGAAACTGACTCCCGTGCAGAGCTCCAGCGAGCGCCACCAGACGGTTCATCAGGTGTTCGCGAATACCCAGCAGATTGACGCAGATTGCATCGCGTCGTCCAATATCACCACGGGCGCTGGGCAAATGGCCAGCGTCTGTTTAGCCTCCTTCCTGCCAGAGTTGGGGGTGGTGGAATACCGCATGATCTCCGCGGAAACAGGCAACTGGATTACGAAAACGGGCTGGAGCGCTTCCGAAACTCTGCTATGCTCCGT